>Ga0233421_10000751_pt1 | contig 12726 bp, 10 predicted proteins | sample Watercolumn_Mata_3_FD_182725 | JGI IMG/M metagenome (GOLD analysis project Ga0233421, IMG submission 182725) | Freshwater microbial communities from Lake Matano, South Sulawesi, Indonesia - Watercolumn_Matano_2014_107_MG | ecosystem: Environmental > Aquatic > Freshwater > Lake | place... | reverse complement strand
AGCCCAAAGCCAAAAGCCCACCGAAGGAGGTGGGCTTTTGGCTATATAAGGAGTCTGGCGATGACCTACTTTCGCGAGCGCTAAGCTCACTATCATTGGCGCTGGAGTGTTTCACGGTCCTGTTCGGGAAGGGAAGGTGTGGTTCCACACCGCTATGGTCGCCAGACGAAACGGAGTGCTTTGGCGGTTTCAGGATTGGATCCTTAGGCCGACGCAGCGAATTCGATTGCGTCTTTAACTGCGGAGGAATGAGTTCAGGATTCAGCTTAGACCCGAGAACGGATTGGGATTGATTGATTGCCACCAAACCTTGATATGCACAGTGCCTACGCACAGCGTCGATGCAAGGTTATAGGGTCAAGCCGTACGGGCAATTAGTATCGGTTAGCTTAACGCATTACTGCGCTTCCACACCCGACCTATCAACGTCGTAGTCTTCGACGACCCTTGAAGGAGCTCTAGGCTCCGGGAGATCTCATCTTCAGGCAAGTTTCACGCTTAGATGCTTTCAGCGTTTATCTCTTCCGCACTTAGCTACCCGGCGATACCACTGGCGTGATAACCGGTACACCAGAGGTGCGTCCACTCCGGTCCTCTCGTACTAGGAGCAGCCCCCGTCAAATCTCCAGCGCCCACGGCAGATAGGGACCAAACTGTCTCACGACGTTTTGAACCCAGCTCGCGTACCTCTTTAAATGGCGAACAGCCATACCCTTGGGACCGACTACAGCCCCAGGATGAGATGAGCCGACATCGAGGTGCCAAACTCCGCCGTCGATGTGAACTCTTGGGCGGAATCAGCCTGTTATCCCCAGAGTACCTTTTATCCGTTGAGCGATGGCCCTTCCATACAGAACCACCGGATCACTATGACCTGCTTTCGCACCTGCTCGACCTGTCCGTCTCGCAGTCAAGCTCTCTTATGCCATTGCACTATCAACACGATGTCCGACCGTGTCTAGAGAACCTTCGCGCTCCTCCGTTACCTTTTGGGAGGAGACCGCCCCAGTCAAACTGCCTACCATGCACGGTCCCCGACCCCGATTAGGGGCCCAGGTTAGAACCTCAACGACACCAGGGTGGTATTTCAAGGTTGGCTCCACGATGACTGGCGTCACCGCTTCATAGCCTCCCACCTATCCTACACAAGTCCCGTCAAAGTCCAATGCAAAGCTGCAGTAAAGGTTCATGGGGTCTTTCCGTCTAGCCGCGGGTAGATTGCATCTTCACAAACATTTCAATTTCGCTGAGTCCCTGGAGGAGACAGTGTGGCCATCGTTACGCCATTCGTGCGGGTCGGAACTTACCCGACAAGGAATTTCGCTACCTTAGGACCGTTATAGTTACGGCCGCCGTTTACTGGGACTTCAATCAAGAGCTTGCACCCCATCATTTAATCTTCCAGCACCGGGCAGGCGTCACTCCCTATACGTCCTCTTTCGAGTTTGCAGAGAGCTGTGTTTTTGTTAAACAGTCGCAGCCACCTTTTCACTGCAACCCCTTCGTGCTTCGAGAGCAAGTCTCTACACACTACCGGGGCACACCTTCTCCCGAAGTTACGGTGTCAATTTGCCGAGTTCCTTCTCCAGGGTTCTCTCAAGCGCCTTAGGATTCTCACCCTGCCCACCTGTGTCGGTTTGCGGTACGGTCTTCGTTAACCTGAAGCTTAGAGGCTTTTCTTGGAAGCAGAGGATCAACCACTTCAGTCCACATGGGACCTCGTCATCACGCCTCAGCTAAGCTCTCCGGATTTGCCTAAAGAGCACGCCTACACGCTTGAACCAGGATATCCAACACCTGGCTGGCCTACCTTTCTCCGTCCCCCCATCGCAGTTAACGAAGGTACAGGAATATTGACCTGTTTCCCATCAGCTACGCATCTCTGCCTCGCCTTAGGGGCCGACTCACCCTGCGCCGATGAACGTTGCGCAGGAAACCTTGGGCTTCCGGCGAACGGGCTTTTCACCCGTTTTATCGCTACTCATGTCAGCATTCGCACTTCTGATATCTCCAGCATCCCTCACAGGACACCTTCGCAGACCTACAGAACGCTCCTCTACCACGCATACAAAGTATGCATCCCAAGCTTCGGTTATGTGCTTAGCCCCGTTACATCTTCCGTGCAGGACGACTCGACCAGTGAGCTATTACGCTTTCTTTAAAGGATGGCTGCTTCTAAGCCAACCTCCTGGCTGTCTATGCCTTCCCACTTCGTTTACCACTTAGCACATCATTTGGGACCTTAGCTGTGGGTCTGGGTTGTTTCCCTCTTGACACCGGACGTTAGCACCCGATGTCTGTCTCCCATGCTCACACTTCCCAGTATTCGGAGTTTGCTATCGCGAGCTAAGTCTAGACGACCCGCACAACGATTACAGTGCTCTACCCCCAGGAGTGATACATGAGGCACTACCTAAATAGTTTTCGAGGAGAACCAGCTATCTCCGGATTTGTTTAGCCTTTCACCCCTATCCACAGCTCATCCCCTAGTTTTGCAACACTAGTGGGTTCGGTCCTCCAGTGCGTGTTACCGCACCTTCAACCTGGCCATGGATAGATCATCCGGTTTCGGGTCTACGCCCAGCTACTAAACGCCCTATTCAGACTCGCTTTCGCTACGCCTCCCCTATTCGGTTAAGCTCGCAACTGAACGTAAGTCGCTGACCCATTATACAAAAGGTACGCAGTCACCCCTTGCGAGGCTCCTACTGTTTGTATGCATGCGGTTTCAGGATCTATTTCACTCCGCTCCCGCGGTTCTTTTCGCCTTTCCCTCACGGTACTGGTTCACTATCGGTCGATCACGAGTATTTAGCCTTGGAGGATGGTCCCCCCATCTTCAGACAGGATTTCTCGTGTCCCGCCCTACTTGTCGCGCACTTAGACCCGCCATCTTCTTTTCGCATACGGGGCTATCACCCACTATCGCCGGACTTTCCAGACCGTTCTGCTAAAAAAATGGTTTAGGTACGCAGGCTTGTCCCATTTCGCTCGCCACTACTTTGGGAATCTCGGTTGATTTCTTTTCCTCTGGCTACTGAGATGTTTCAGTTCACCAGGTTCGCTCCTCATGGCCTATGTATTCAGCCAAGGGTACCCTTGCGGGTGGGTTTCCCCATTCGGACATCCCCGGATCAAAGCTTGTTGCCAGCTCCCCGAGGCTTTACGCAGGCTACCACGTCCTTCATCGCCTGTGATCGCCAAGGCATCCACCACATGCACTTATTCACTTGACCCTATAACTTTGCACCCTCGCGGATGCGCATTTACAGGCTCGGTGTTTGTCCCGTCCATGCTCGACTTGAACATGAACGCAAGACGCAATCAATTAAACCCAAGTTCTTTTCATTTCTGAATCGAACTCATTCTTCCAATTTGTTAAAGATCTTCCTGTCAGTGACAGGTGTGAGAATCTCTTCTCACAGCTGCAACCGAATGGTGGAGGATGACGGGATCGAACCGACGACCCCCTGCTTGCAAAGCAGGTGCTCTCCCAGCTGAGCTAATCCCCCTTCGAGGTTTCCTTGCCCTGCCGCCCTCAAACCTTGGCCCGAGTTCAGCAGTTCGCCACCAGCTTTACTTGGTGGGCCTGGCTGGATTTGAACCAGCGACCCCACGCTTATCAAGCGTGTGCTCTAACCAACTGAGCTACAAGCCCGGTCAACCTGACCGAGCCTCGCGACTCGGCTTATCTTAATCAGCCTCATGGGGTGTAGACACCTATCTGAACGGTCCGTCTTCTCTAGAAAGGAGGTGATCCAGCCGCACCTTCCGATACGGCTACCTTGTTACGACTTCACCCCAGTCATGAACCACTCCGTGGTAATCGCCCTCCTTACGGTTAGGCTAACTACTTCTGGAGCAACCCACTCCCATGGTGTGACGGGCGGTGTGTACAAGGCCCGGGAACGTATTCACCGCAGTATGCTGACCTGCGATTACTAGCGATTCCGACTTCATGGAGTCGAGTTGCAGACTCCAATCCGGACTACGATCGGCTTTCTGGGATTGGCTCCCCCTCGCGGGTTGGCTACCCTCTGTACCGACCATTGTATGACGTGTGAAGCCCTAGCCATAAGGGCCATGAGGACTTGACGTCATCCCCACCTTCCTCCGGTTTGTCACCGGCAGTCTCACTAGAGTGCCCTTTCGTAGCAACTAGTGACAAGGGTTGCGCTCGTTGCGGGACTTAACCCAACATCTCACGACACGAGCTGACGACAGCCATGCAGCACCTGTGTCCAGGTTCCCGAAGGCACTTCCGCATCTCTGCAGAATTCCTGGCATGTCAAGGCTAGGTAAGGTTCTTCGCGTTGCATCGAATTAATCCACATCATCCACCGCTTGTGCGGGCCCCCGTCAATTCCTTTGAGTTTCAACCTTGCGGCCGTACTCCCCAGGCGGTCAACTTCACGCGTTAGCTTCGCTACTAAGTACTTTCGCACCCAACAGCCAGTTGACATCGTTTAGGGCGTGGACTACCAGGGTATCTAATCCTGTTTGCTCCCCACGCTTTCGTGCATGAGCGTCAGTGTCATCCCAGGGGGCTGCCTTCGCCATCGGTGTTCCTCCACATATCTACGCATTTCACTGCTACACGTGGAATTCCACCCCCCTCTGACGCACTCTAGACACCCAGTTTCAAATGCAATTCCCAGGTTAAGCCCGGGGATTTCACATCTGACTTAAGCATCCGCCTGCGCACGCTTTACGCCCAGTAATTCCGATTAACGCTCGCACCCTACGTATTACCGCGGCTGCTGGCACGTAGTTAGCCGGTGCTTCTTATTCCGGTACCGTCATCCACACTGGATATTAGCCAATGCGATTTCTTCCCGACTGAAAGAGCTTTACAACCCGAAGGCCTTCTTCACTCACGCGGCATGGCTGGATCAGGCTTGCGCCCATTGTCCAAAATTCCCCACTGCTGCCTCCCGTAGGAGTCTGGGCCGTGTCTCAGTCCCAGTGTGGCGGATCATCCTCTCAGACCCGCTACAGATCGTCGCCTTGGTAGGCCTTTACCCTACCAACTAGCTAATCTGACATCGGCCACTCCAATCGCGCGAGGTCTTGCGATCCCCCGCTTTCTCCCTCAGGTCTCATGCGGTATTAGCACAACTTTCGCTGTGTTATCCCCCACGACTGGGCATGTTCCGATGCATTACTCACCCGTTCGCCACTCGCCGGCATCCCGAAGGACCCGCTGCCGTTCGACTTGCATGTGTAAAGCATGCCGCCAGCGTTCAATCTGAGCCAGGATCAAACTCTTCAGTTCAATCTCTTCAAAACTCACTCTCAGAATCAACTCCTGAGTGTATTCATCTTCCTGAACTTCTCGTCCAGATAAATGCCTACACCCCATTCAGGCTGATCAATTTTTAAAGAACTGGACCACTTCGTCTTGCGCTTTTTGCGCGTCGCCGTAGCAGCGAAGCCCGGCATTATAGAGAGCAAAATAACGAGGTCAAGCGATTCCTGAAACTTTTTTGAACTATTTTGGAAGCTTCTGTTGCATCAGTCACTTGCCTGTCACATTTGCCGGCTCAAGTCAGGCAGATGCGCGCGAATCGGCGTTTTCCGACCTGCGCCACCACCGTATTGCCGCGCTCGACACGCGCAGCCTTGTCGTTGACACGCTCGCCATCGAGCCTGACCGCGCCTTGCTGAATCGAGCGCAGCGCCTCGGATGTGCTGACCACCAAGCCCGCTTCTTTGAGCAGGTTGGCCACCGGCATCGATGCCTCCAGCGTTATCACCGTCACTTCCGGCATATCTTCCGGCAACACGCCCTGACGGAAGCGCGCCTCGAACTCGGCCAGCGCTGCATCGGCTGCGGCACCCCCGTGGAAACGCTCGACGATCTCCTGCGCAAAACCCACCTTGATGTCGCGCGGGTTGCGGCCTTGCTCGACCTCCCTGCGCCACTGGCGAATCGTGTCCAGTTCGGCAAATGACAGCAGCTCGATGTAGCGCCACATCAGCGTGTCCGAGATCGACATCAGCTTGCCAAACTGCTCGGTCGGCGACTCGGCGATGCCGACATAGTTGCCCAGCGACTTGGACATCTTGTTGACGCCATCCAGGCCTTCCAGCAGCGGCATCGTCAAGATGCACTGCGACTTCTGCCCGAAATGCTTTTGCAGCTCGCGCCCCATCAGCAGATTGAATTTCTGGTCGGTGCCACCCAGCTCCAAATCACTCTTGATCGCCACCGAGTCGTAGCCCTGCATCAGCGGGTACAGAAACTCGTGGATGGCAATGGGCTGACCTGCCGCATAGCGCTTGGAAAAATCGTCCCGCTCCAGCATGCGCGCCACCGTGTGAGTGGCGGCCAGTTTGATCATGTCAGAGGCACTTTGCTTGCCCATCCATTGCGAGTTGAACACCACCTCGGTTTTGTCCGGATCGAGGATCTTGAACACCTGCGCCTGATAGGTTTTGGCGTTTTCGGCCACCTGCTCGGCCGTCAGCGGCGGGCGCGTGGCGTTTTTGCCCGTCGGGTCGCCAATCATGCCGGTGAAATCGCCGATCAAAAACAGGATGTGATGCCCCAGATTTTGTAACTGGCGCAGCTTGTTGATCAGCACCGTATGTCCCAAGTGCAGATCGGGCGCAGTCGGGTCAAAGCCCGCCTTGATGCGCAACGGACGCCCCTCCTTGAGGCGCGCCAGCAATTCGGACTCCACCAGCAACTCGTCACAGCCGCGCTTGAATATGGGTAATGTTTCTTCCATCGCTATCGTCCGACCCGATACAAAAAGGCGGGCATTATGCCCGCCCCGAAATTGAAACCGAAATCAGGTCGCAACCCCGGTTACTTATTCAAGGCGTAACGCAACTCCGCGTAAACGCTGCGACCGGGTAGCGGCAGGTTATCAGTCAACTGCGAACGGCTGAACACCGACTGACTCACAAGCGCCGTACACAAACACAACAAACGCATGACAACCCCACAAAATATGGAGCGGGTGAAGGGAATCGAACCCTCGTATGCAGCTTGGGAAGCTGCCGTTCTACCATTGAACTACACCCGCAAGACACTTCGCACTTCGAAATGGCAGACGATTCTATGCCATCTGAAATATAACCTTCAACACGGATTCGCAACGCCTGGTCCGATGGTACAGTTGCGTCCATTCACTCTTGCTGGACACTCACAACATGAATCTCCGCACCCTATCTCTTACTCTGCTGCTCACATTCACCGGTCTGTTGACCGCCTGCGAAACCCTGCCGGTGATGCAAGTGGGCAACGAAGATCTCGATGCCGTACGCAAGCAGCTTTTGGGCGAAATACCGCTGCCGACCGGCAGCACGATCAACAACGAACAGTCGCTGATTCTTGGCACTGGCAACAACTGGACGGGCCGCGTCGTTGCCAGAACCAACGGCGGACAGACTGAAATCTTCAACTGGCTGCGCGAGCAATATGCCGCCAACGGCTGGCAGTTGCTGTCGTCGGTCAAGGCCAAAACCAGCATCCTGGTGCTGGCACGCAACGATCGCACCATCACCCTGGAAATCAGTGAATCCACCCTCAGCGGTGTGCAGATCATCCTCACCGTCGCGCCGCGCAATAACGCTGTGGCCGCACCCGCCCCGCAACCGCCTGCCGATACCGGTCGACGGCTTTACTGACCCCCGACTGCCATGAACCTGTTTATCAACGGCCAACCCCGGACATTCGCTGCGCTCGCCGATATCGGTGCACTGGTGGATGCGCTGGGCTATGCCGGTAAACGCATCGCCATCGAGATTAACGGCGAGATCGTGCCCAAAAGCCAGTACGGCACCACCCCGCTGACAGACGGTGACCGGCTTGAAATCGTCGTCGCCGTCGGCGGCGGTTAACCCTTCACCCTCTCGAATACCATGGATGCACTCAATATTGCCGGCAAAATCTATTCCTCCCGCCTGCTGGTCGGCACAGGCAAATACCAGGATTTCGCAGAAACCCGTGCGGCGCTGGATGCTTCAGGCGCCGAGATCGTCACGGTCGCCATCCGCCGCACCAATATCGGCCAGGATCCGAATCAGCCCAGCCTGCTCGATGCCGTGCCGCCCTCGCAGTTCACCTACCTGCCCAACACCGCTGGCTGTTATACCGCCGAGGATGCCATCCGCACCCTGCGCCTGGCGCGCGAACTGCTTGATGGCCACGATCTGGTGAAACTGGAGGTACTGGGCGACCCACAATCGCTCTACCCCAATGTAGTCGAAACCCTGCGCGCCGCCGAGGTGCTGGTCAAAGACGGCTTCAAGGTCATGGTGTACACCTCGGATGACCCCATTATTGCCAAGCAACTCGAAGACATCGGCTGCGTTGCGGTGATGCCGCTGGCCTCGCTGATCGGCTCGGGCATGGGCATTCTCAATCCGTGGAACCTGCAGATCATTCGCGACCGCATCTCGGTGCCGGTAGTGGTCGATGCCGGTGTCGGCACCGCATCGGATGCCGCCATCGCCATGGAACTGGGCTGTGATGCCGTGCTCATGAACACTGCCATCGCCGGCGCGCAAAACCCGGTACTCATGGCCAGCGCCATGAAAAAAGCGGTCGAAGCCGGACGCGAGGCCTTCCTTGCCGGCCGAATGCCGAAAAAGATCTATCAAGCCAGCCCCAGTTCGCCCACCAGCGGCATGATCGGTTCCTGATCTGTGCACACCGAGAAACTGGCGCCAGAGCGCCGCGGCATCAAAAGTTTTGTCCTGCGCGCGGGCCGCATGGGCAGCGGCCAGGAAAAGGCGCTGGCCGAACTGGGGCCGCACCACCTGCTGCCCTGGAACAACCAACGGCTCGATCTCGACACCGCGTTTGGTCGTCACGCGCCGCGCATCGTCGAAATCGGCTTCGGCATGGGGCAGGCCACCGCTGAAATCGCGGCCCAGCGTCCTGATGAAGATTTTGTCGGCATCGAGGTTCACACCCCCGGCGTCGGCGCTTTGCTCAAGGCCATCGGCGAACGGGGCCTCACCAACCTGCGCATCGTCCAGCACGACGCCGTCGAGGTGCTGCATAACGGCATTGCCCCCCAAAGTCTGGCGGGCATTCACTGCTATTTTCCCGACCCCTGGCATAAAAAACGCCACCACAAACGACGCTTGATTCAGCAGGATTTCGTTCGCCTTCTGGCCGAGCGGCTACAGCCCGGCGGCTATCTGCACCTGGCCACCGACTGGGAAAACTATGCCGAACAAATGCTGGCGGTGCTTTCGGCTGAACCGCTGTTGCAAAACACCGCGAAAGACTACGCGCCGCGCCCCGACTTTCGCCCGCTGACCAAGTTCGAAGCCCGCGGGCTACGGCTGGGGCACGGCGTGTGGGATCTGATATTTACCCGGAAGGAGACCTGATCATGGATAGGCGCACATTCATCAAGGGCGCCAGTGCCGGCCTCGCCACGGCCGCCACCCCTGCCACTGTTTCGTCTGCATTTGCCGACGGTCCCACCATTCGTTGGCGCATGGCATCGAGCTTTCCCAAAAGTCTGGACACCATCTATGGTGCCGCCGAGGTGCTATCCGACCGGCTCAACAAGATCACCGGCGGCAAGTTTCAGTTGCGCGTATTCGCTGGCGGCGAGCTGGTGCCCAGCTTGCAGGTCATGGACGCGGTGCAGTCCGGCACTGTCGAATGCGGCCACTCGGCCAGCTACTACTATGTCGGCAAAAACATGGCGCTGGCCTTTGACTGCGCCCTGCCCTTTGGCCTTACCGCCCGCCAGCAAAACGCCTGGATGTATTTCGGCGGTGGCCTAAAACTCACCCGCAAGTTATTCGCCAAGTACAACATCATCAACTTCCCGGGCGGCAATACCGGTGTGCAGATGGGTGGCTGGTTCCGCCACGAGATCAAACAGCTTGCCGATCTCAAGGGACTGAAGATGCGTATCCCCGGCATCGGCGGCCAGATCATGGCCCGCCTCGGCGCCGTGCCACAAACGCTGGCCGGCGGAGACATCTACCCCGCACTGGAGCATGGCGCCATCGATGCCACTGAATGGGTCGGCCCCTATGACGACGAGAAACTCAGTTTCTACAAGGTCGCCAAGCATTATTACTACCCAGGCTGGTGGGAAGGCGGCCCGCAGTTGTCGTTCTATGTCAACCAGGAAAAATGGGCCTCACTGCCTCCGGAGTATCAGCAGGCCTTCGAAACCGCCTGCGTCGAAGCCAATGTCAACATGCTGGCCGAATACGACTACAAAAACCCGCAGGCCCTGCTGCGGCTGGTAAAAAAGGGCGTCAAACTGCGCCCCTTCCCGCGCGATCTGATGCAGGCGGCCTACCACGCCGCCAACGAGATATACGAGGAAGAATCGAAGAAAAACGCCGATTTCCGCGAGATCTATCAGCAGTGGAAGACCTTCCGCGACAGCGAGATTCTATGGTTCCGCATCGCCGAGTCGGCATACGAAAACTTCTTGGCCAGCACGCAATAGCCGCACCGGCCAGTGCGGCTACGCAAAGAATGCGTACGCCGCCACTACCGCCCCGGCAAAACCCGCCGCGTCAGCGACCAGACAAGCGGCCAGCGCATGGCGGGCGCGCTTGAGGCCGACTGCGCCCAGATACACCGCCAGCACATAGAAGGTGGTTTCGGTACTGCCCTGCACCACGCAGGCCAGACGGCCGGCAAAAGAATCCGCGCCAAAGTTCTGCATCGTTTCGATCATCATGGCGCGCGCGCCGCTGCCAGACAGCGGCTTCATCAACATGGTCGGCACCGCCTCGACCCATTCGGCGTTCCAGCCGCCCGCCATCACCAACGAACGCAACCCATCCACCGCTGCACCCAAGAGTCCTGACGCACGCAACATGCCAATGGCGACCAGCATGGCGACCAGATAGGGAATGATGCTCACCGCCGTGTTAAAGCCCTCGCGCGCGCCTTCGATAAAAGACTCATAAGCGTTGATACGCCGCAGGCTTGCCAGCAGCAAAAACAGCGCGATCAACCCCAGCAACAGGGTGTTGCTAATGAGCGAGGACATCGCCGTCATCTCGCCTGACGGCAGACTCAGAAACCAGGCCACCAGGGCGCCCAGAATCAGCACGCCCCCCGTCAGCCAGCTCATCACCACCAAATTCCACAACGACAGACGCTGGGCCACCGCCACAAAGATCAGCCCGGCCACAGTAGAACAGGTCGTCGCAAACAGGATGGGCAAAAACACATCCGTCGGGTCGGCGGCCCCCAGTTGGGCGCGATAGGTGAATATGGTGATCGGCAGCAGCGTCACCGACGAGGCATTGAGCACCAGAAACAGGATTTGCGCGTTGCTGGCAGTGTCACGGTCCGGGTTGAGCGTTTGCATCTCGCGCATGGCTTGCAGCCCCATGGGCGTAGCGGCGTTATCCAGACCCAGCACATTGGCCGACAGGTTCAGGGTCATCGAGCCCAGCGAGGCGTGGCCCGCCGGCACCCCCGGAAACAAGCGACGCAACAGCGGCGCCAGCATACGCGCCAACCACTCCACCACGCCGGCGCGCTCACCCACCCGCATCAGGCCCATCCACAGGCACATCACCCCGGTCAGCCCCAGTGCAATCTCAAAGCCCAGCTTGGCGCTGGCAAAGCCCGCCTGCATCACCGCAGCCGGCATCCCCGTCTGCCCGCCCAACCAGGCCTCGCCCAGCGCCGCGCCAATGGCCAACAGAAAAAACGAAATCCATAAGGTGTTGAGCATCATCCCAGAGCGAACAAGAAAAGGATAAAAAGCCAGAGGATGGCGGCACGCAGCAGCAAAGGCGGCACCGCATCATCTGTAGAAGTTGCAGCCAATGCCGCCAGGCGATCTGCCACAGGTTCGCCAGCCCGCTCACGCCAGGCGGCCAGGGTGGCTTCGAAGTTGCCCACCAAGGCCAGGCTCAACAACAAGGCCCACGCCGGCAATGCATCCAGCAGGGGCGTAACACGCTCGGCCACTGCTGCGGCGGTTCCCGCCGTGGCCGCCCGCGCAAACAAGCTGTGCAAAACCACCAGCGCCAACCCCAGGGGTCCCAGCAGCAGCCAGTAAAACACCGGCGCGAACAGCCCCCGCAAAGCATGACGCAAGCGGTCACCCGCGTCGGCAGGTTCGTTTGCCGCCGCGCTGGCCAGCACAAGGTACAGCGCCCCCGCCGACCAGCCCCATCCGAGTGGCCACAGGATGGCGCCCAGCACGGCGCCGATCAGGCCCACCAGCAACGCCGGCAACACCACCAGTGCGCCCCAGGCCAGCCAGCCATGATGCAGCGCGCCGCCCTCGAAGCGCGGCAACAGCTGCGCCATCTTTGCACCTATCGCAGACAGCGCATCCTGCGGCCACTGCCGCGCCGCAAAGGCTGCCAGCAACAACGCCAGCAGCGTCATGGATGCGCCCGCTCCAAAGGCATTTCCACCGATAGCCGCCCCATGCGCAACGCACTGTCGGATGCCTCGTAAAGCTCTACCGTCGGCATCCGGATGGTTTCGCCCCGTTCGGACAGCACCGCATCCAGACGGCTATAGGCGCGCGATGGCGCCAACAGATGCGCGGCATTCACACCCAGCAACAGCACCCGCCGCGCAGGGATTTCATCCACCTGCAAAGGCGCTGCCACCGTTACCCCGGGGTCCACAAGATAGCCGGCACGGGCGCGCCGCTCGGTCACCGGCACACGGACCGGGTCGTCCAGTAATACCGTGATCGGCAGCCCGTGGGCAATGCCTTGTTTTTCCAGCGCCACCGCCACTTTTTGCTG
>Ga0233421_10000750_pt1 | contig 12728 bp, 9 predicted proteins | sample Watercolumn_Mata_3_FD_182725 | JGI IMG/M metagenome (GOLD analysis project Ga0233421, IMG submission 182725) | Freshwater microbial communities from Lake Matano, South Sulawesi, Indonesia - Watercolumn_Matano_2014_107_MG | ecosystem: Environmental > Aquatic > Freshwater > Lake | place... | reverse complement strand
GCGGTCCAGGGAGTTTTCGTGATGGCATCGAATTAAATAAATCCAGGACGATTGTATTTTGTGTCTCTGGTACAATTGCATTAAAATCTCCGCTAATTATTCAAAATCCGTATATAACTATCGCTGGGCAAACGGCTCCTGGTGATGGGATCTGTTTACGCGATCAAAGTTTTTCTGTCCAAGCTGATCAGGTTATCATCCGATATATTAGATGCCGTTTAGGAGATGAAAACACTGAAGTGCAGGATGATGCACTCTCAGGATCGGACTGTAGAAACGTCATCATTGATCATTGCTCTGTAAGTTGGTCTATTGATGAAACTATGAGCATCTACCACAACGTAGAAGATTTAACTGTTCAATGGTGTTTTATTACAGAAAGTCTTCGATTCTCACATCATAAAAAGGGCGAACATGGATACGGCGGAATATGGGGTGGCAAGAATACAAGTTGGCATCACAACTTATTAGCACATCATTCGAGTCGAAATCCGAGGTTTGATCGTGGATTGGAAAATGTCGATTTCAGAAATAATGTTATTTACAATTGGGGATATAATAGCTCATATGGAGGAGAAGCGGATGCACACAAACGTAGTTCCATAAACATTGTGGCAAATTATTATAAAGCAGGTCCAGGAACGCGGGATGGAAATATTCAATATAGAATTCTTAATCCTTGGTCAAATCTATATGGCTGGGGAAAATGGTATGTAGCTGAAAATATTGTCGAGGGACATCCTGAGGTAACTAATGATAATTGGAAGTATGGTGTGCAGGATGTCGATAAAGAAACAATTGATTACATCCGAGTCGACCAGCCATTCCCATTTGTTAACATCAGGCAACAAACTCCGCAAGATGCTTTTAAGTCGATCCTATTACATGGTGGTGCATCACTTCCAGAGAGAGATACAGTAGATAAGCGAATAGCATGGGAAGTTGAAAACAGAACTGCAAAGTATGGCGGAAAAACGGGAAAACATACTGGAATTATTGATTCACAAAATGACGTAGGTGGATGGCCAGAATTAAAATCAAATCCAGCGCCACTTGATTCTGACCATGATGGAATTCCGGATGCATGGGAAATTAAAAATAAATTAAATCCCTTAGATCCATCAGATCGTAATACAATTGATAAAAATGGATATACGATGCTTGAAAAATACCTGAATTGGCTTACATCGGAAGAATAAACCATGGCGAGGCCAAATTTTAGATATCTTAACGAATAAAAGTGGCATTTCTAGGTGAAAAATTTCTATATTGATCCAAGTATTTTCAAATACATTAAGAACTCAAAACATGTTGTATTCAACGTAATAATAGTTTAAGTTACCGATGAAGTAATCGATATTTTCGAATATTTTTCTGATTTTGTGTTTTAAAGATTTCATTCATTATTAATTTGATCAAAGATTTTTTGAATTGATTCAATCTCAGTAGAATATTTTAATTTTAATATAGAATTAATTGGTCTAAGAAATGAAACATGCAAATAAGATTTCACGTCGTAAATTTGTTTCATCGACTTCAAAAGCAGCTGCGACTGCAATTCTGATTGATCAATTCACTGCTCGTACTACTTTAATGGCACCAGGTGGTAAACGTCGGTTAGCTATGGTAGGAACTGGTCATCGTGGAACGGGGATGTGGGGGAAAAAAGTTCTTGAAAAATTTGGTGATATTGTTGAATTCGTTGGATTGTGCGACATAAATTCTGGACGGTTAGAAGCCGGAAAGAAACTTATCGGAACATCGTGTCTAACCTTTTCAAATTACGAGGATATGATTTCGAAGACGAAACCAGAAACAGTCATAGTAACGACAGTCGATGGAACACATCATACATTCATTGCTAAAGCTCTCGAAATGGGTTGTGATGTGATTACTGAAAAACCAATGACAACTGATGAAGCAAAGTTAAAAGTAATTCTTGATGCACAGAAGAAGTCGAAGAACAAGATTTTCATGGCTCATAATTACAGGTATACACCGACACGAGCGAAAATAAAAGAATTATTAATGCAAGAACGTATTGGCCGATTAACATCCATAGATTTTCATTGGTACCTCGATGTTTATCATGGTGCGGATTATTTTCGACGGTGGCATCGATTACGTGAGTGCTCAGGGACATTGCTCAATCATAAATCCTCTCATCATTTTGATCTTCTAAATTGGTGGATTGACTCAGATCCAGAAGTAGTCCATGCATTCGGCGCATTGGAGTTCTATGGAAAGAACCACGAGTTTCGTCACACTAATTGTAGGCCATGTCCATTTAAAGAAAAATGTCAGTTTTATTGGGATATGACAAAAGATGAACGTCTTATGGCACTATATGCAGCTAATGAAAAATTTGATGGTTATCTGCGCGATGGGTGCGTCTGGAATGAAGACATAGACATCTTTGATAAAATGTCTGTTCAAATCAAATATATGAATAAGGTGCAGGTCAGTTATTCTCTTACTACTTATTCACCTTATGAGGGTTATCGGATTGCATTTAATGGGACAAAGGGTCGGCTTGATTTCTGGATGCATGAGAAACAACCATGGCCAATCGAAAACTATGATGAATTACAGATTACTGATAACTTTGGAAAAATGGAACTTCTTAAACTCCCACGTATCGAAGGAGACCACTTTGGTGGTGATACATTGATGTTAGACAGGATTTTTAAGAATCAAAATACGCCCGATCCTCTTAAACAGGTGGCTAGTATTCGCGATGGTGCGATGTCTGTTCTGATCGGAATTGCCGCAAGAAAGAGTATCGATAATGGAAATCCGATTCGCATTGCAGATTTATCAGAAATTGTTCCTCAAGAAAAGAAATCAGGCTGAAATATTTTTCAAGTTTTTATAATAAAAGTATTACGGTACATTGTAACCAATATGCATTAGAAATGAAGGTATCTTATGATGAATTTGTTTGACTTAACGGGAAAAGTAGCGATTGTGACAGGTGCAAGCACTGGTTTAGGACAAGGGATGTCTCTTGGCTTAGCCGATGCTGGAGCTGATCTTGTACTCGTGGACTATGTTTCTTCATCGGAGACGGAAAAAGTAATAAAAGAGAAAGGTCGCAAAACATTGGTATTAGAATTAAATCTTATGAAGATGGAATCCATATCAATGCTTGTTGAGCAGGTTGTTGGTGCTTTTGGAAAGATTGATATTCTTGTTAATAATGCAGGTATTATCCGGCGTACTCCGGCAATAGATTTTTCGGAAAAAGACTGGGATGAAGTAATGATGTTAAACTCAAAGTCCGTCTTTTTTCTCGCACAAGCTTGTGCCCGCGATATGATGAAACGGAAATATGGAAAAATTATTAATGTAGCATCGTTGCTGGCTTTTCAAGGCGGTATCCTTGTCCCATCATATGCGGCAAGTAAGGGTGCAGTAGCTCAGGTTACTAAGGCTCTAGCTAATGAGTGGGCTCAACACGGAATTACTATTAATGCTATTGCGCCGGGTTATATGGCAACAAATAATACAAAAGCTCTTCGAGAAGATCCAATTAGGAGTAAAACGATACTGGATCGAATTCCGGCAAATCGATGGGGAGCGCCGGCAGATCTTCAAGGTGCAGCTATTTTCCTTGCCTCACCTGCTTCGGATTACGTAAATGGACATGTTCTAGTTGTAGACGGTGGTTGGCTCGCGCGATAATAAAGAACGAAAGGATTGTTTTTATGAATGTTCGATATTCAACTAACCCATTGGGATTTCAACGGATGACAACAGAAGAAATCCGTAAATCTTTTCTCATTGATAATCTCTTTGTTCCAGATGAAATTCCAATGACGTATTCTGATATTGATCGTTCGATCACCGGCTCTGCGGTTCCTGTAAAAAAATCCTTAAAGTTATTGGGAACAAAAAAAGAAATGTCAGCAGAGTACTTTTGTGAGCGACGGGAAGTTGGTGTAATTAATATTGGTGATGAAGGTCATATCACCGTTGATGGGAAAAAATATATAATGGCCCCAAAGAACGCTCTTTACATCGGACGAGGGACAAAAGAAATCGTTTTTGAGAGTAACTCAAAAAAATCGCCAGCAAAATTTTATTTCGTAAGCTATCCGGCTCATAAAGAATTCCCCACAGCACATACCACAATTGCAGAAGCGGATAAATCACATCTTGGTAATCAGAAAGATGCAAATAAACGCACAATTAATCGAATGATTCATTTAAAAGGAATTCCAAGCTGTCAATTAGTGATGGGATTGACAGAACTTGAAGAAGGCAGTGTTTGGAATACAATGCCTTCACATACTCACCAACGGAGGTCGGAAGTGTATATGTATTACAATGTTGGACCGGATGCGCTTGTTGTGCATTTGATGGGCCAACCTGGCGAAACCCGACATATTTTAATGCGTGAAGGTCAGGCAGTTCTTAATCCGAGTTGGTCATTGCATTCTGGTGTGGGGACTCGGAATTATAGTTTTGTGTGGGCAATGGGTGGTGAGAATCAAGTGTTCGATGATATGGATAGTGTAATAATGGACGAATTAAGATAGTTTTTTGATCGATATGAGAATGGAGTAAAAAAAATAATGAATGAAATTCTGCAAGAAATTGGATTAATAGGAATTGTTCCAGTTGTTATCATAGAGAACTCAGATGATGCAGAACCTTTAGCGCGTGCACTTCTTGAAGGCGGGCTCCCATGTGCAGAAGTTACTTTTCGCACGCAAACAGCTAGACAATCGCTCGAAATAATTGCGAAAACGTTTCCTAATTTAATACTCGGGGCTGGAACTATTCTTAACATCGAGCAAGTAAAATCTGCAGTCGATGCTGGAGCAAAATTTATCGTGTCACCAGGCATTAATCCAAAAGTTGTAGAATACTGTCTGGCAAATTCAATTCCTATCACACCGGGAGTGGTAACTCCATCTGATGTTGAGGTTGCAATAGGATTTGGATTGGACGTTGTAAAATTCTTTCCTGCAGAAGCATCTGGCGGAGTAGAGTTTTTGAAAGCTATGAGTGCACCGTATAAAGATGTTAAATATATCCCAACTGGTGGAATAAATGAAAAGAACTTGCTCTCTTATCTTAAAACCAATCAAGTATTGGCTTGTGGCGGGAGTTGGATGGTAAAGTCAGATTTGATCAATCAAAAGAAATTCGATGAGATAAGAAAATTAACTCTTGCAGCGGTTAATATTACTCTTGGCTTCGATTTGCGACACATTGGAATTAATTCAACTGGTATAGCAGAAGCTCAGAACATCGCTCTCCAGCTTCAAAATGTTTTTGGTTTTCATATGCAAGATGGAGATGGATCTATATTCATCGGAACTCAGTTCGAAATTATGAAACGTGCGTACCTTGGTACGCATGGACATATTGCAATATCAACTAACTCTATTGAGCGTGCAGTAGCACATCTTTCACGCAAGGGAATCAATATTAAACCAGAAACACGAAATGAGAAAAATGGCAAGTTGCTTACAGTGTATCTTGATGTCGAATTCGGAGGTTATGCCGTCCACCTTGTACAGATATAGGAATTTAAGAAATTTTGTAAAAACCAGACTATACACTAAACCTTGAGAATGTAATGAAGAAGAAATTTATTCATAAAGATTTTTTACTCGAGACCAAAACTGCGTCCAAACTCTTCCACGATTTTGCAGAAACACTTCCAATTATCGATTATCATTGTCATATCCCACCGAAAGATGTCGCAGAGAATCGACAGTTTGAAAATCTTACTCAAATCTGGCTTGCTGGCGACCACTATAAGTGGCGCGCAATGCGTACATGTGGAGTAGATGAGCGTTTCATCACCGGCAATGCATCCGATTGGGAGAAATTTAAAGCATGGGCAAGCACAGTTCCTAAAACAATTCGAAATCCATTATATCATTGGACACACCTCGAATTAAATCGTCCGTTTGATATTTCAGATAAGCTCCTTAACGAAAAGACTGCAAAGCTAATTTGGGATCGATGTAATGCAAAATTAAGCACGAAAAGCTTCGCAACGCAAGGTATTGCAAAACGGATGAATGTAGAAGTGATTTGCACAACTGATGATCCCATCGATTCGCTCGAATACCATGAAGCATATGCAAAAAATGGAAATGGATTCACAAAAATGCTGCCTGCATTCCGACCTGACAAGGCAATGGCAATTGAGAATGTTGAATCGTATTTGGGCTATCTTCGAAAATTGGAAGAGGTATCCGATATTGAGATAAATGATTTTGACTCATTACTGACAGCAATTCGCAAACGACATGATTTTTTCCATTCCCGTGAATGCCGCGTTTCGGATCATGGATTGGAAACTGCATATGCTGAAAACTACACTGAATCGGAAATAAAATCGATTTTTAAGAAAATTCGCAAAAGAAAACAACTAAGCTCAATTGAGATCCTAAAATTTAAATCCGCTATGATGTATGAATTTGGTGTATTGGATCACGAAAAAGGATGGGTTCAACAGTTACATCTGGGTGCACTCCGAAATAATAATACGCGTATGATGAAGGTGCTAGGACCTGATACTGGTTTTGATTCAATAGGAGATTTTGAGATAGCTCGTCCATTGGCGAAATTCTTAGATCGACTTGATACAAATAATAAATTAGCAAAAACTATTATTTACAATCTTAATCCAAGTGATAATGAACTCTTTGCAAGTATGATAGGTAATTTTCAAGATGGAAGCATTGCAGGAAAAATTCAATACGGATCAGCATGGTGGTTCCTCGACCAACTTGATGGAATGAAAAAACAACTCGAAGCGCTTTCAACACTTGGAATATTGAACCAATTTATTGGAATGCTCACTGATTCAAGGAGTTTTCTCTCATATCCACGTCATGAATATTTTCGGAGATTGCTCTGTAATATTCTGGGAACTGAGATAGAACAGGGATTAATTCCCAATGATATGAAGCTAATTGGTGAAGTAGTACAAAGTATTAGCTATTTTAATGCAAAAAAATATTTTAACTTTTAGTAGTTAGAATTCTGAACGGAGATACAGGGGATATCCATGGCTCTAAAAATATTACCGGCTCAAGATACTTCTTTCGATGTTGTCTCATTGGGTGAATGTATGATTCGTTAAAGTCCACCGGGACATCAAAGGATTGAATTAACACATTTATTTGAGGCATATGCTGGTGGCGGAGAATATAATGTAACATACGCTTTGGCTAGATATGGATTAAGGACAAGCTGGATTGCTCGGTTAGTAGATAATCCACTTGGTCATTTTATTAAGAATCATGCTCGCGCAAGTGGAATGGATATCAGCGAGGTTGTATGGGTACCCTTCGATGGTTCTGGAAGGGCAGATCGTATTGGTTTGAATTTTACAGAAGTTGGAATAGGTATGCGTGCAAGTGTGACCTTGTACGATCGAGGTCATACTTCAACAGCAAACATGAAACGAGGAGATATCGATTGGTATCGAATTTTCAATCGGCGAAAAACACGCTGGTTTCATACGGGGGGGATTTTTACTGCGTTAAGTGACACCTGCGCAGAGGTAACATTAGACGCAATAAAAGCAGCCCATGATGCAGGTTCTATTGTAAGCTACGATCTCAATTTTAGAAGTAAACTATGGTCGTCAAAGAAAGCAATTGAGGTAACACAAAAACTAATTCCATATATAGATGTACTCATCGGAAATGAAGAAGATTTCCAGAAAGTGCTTGGCTTCGAAGTTGAAGGAACAGATGAACATCTTTCAACTTTACCAGTCGATGCGTATAAAACTATGGTAAAAAAAGTCGTCCATACCTATCCAAATATTCAAGCAGTTGGAACCACGCTACGCGAGGTTGTGAGTGGCTTGGTAAATAATTGGTCGGCCATAATGTTTTACGACGGAACTTTCTATGAATCACGGAAATACGAGAAATTAGAAATTGAAGATCGTGTTGGTGGTGGTGATGGATTCTGTAGTGGTTTTATTTAAGGTTTTTTACAAGGAATGACGCCACAGGATTGTGTCGAGATGGGAGCTGCCCATGGAGCTCTACTCCAATCAACAAGAGGTGATACCAGCATGGTTACAATGGAAGAAGTTTTACACGTCATGAAAGGCGGGAGTGCAAGAATAAAGAGATAGAATGTATAGAATAGCCTACAATTCCCAATCAAATTACCATTTCCCTTACATCTTCAAGTGAAAAATTGCCAATTGTAGTGATTTGCTTCAAACCAAGCGATAACCATAACATTTTGGTATGTACTTGCATTTCTTTACCGCTTGCAGTAAATTGATTCAGAAAAAAGCGATTACATCCAAAGAATTGGATTGGTTTTTCAAAACATACATCAATTTTTTTGAGGATTTTGAAGGTAAATTAAGGTTTTTTAAAAAAAATTACCATCTTGAAATTAAAAAATTTAGAGTGGTATGTAATAAGGTCTTTTGAATAAAGGCCTGATAAGAGAGAGATGGTATTTTTTTGCACAATAAGTGGAAATCTCTGTACACATTTATTTATTGATAATCTAGGGGACTTATGTTTTCACCAAAACTTTTCTGGAGAGTGACGTTAAATTTTGCACTTCTTCTGATCATTTTATCGATTACAACTGTTCTCACGTTAAATATACTAACCCAGATCCAAAGAAGTTATTCGCAAGCTTCGGTAGATATAACTACAACGGTAAATCTGGATCGGCTTAGAACTATCCTAATTGATATCCAAGCGGCTGCAGATGATTACCTGTACACAGGTGGTTCCGATAAGCGATTAATATATGATGCATGCTGGAAAGAATTTGACAGCCAAATAATAACACTTCAGAAGAGTTATTCCGACTCGATCGAACTTCAGATGCTAAGGCAAATACGTACATCTTTTTATGATTGGATTACAAATATTGGCGATCAAAAGTTTTTACTCTTTTCTTCAGGTCTTACAGGTGATAGATTCACTCAAGAACTCCAGGCTCTAGGACGGCAGCAATCTACTTTGCGGTACCTCGAATCAGCACGGACCAATATTAATTCACTTTATCAGCGAAAATTAGCATCGGTTCCAAATAATATTGAATATGGTGTTGGCCTAACTAAAAACATTGCCACATTTATTATGATTGTAAATGTTCTACTTGCTGTTTTCGCAATCGCTTTGGGATTCTTTCTGACCAAATCGATAACGAAACCCGTGGATCGACTTCGTGAAGGTACACAAAACATAATGAAAGGCATTTTTGAACCCATCACACTTCATCGACGTGATGAGTTTGGTCATTTGGCAAATGACTTCAATCATATGTCTAGGATGTTGAAACACAACTATAATAGATTGACCGCATACTCCGAGTTAATGACAGCTTTAAATAAACATGAATCTTTAGATCAGGTTGAACAAGCTAGTTTAGAAATTCTCTGTTCCCATACTGATGCTTCTGTCGGCGCTCTCTATCTTTTTGAAAACGAAAGAAAAACATTAAAGCTGGTCAATGGATATGCGTTGAATACGAAATCTGAAATAGCCGAGTACAAAATTGGCGAAGGGATAGTTGGACAATGCGCAACGATGAAACATAAAATCGAAGTTAAAGATGTTCGGTCTAATAAAGAATTTATTATAGATACGGGCTTAGTGACTTTCGCACCAACTCAAATCATGGCTATTCCTATTCTCTTTCAGGAAAATCTTCTTGGAGTGATAGTCTTAGGCTCAATGCAACCATTTGATGAGCTCCGACAGGAAATAATTGACAATTCCGTTCCTCAGATTGGAGTTGCAATAACAAATGCAATGAATCTTGAATCCACAAAGAAGCTATCAAGTGAAGTCGCAACTAAGAACGATGAATTGAATAGCAAAAATGCTGAATTACACAAAGCGTATCGCGTTAAATCAGATTTTCTATCCAACATGTCACATGAACTTCGAACACCATTAAATTCCATTATCGGATTCACATCAGTGCTATTAGGTCAACATGGTGATCCACTCACATCTGATCAAGCAAAAGCGTTAGAAAAGGTATTAAAAAATGGTAAGCACCTGCTTGAGCTTATTAACGATATATTGGATTTCTCAAAGATAGAGGCAGGTCGGACTCCGATCAATCTTGATACAGATGAGATCGCTAATTTAATTTCGAATGCAATGGTGACAATCGAACCTATGGTTGCAGCAAAGGGTGTAAAACTTGTTCAGGAAGTAGAACCAGGACTTCCAATGTTAAAAACAGACACGTTAAAAGTAAAACAAATCCTTTTAAATCTTTTGAGCAATGCAGCCAAATTTACAGATCAGGGAGCTATTACAGTTCAAGCTAAGAAATTAGGCGAGATGGTATCGATTTCCGTGAAAGATGATGGTATCGGAATCGAAGCAAAAAATCTTGATAAAGTTTTTGAGGAATTTTCGCAGATAGATTCTAGTAATTCTAGAAAATACAAGGGAACCGGATTAGGCTTGCCGATTGCAAAGAACTATGCGCGTTTGTTAGGTGGAGATTTAACAGTTCGAAGTGAATATGGGAAAGGTTCAACGTTTATCTTAACTATTCCGCCGGAAATTCCTAGCGAGAAGCTTCAAAAGATGACCGAAGAAAAAAGTGCAGCCCCACAACCAGTTTCTATTGCAGCACCAATACAAGAAGCACTAAGGCCAGTTCCACAGAAATCTGTTGCCCCTGCTTCCAACATATTAGTTCTTTGTATTGATGACGAGTCGGAGGTAATCGAATTATTGCGTCGGTACTTGATCCCCGAGGGCTACTCCGTTCGTGGTGCGTCATCGGGTGAAGAGGGAATACGTTTGGCACAAGAGTTATCACCATCGGTAATTACATTGGACATTATGATGCCAGAAAAGGATGGATGGCAAGTATTAAGAGAGTTGAAAAACAATGCGATCACACGAGATATCCCCGTCATTATTCATTCAGTTGTCGATAATCGTCCGTTAGCCCTTTCACTTGGAGCTTTGGATGTCGTAACGAAACCTTCCGAACCGAAAAAAGTTCTTAGTGTCGTTGAACGAGCATGTCGCTCGAAGAACCAACCTATTCTTATTGTGGATGATAATCAAGACTTTGCGGAGTCACTAAAACAAATGCTTCAGATTGAAGGATATCATTGTACGGTACTTTTCAGCGGTGATGAAGCATTGAAAAAAATTGAAATAATTAATCCATCCCTCTTGTTGTTAGATTTGGTTATGCCAGGGATTGACGGATTTTCGGTTGCTCAACGGCTTCGTAGCCAGGAACGATGGCGTGATTTACCAATAGTTATTCTTTCTGGTGCAGATATTACAAAGGAACAAAGACAAAATTTGAATATTTTGACACAAGAGTTCATTGAGAAAGGTCATTTTTCAAAAGAACTAATTTCAAATACAATTAAGAAGATCGTCAGTCAAAGTCACGATAACATTAAGGTATAATAGATTTATGGAAATGCCCGACCCAACAATTCTGGTAGTCGATGACACAGAAGATAACCTTGATTTACTTGAATTTGCATTAAAACGAAAACCCGTACATATGTTACGGGCAACAAGTGGCAAAGATTGTCTGCAAATTGCTGCACAAAATCCACCTGACGTGATCCTACTCGATATTCAAATGCCAGAGATGGATGGATTTGAAACACTAAAGCATTTACGCGCTTCCAAAAAAACAGCAAATATCCCTGTAATTTTTTTAACAGCGCAACGTAAAGATGCTTCAAGTATAGAGCACGGACTTTCACTAGGTGCTGATGAATATCTAACAAAACCTATCGATATCGACGAATTGCTAGTCCGTACACGCTCACTTGTTCGATTGAAAAAGATGGAGGCGGAACTAGAGCGTACGAAAGCAGATTTTATGGCTATGCTAATTCATGATATGCGGAGTCCGATCGGTGGAATTAGCAGTATTCTTGATTTGCTTGAGGATCCTCTACTTAACGGAGAGCCTGTTGAAGATGTTCATAAAGAGCTATTGAATTCAGCCAAAGATGCGACATCACGTTTGCTACAGTTAATCAATGATATGCTTGATATATCGAAGTTTGAAGCTGGAAAAATGACGTTGCATCGGCACCAGGTTCAAATTGGTGAAATTGCGAACCAAATAATTAAACAGATGCGGCCACAATTCAAACAACGGAATATACAAGTAGAATCCTCCATCGAAGAAGATCTGCCATTCATTTCAGCCGATGCGCATAAATTATCTCAAGTTTTTGCGAATATTCTTAGTAATGCCTTAAAATTTACTATCCCGCATGGTACAGTTCAAGTTACAATCGGAAAAATAAAGGGCGAACAGGGAATGTTGTTCCCTGATGGCGGAGTTCAAGTATCAATTAGTAATAATGGTCCTGGGATTCTGGCGAAAGAATTGCCCACAATCTTTGAACGATATAAACAGGGTGAAGCATCTGAATCTATACCAGTGAAAGGAACAGGATTGGGGCTTGCAATATGCAAGCATATTGTAGAGGCTCATGGCGGGAATATTTCCGCAGAAAGTGAACCGAATAAAATTACCACATTCCGTTTTTCTCTTCCAATTGATCAGTTACCTGATAAATAAACGGGTTGTGGAATAATTTGAAAGAATGATATGTGGGAACAAAAACAATTAGGGATTGTTAAAGAGGTTTTTGAAGCAACAGTGGTTGTGCTTCTCGATCGAGAAATCACCAATATGACAAAGAAGATTGGCGAGAGGGTATACTATATCGGCAAAATCGGATCGTATGT
>Ga0233421_10000749_pt1 | contig 12732 bp, 8 predicted proteins | sample Watercolumn_Mata_3_FD_182725 | JGI IMG/M metagenome (GOLD analysis project Ga0233421, IMG submission 182725) | Freshwater microbial communities from Lake Matano, South Sulawesi, Indonesia - Watercolumn_Matano_2014_107_MG | ecosystem: Environmental > Aquatic > Freshwater > Lake | place... | reverse complement strand
GCAGGTGCCATGGAGTGCTAGGGTCGCTTTGCTCGAAATGACAAATGAGTACATCCTCGAAAATTCACGGCTTTCCCTCCAAGCAGGACAAGCGCGCGCTCAATGCCGCCGGGTGATCGGCGCGACAAAAGCGCGGGCAATGGCGGACAAAATTCAAAATTCCAAAATCGAAATTCTCAATTCAACTGGATTGAATTTTGAATTCCGAACCCTGGAGGAAATTCCCATGTGTGGCATTGTTGGCTATGTTGGCGCGCGGGATGCGACGCCAATTCTGCTCGACGGCTTGCGCCGGCTCGAATATCGCGGGTACGATTCGGCAGGGGTCGCCGTGCTTGCGCCGAGTGGTCAGATCGTCATCCGCAAGAGCGAAGGCAAACTGAACAAACTGATTGACTTGGTCAGCGGCGATACGCCGCGCGGTCAACTTGGCTTGGGGCATACGCGCTGGGCAACGCACGGCGCGCCGAACGATACGAACGCGCATCCGCACGTCGATTGCACCGGGCGCATCGTCGTCGTGCATAACGGGATTGTCGAGAACTATGTGGAACTGCGCGACGAGCTGCGGGGTCAAGGGCATCTGTTCGTGACGGAGACGGACACAGAGGTGCTCGCGCATCTGATCGAGCAGGAATTGCGAGGGGCGAGGGGCGAGGGAGCGCTTGTACTCGTGGGCGCAGTGCAGCGCGCGCTGAAACGCGTCCGCGGCGCGTACGGGATCGGCGTGTTTGATCGCGCGAATCCCGAATGTCTGATCGGCGCGCGGCATTTCTCGCCGCTGATCGTCGGGCTTGGCGGCGGCGAGAACTTTATCGCGTCCGATATTCCCGCGCTCTTGCCGCACACACGCACGATGCTGCTGATCGAGGACGGTGAAATCGCCGCGCTGTCGCGGAACGACGTGCATCTCTACACGCTCGACGGCGCGCCGGTCGAACGCGATCCGTTCGAGGTGACCTGGGAAGTGCAGGCGGCAGAGAAGGCGGGCTATCCGCATTTCTTTTTGAAAGAGATCAACGAACAGCCCTCCGCACTTGCGAACGCGCTGCGCGGTCGCGTGGCAGAACGCGGCGTTAATCTTACGGAGCTCGACGCGCTCGATCTCGCGCGCGCAAAGCGTGTGGTGTTGCTCGCGTGCGGATCGTCGTACCACGCGGCGTTGGTCGGCAAGCGTGTGATCGAAGAGTGGGTACGCGTGCCTGCCGAAACGCTGATTGCCTCCGAGTTTCGGTACGCGTCGCCAGTGATTGACGAGGCGACGCTCGCGATCCTCATCTCGCAATCGGGGGAGACGGCGGACACGATTGCGAGTATGCGCCTCGCGAAAGCGGCGGGCGCGCAAACGCTCGCGCTCACCAACGTCATCGGTAGTTCGATCACACGGGGCGTGACGGCGACGGTCAATCTGCACGTCGGACCCGAGATCGGCGTCGTCGCGTCCAAGACGTTCAGCGCGCAGGTGCTTTTGCTCGAACTGATCGCGCTCGACTGGGCGCGGCGCGTCGGGACGCTGGATCGTGCGCGCGCCGCGGAACTCGCGCAGCACCTGGCGCGCGTGCCCGATCTCATCCAAGCCGCGCTCGGCACCGACCAACAGATGCAGCGGCTCGCGGAAAAAATCTGGACGCGCAAGAGCTGTTTCTTCTTCGGGCGCGGGTTCGGTTATCCGACCGCGCTGGAAGGCGCGCTCAAGTTGAAAGAGGTCAGTTACCTGCACGCGGAAGTGTATCCGGCAGGCGAGCTGAAGCACGGGCCGATCGCGATGCTCGATCCCGAAATCATGGTGATCGCGCTTGCGCTGCAAAGCGCGACGTTGGAAAAGGTCGTGAGCAACATTCAGGAGGTACGCGCGCGGCGCGCGCCCGTCATCGCGCTCGCGACGACGGGGGACGCGGCAATCGCCAAGCACGCGGACGACATCGTATATCTACCGCACGCGCCCGAGGAATTCACGCCGATGGTCGCGACGGTGTCGCTGCAACTGCTGGCGTACTACGTCGCGATGAAACGCGGCTGCGATGTGGATCAGCCGCGCAACTTGGCGAAGAGTGTGACGGTGGAATAACGAATGGGAAGCGGATAAACGGATGGAAAACGGGACGGGTGAGGAGGAATCCTCGCCCGTTCGCATTACACATCGCGGCATTCGTTCTCAAGGACTCGCGTTTGAATCGCTCATTCTGAATGCTTTCGTCACCGTGTCACGAGTTGGAAAGTGATGAAATAGCGCACGTGCCAATTGGAGAGCCGGGCTCTGACACTGTAGAGTGCCATCCCACTGATTTTGTCACTCGGCGCGCCAAGGACTTGGACCATGAATCCGTTAGAGAGAAAACTGTAATTGCAGTTGCAGATGTCGGTCGCTGATTTTTCTTGCAGATCAAGTGTTTGGCCGCTATTGCTGGCGACGCTGATCGCCGCACTCTCGCGCCAACCTCCTGCCCCAATCAGCGAAATGTACGTATCGGTACCGAGCGGTCCACCGGGCAAATCTTTGCAGTACTCGTGTTCGTCATTCGTGTCGCAATAGACCACTTTCGAGATGCGCCAATATTTTTGCCCTGGCCCGACATTTGCCGGTTCGTACTTGACGCCGCCGGGCCAACCCGCAGGGTATACCGGGAGCCACTCTGTCGGTGCCAGCGCAAGGGCGGCGGGAGTACGCGTCGCTGTAGGACGACGCGTGGCAGTGCGAATCGGTGTGGTGATCACGGTGGGTGTGGCGGAAGGTGTGGACGTAGCAGGCGTAGTGGGGGTCTGTGTTGACGTTAGCGGTGGCGTCGCCGTGCGCGCGAGCATCGCGATTTCGGGGCTGTCCTCTCCCAACGCTTCTGCGAGCAATGCTAGTCGCGCAGCAACCGGATCACTTTGCGCGGCGTACGCCTGAGCAAGGCGCGCTGTACGCTCGCCGATTGTTGGATCATTGAGTCGAGCGAGTCGTTGTTTGGCGCGATCAAGATCCCGATCGAGCGCATACGTGTTTGCCGTCAGTACGATCAAATCTTCTTGCGCTTCAGGTTTGAGGTTGGGTGTTTGCGCGTCTGCCGGTTGCAGCGATATCCCGATCCAATGCCCAGCCCATCCTAATCCAACGCCCATGAACAACCCGCACAGCATCAGTATCATCGCTATTCCAATCGGAACTTGTGTTTTCGTCACCGTCACTCCTTGAAAAGCCGTTTACGCGAGAATCGTCTTCCGAGGGTCAGGAGCGCCATGCCCACCAACCCAGCCACACTGGAGACCGAGATCAAATTGCCGATTTGCTCGGCGGTTCCCTCTTCGTAACGAATCCTCACCGCATAATTTTTTCCGCGCGGCAGCGCAAGCCGCATCAAACCGAATTCGTCGCGCACGATGGGCAGCGACTGTCCCGTGTCCGTGTAGGCGCGCCAGAGTGGATACGCGTACACCTTGACCACGACACTCGCATCGGCTTGTGCGGCGAGTACGTTCAATTCAATCTGACGATCCGCGCGGCTGACCAATTCGACGCTGGCATTTTGGGGCATGATCCACGCGCTTGAATAATCCTTGACCCGATAGACGAAGAAAAAGCCGTTATTATAGTACGATTGAAAATGCTGCGATTTGTCGAGCCAGACGCGCGTGTTATAGTCGTTCACGCTCGCGATGATGGTCGTGATGTTGAAGCGCGTGCAATAGGCGGTCAGTTGTCCGTCGGTGAGATTTTCGAGTGGGATGCCAAACAGCGCTCGATCATCCAGCGTTTCAGCCAAGCCCTCCAACACCGGCGGATCGAGTTTGCCGACCCAGGTCAGCGCGGCAATCGGCGACCAGAACGAGTACGTTCCGCCCATCATCTGACGATCCGCGAAAAATGGAATCAATGCAAGCATCGTCGTCGGAAGCGGTTGCCTGGCGCGCGCGGTCAATTGCGTGTATGAGGAGGTGACGTAGACGCGACCTTCAACCTCGCGCAAGACCACGCCCAGTTCGTCCAGTCGATAGTCGGCGATTGCTTGGCTGAAAAAGCGCGGCTCGTCATTCGCTTGCGGTTGAAAGAACGCGACCGATTGCAGAAACGGTATGGCGACGAGTCCGCCAACCAAAAGAACAAAGCTCGTACGGAAAAGGATAATTGGACGCGGACGAGCGCAAAAGAACGCGGAAACTTTGCGGAATTTTTCTGTCCCGACGGGACACCTGCACTTGCGGTAACCGCAGGTGCAAGTGTGCTTCGCGATGTTTGTCTGTGCTTGTCTGCGTCCTATCACTTGATACACCTGGTTCGCAAACCAAGTTGCGATTTCAGACGCGCCAATCGCCGCGAGCCAGAGCAGCGGCAGATAGAACTCGCCGACGAGCCGCACCGGATCGAGTTGGTAAAAATGTAGCCGCTCCAACAATATCGTGTGCGCGCTCAGCATTGCCGATCCAACCGCGATCAGCAGAACGATCAGGACGATCGAGACCGCGCGCCGTGTGGAAATTGGCTCGCGCCGAATTTTGATCGCGATGGGCAACGTGAAAAGCACATAGGGAACAAGCATCGCGTCGGTGAGCAAACGCCAGGTCTGGTCGAACGTGGAGCGAATCAGTGGGACCATCTCGGAGAACGTGTGGACGATGAGCGGCAGCAACCAAAACGCGTCGATGGCGAGAGCAAGCGCAAAAACACCTCCCAGCTGGAGAACGCTGCGCCAAAGGGCTAGTCGCCGCGCGACGCAAAGCGCGTACACCGCCAGCGCAAATCCGAGTCCGAGGATGTGATACGGATGAACCAGGATCGCGATTGCCAGCATGGCGACCGATAGCCACGCATAATGCCGACCGCGACCGCCGACGACATCAATCCCCCAAACGAGTACGAACGCGTTCAGTCCGAAGGCGAGACGCGAGCCGATCATGCCGATAAACAGACCGATCGCGCCGTCGAAGAAAGCCGGAAAGACCAGCCCAAACAGTCCCGCGAGAAAAGCTGCGCCGCGCTCGAATTTCAAATGGCGTAACGCGTAATAAAAACTGAAACCAGGCAATGCGTAGGCGATGAACGCGATGCTTTCATAGATCAACGCCGTGGAAAATTCTCCGAGCGTGAGGAGATTCAGCAACCATCCCAGGAAGACAAAGCCAGGCGGATAGAATTGCAAGTGAGGATAACCGGCGTTCCACAAGGGAACCCAGTCTACCAGGCGTTGGTGGAGCGGTGCGGAAACGTTGAGCGTGTACCACATCACCCCGTAATGAACGGGATGGTCTCCGTAGATGAACACATCGTCGCGCAAGAGAAAGCCAGCCGCCATCCACGCGACGATCGCCAGTGCGCCAAGTGCGCATGCATCGCCAAGCGCGAAGCGTTGATTGCGTTCATCGGGTGGAGCATTAACCATGGCCGCGCGATAACCAGGGAAGATCCAATCGTTCCAGATTCACGGCTCTGCCCATTCCGGGCGTGCGCGTTGTCGCCACCACAACACACCGCCCGGCAAACTGGTGAGCACGATGATCGCGTGAAACAATATGGACATGGCAAAGGCGGACTCGCTAGGCACACCGATGAGTCCGAAAAAGAAAACCGTCGCCGCTTCTTTGGGTCCCAACCCGTTGAATGAAATCGGCAACAGCAAAACAAAGGCGATCAGCGGATTGAACAAAAAGAAGTAGAGCAACGAAATGTGGAGCCCCAGGGCGCGCGCCACCGCGTACCAGACGAACGTCGCCACGACTAAGATACTCGCCGAAAGCGCGACGTTTGCCACGAGCGCGCCATAGTTCGCGCGATAGACTTGAATCGCATAGTATAGGCGCAATGCGCGCGGCTTGAATCGAGTGAGCGGGCTCCACTCAAAGATGACCCTCAACTGTCGCGCCACGCGGCGGCTGAAGAAAAGCGCGCTGGCTACGGCAATCACTCCGGCGACTGCGAGCACGCTCGTCTCCACCGCTTCCAGTTCGGCGGAATGTGTCCACAACGACAGGGCGACCGCCGCGCTGAGCAGGGTCACGCCGAAAAACGCGACCAGCCCCATCAGCCGATCCACCACCACCGAAATCGTCGCGGCTTCCGACGCGTCGTGTTCGGTGCGCGCCAACATCACCACCCGCACGATGTCGCCGCCGATATTCGTCGGCAGGACGTTGCCCGCAAACAGCCCGGTGAAAGTAAATGTCACCAAATCCCCAAAAGAAACATCGCTGATTTGGACGCGCACCAGCGCGTACCACTTGAGGACACCTAGGAAAATCGCGAGCACGTAGAGCGCCAACGCGAAAAGCACCCACTGCGGCTGGGTGTGGGCGAGGCGCGCGAGCAACTCGGAGGAATTGAGGCGGGTCAGAAGAAAGGCAATCATGCCCACGCTGACCAAAAGCTTTGCCAGCGTTCCGAGATGGGAAGAAATTCCAGACTTCATAGGCGCGCGTTCACACTTGCCCTGGCGGTAACGCAAGTGCCAGGGTAGCAACGTGGTGCAGCAGCGCACACTTGCCCTGGCGGCGATGGCACATCAATAATTCGATGCTTTGCATCGAGTCAAGGATGTGCCATCGGCAAGTGCCAGGGTCACGTATCCCCGCAAGCCCAATGCGCACGGCGCGCTCAACGAGAACGGAGTGCGTAAGCATTGCGATAGCCGAGGTCGGTGCTGAAGCTTGAAAATGCTTTTGCGCGCGCCAGGCGCAAGGGATAACGCTTGAGCGTGCGCAAGCCCCGTCGGGCAATCTGGTGCGGCGCATAGACCTGACGGCACAGCCAATCATAGCCCGCGCGTAATTGTTCTGCCGTCATCAGCGCGGGACGGAAAGCAACGTGCGCGGTATCATAGTGACTCCACGGAATATTGGGCAGCAGACGACCCTGCTCGATCAATTGCGCACGCTGCGGGGTGGCTGGGAACGGCGTCAGCACGGTCACGCTCACGCCGTCGAATTCTGTTTCGCGGATGAATTGCCAGGTTTTCTCAAAGACCTCGACCGTATCGTGGTCAAAACCGAACACGAAAAGCCCGACGACATTCATGCCGTGCTCGTGGATCGTGCGGACGATCCGCTTGTAATCCGAAATCTGCCCCTGGGTTTTGCCGCCGAGGTCCGGTCGGTTGTCCGGGTTGATGGATTCAAAGCCGATGAAAAATTTGTCCAGGTGGGCGCGCCGCGCCAAGTCGAGGAGCTCGGGATATTGCGCGACAATCAACTCCGTCTGTGTCGTCCAACTATGAATCGGCAACGGCGCGAGCGCGCGTAAGACTTGCTCGACGTAAGCCGGGTCGGTGCGAAAGTTCAACCCGAAGTTGTCGTCGGTAAGAAAGAAACGCTTGATGCGCCGGCGTTCGATCTCTTCTACGACTTGCTCGACCGGACGATGGCGCATGATCTTACCCGACACGCGGACGGCGGTGCAAAACGTACAGTTCCGCGGGCAGCCGCGCGTGATCTCCAGCGAAGACGTCCAATAGCGCCGGTGTTCGTCCACGTGGCGGATGACGCGGTCGGTAATCGGCGCGAGGGTGTCCAGCGAAGCCCATTCGACGTCCACATAGCGCGGCAGTAGTTTCGCGGCGGCAAAATCCCGAATGATTTGCGGCCAGGTGCGATATGCCTCGCCGACTACCACCGCGTCCGCCCAAGGCGCCACGTCGTCTGGCACCAGCGTCGCATGCACGCCCCCGACGACAACGGTGCTGCCGCGCTGGCGCGCGCAGGTGGCGATCGCCCGCGCGCGATCAATCGTCACCGACATGCTGCTGATGCCAACCAACGTGCGCGGATTGAGTCGCGCATAGTTCAAGGGTCCCAAGTTCTCATCCCAGATTTCTACAGGGATCTCTACAGGAATCATCGACGCGAGCCGCATCAAAGTATATGGCGAGCCAGCCGCCTTGCCCATAATCACGCCTTGGTGCGCCGGCTGAATCAGTACGATTCTTTCAATATCCATGCGATGGTTCACCTCCGATAGCGATGCGCCCTAGATTACTGTATTCGCTCCGCTTTGTCAAACGGTTGTTTCAATCCTACGGGATGCTTCGCGATCATTCGCAACAACGCTATCGGTGTTCGGACTATTTCTTCTCGAGTGTAATCACGCTTACCGCCGCGGCGCGCGCCCGTTCGTCAAGACTGCGTCCGATGGAAATCAAGGGCGCGCCCACGGTCGCTTGTTCCAGTGCGCTGCCCGCCGGCGCACCCTTGACGCCGATGAGCGCATGGGCTTGATTGGGCTGTTGGCGCAAGTCCACCTGCCCGCCGAGTGAGCGCAGACCGGCGACGGTTTGATCGCCCAAGTTGATGCCCGCGTGTTCTTGCGATGCCACCGCGACGATAAACCCCTGTGGAATCTGATTGAGAAGAGCGGTCATGGCGCGCGATTCGGCGCGGTCATCTGCCGTGTTGAACGCGCGCGCGTTAACCACTACGCCGCTCTTCGAATCAATCACGACCACGTTGTATCCTCTTCCCAATGGCGACCGCTCGCGTCCATTCACTTTGATTGATCCGACCGCCTGCCGTGAGCTTGTTGAAGAGTCGCCCGCGCTGACGACGATTTCGACGGGACTCGTCGTCCCCGTACTGCCGATGGCAAAATTCGCCGGCAAGACATCCCGCGGGCGAACGGCGTACCCGAATTTCAGCGTGAGAGGGTTAATGCCGCGACGCAACAGGCGGACCGGAATCGTCGTCGAATAGTTTTCCCAACCGGCGGTGAGTTCAAATTTTTGAACCATTTCACCGTTGACGAAAAACTCCATCGTCTGTGCTGACGCGTTCGCGTACGTGAACGGCAAGGCGCGCACCGTCACCTGATAGTCCCCAAGTTCACGAATCGGAAACAGGAGGCGCGCCTCCTGCTGATTCGCCCAGTTTGCCGGCGTGTCCGCCATTGTTTCGTCACGATCCCACCCGTCGGCTTGATAGGGATGCGCTGCATCAGTCCCGAAAGCAATTTGCTGCCTGGCAGGAAGCGCCGCCTGATTCACGCGATACGCGATGACCCCATCCCGGTCGTAGATTTTCTCGCCAAGCGGCAGAACCTTTTGAATGTAATCGAATGTCGCGTCACGAGTGTCGCTGAAGGGTAAGCGGTTGGGCGCGGGCGCGTTGACGACAACATAGCGGATGTCGTAAAATGCCGCGAGAAAGGGGGCTTGGGCGCGATCGCGCGCCAATGTCTCTGCAGAGACGGGCTGATACAATTGAACCTGTGCTAGCGAATGAAACAGCGGGACGCGATCAAAGTACTCGAACAGTGAGGGTGGGTTGCGCGAGGTATTCCCTGAGAGCAGATATTTTTCGTGGATGCTCTGATAGAACTGCGTGCGCGTATCTTCCGCGCCCTGGGTCGTGAAACTGTTGCGTAGTCCCCACGGAAGACTTAGAATGGCGAAAGCGCCGGGCTCCTGCGCGATTTGACTGTACACCGCCGGAACGCGCGCGTCGGTGAGTGACAGTGGAATCGCGAGATGTTCAAATGGCACTGCCAATAGCAAAAGACCCAAACTAAAAACTGCTGCCACGCGCGCGATACGCTGCCTGATATGCACAATGTGCGAGAACAGCCACGCCACGGCGTACGCGACGAGCACCGCGAGCGAAAGTGTCACCAGGATGCTAAAACGGTTAGGCACCCGGTTCTCTTTCAGAAAGGGAATATAATGCAGGATCAAGAATGGCATTGGGAAAGATACTTCTAGTCCCTCAAAGTCAAAGACAGATTTGCCGTTGATGTGCAAGAGCGGTCCCAGAGAAAAAAGGGTGAACGTCACCGCCGAAACAATCCACACCACCAGTTGCTTGCGTCCAATCCATGCGCCCAACGCAGCGAGTATCAACGTAGCGTACCCAAGGAACACGGTATTCACATCGGTGAACCGCGAAGTACCCTGGCGCACCAGATTCAACTCGGCTTCCCAATTTCGATTGAGGGGGTGCAAACTTGTCGGAGTAATCAAGCCCGCCAAGTCCACCAATAGTTTTTCAGCGTGCCCCCAGCCCGGCAGTACATAACCCGCCCTGATGATTTCGAACAGCGCGGGGACGATGATCGGAGATGCGAGAATACCGGCAATCACTGCCGCAAGCGTCACACGGGTGAACCAGCCGTGTGCTACCCTCTGCTCGCACCAGGCAAATAACAAATAGAGTGTGCTAAAGAGTACGATAAAAACCGCGTACGTCGTTTCGGTCATGATCGCCAGAGCAGCAAACAAACCCGTTAAGATCATGGGCTTGGTTCGCTGTGTGCTTAGCGTCTTGATGAAAAACAGCACATAAAAAGGAAAGAATTGACTGCACACAAAGTTGGGGTGACCCAGCGAGGAATAGACAAATCTGCTGGAAGTGAACGCGAACACGATGCCCGCAAAGAAAGCCGCCGGCGTGAGGAATTCGGGGGGGAATCGTCGTGACTGTCTCAACCAATAATCGGCTAGCAGGTATCCGCCAAACGCGCCCGCAACGAACGAAAAGGTTACCAGCGTATTGCTTGCCGCTGCATAGCCGAAAAGAAATTCCAGCGGAACCGCGAGCATCGCGTTGAGGAGCGTAAAAGTATACAGGACGAGACTAAAGCCAATCGGATAAAAAATTTGATCGCTGTAGAACGGGTTGACGCCGAGGTCGAAGACTGCGTGCTTGAACCACCAAAAGTTCCAAAGGAAGATGTACTCGTCAAACGCCCAGGTTTCACTTCCTGGGATGTGGCTGAAGAATCGCATGACAAGTGGGTACGTCGTGACAAGCGTCAAGGCAACGTATAGTGTGAAAACAGTCAGGTGTCGTTTGAGCATTGGAGCCCTCAAGAAAAGGGTGCATGTTTCATTATAGGGATGTACAATCAAAACGCAAAACAAGCGAGTCAAAGGTCGAAGAAGGGTAAAATCTCAAGAAGTTTCCCGATTCATAGATTTCGGGTGCAGCCAGCCGGCAACCCGACCTCGCGTAAGAACACGGCGCTGAACTTGATGCGCATCGGATCAGCGAAGCGTTCCAGTTCGACATTGCCTTGCGGCGTCGGAGAACCTAGAAAACGGTCAGAGAAACAAAAATCGCAATTAGGCGAAATTATGTCGTTTGGCGTTGAGATGAAACGCGGCTGCGATGTGGATCAGCCGCGCAACCTGGCGAAGAGCGTGACGGTGGAGTGAGTCAACGAATGGAGAACGAATAAACAAATGATGAAGGACAACGGGCGAGGAGGAACCCTCGCCCGTTCGCATTACAAATCAAGTTCGGCTATCAGGGGTATGTGATCGCTCATGCTACGAGTATCAGGATTGCACAGAGGATCACATGATCGAACGCGCTCCGAAAAATCTCGACTAGCGAAAATGTGATCGTCCTGAAACTTGTTTATAGTGCCTTGCCTGAAGAATGTCTGTAATTCATCAGGATGAAACATCCGACAACAATCAATCCATATGTCCCCTTTGTCAATTCGGTGCCAAAAGGCTTCATGCCCACACTTGGGCCATACCAATTCGGCATGACGGCATGAGTTCAGATCTCCGCCGACCACGGGGCGGTTCGCGTACTCCATTGTTTCCAGACCTTGAAAAATATCCTGAAGACGCGGGAACACACTGGGTTGGGTCGGCGCATGAATGCTGGCAAGCAAGATCGGCTCGTTTCTCACCAATGTGGAAGCGGTTGCAGTATGGCTTGGGTGGCTTGGGAAGGGGATTCTTGAAAGCGGCAACGACGGGGCAAAGATCGCGGTGCCCCAATCTGGCGGGCAGGTCGAAATCAAGTCAGCTCGGACGACTGCAAATCGTAGCCGTTGTCTCATGCTCGCGCAGCTACCTTGTATTGAGCAATTAGCTCGCGGATGACGGGGATCAACTCAAAGGGAACTTCAATGACGGCTCGACTCTTGCCCTTGAGCGAATGTTCCGAATAGCCATACGTATGGCGCCTGTGCATCAGCGATGGGAAACCCTGCTCAGAACTACGAAAATGTTGCCAATGGAACGTCGTTGTTCGTTCTTCAGCAAGAGTATAGTCTTGATTGGGCAATATGTCAATGGATTAGCGCGGCAGCATCGCCAGAAACAATTCGAACACCAGCATCTGATAGATCACCGTCACGAGCGCTCCGAGCAAACTCTCGGGGAACTTGACCTCGAACCAGAACTCGGTTAATTGGGTGACAAGGAAAACACCGGGCGCAATTGCAAAGATGCCAATGAAGACGAGCGCGCCAAACGGCACGCCCGCGATGATGAGCAGTGTCAGCGCAAGCGCGATTCCCCAACGGGGCAGTTGTGTGAGCGGATAAACGCGCCACGCAGCGTCAAATTCGATGTGACGCAGGTCGGTGAGCGGAACAACGGTGAGGTAAAGCGCGGCAAGCGGCGCTTCGCCGAGCGCGAGCAGCAAGACGAGGAGCGCACCCCAAGGTATTTGCCAATGGATAATCGCGCTGACGAACATTGGCAGGAGCAGCGCGGACGAGAAAGAGACCCATTGCCAGATCGCCTGCCGCGGCGTGATCGGCAGCGATTCTTCGGCGACGACCGCGCGAATCGCCGCAACGGGCGCGTTGAACATCTGCAACTGCCACGTCGGCTGCTCTTCGACAAAGTGCGCCGTGAAATCCTCTTCGCCGTACTTTTGTTTGAGGTGCGCGGCAATCGTCGCGATCACATCGTTGAATCCTTCGAGATCGGAGGTGAGGATAAAACCGCGCCAGAACCATCGTCCAAAAATCAGCGCAGCAAGAAGGTTGTGCAGAGGGAGCGCGGTGGTTGAATCTACCAAGACGACGAAGCG
>Ga0233421_10000748_pt1 | contig 12758 bp, 12 predicted proteins | sample Watercolumn_Mata_3_FD_182725 | JGI IMG/M metagenome (GOLD analysis project Ga0233421, IMG submission 182725) | Freshwater microbial communities from Lake Matano, South Sulawesi, Indonesia - Watercolumn_Matano_2014_107_MG | ecosystem: Environmental > Aquatic > Freshwater > Lake | place... | reverse complement strand
GTTATTGTTTTTTAATGTGAATAAGCATAATCCGAGAATTCTTTATGATGGGGGGGATTGCCCTGCTTCTGTTTGTTCAAATTTAGTCTATAATCAGCTGACTAAAACAGTTTTAGTTAATGTTTCTCACTTTTCTTCTTACGAGATCATTGAGGGAGACTATTGTGGGGATTCTGCTTGTAACAGTGGAGAAACTTGCAGTAGTTGCGAGAGTGATTGCGGAGTTTGCAGCGGAGATGACTCTGGAGATGATAGTGGAGATGACTCTGGAGGGCCAATAGTTTCTTGTGCACCTGTCTGGCAGGAAGTTGAGATGCCTTGTGTAAATCATCAAAAGAGAATTACATACAGAGATTCAAATGGTTGCAATAATAATGCTACAAAGCCCATTGATGATACAAGAGTCTGTATTATGAATAGTAATTGTACTGATAATGATGGAGATGGCTATGGGGTAGGAAGTGACTGCTTGGGAATAGACCTAGATGATAATAATCCAAGGATAAAAGACTTTACCACTAATAAAAAGATTTTCAGAGCAGGAGATTATAAATCACTTATTTATATCGGCTCTTTAGTTCTGTTAGTTATAATAATTGTTGTAGTTTTAGTCACTATAATTGTAAGAAGAAGAGAGGAAGTAGTTATTCATAAGCATCATCAGCATCATAAGCAAGTATTCAATCATTTTGGAAATATAGAAAGAGCTGATGAGTACTGGTGAATTCTGCTGTTATATGTTATTAATTTAATAAATTTACTAGCTGTGAGAATCTTTTTGCAAAATATTAGAATTATTGAGCAGGAGTTTCTGTCTTAACTTCTACTTTGCCTGCTTTTTTATCTGCTAGAGCTTTTGCTTTTTCTTCTATTTTCTTTGCCTGTTCTGGAAAGATTTCTGCAAGCTTTTTGCTTCCTGTTTTCTTAACAGAAAGATTAATTTGAATTATATCGTGAGAAATTGTGTTGCCCCTTACTGTTCTTTTTCTTTTTAATCCCTTGACTTTTATGTGAATTTTTCTTCTTTTTTTCCAGCCAGACATTCCCTTTCCTTTTGATAAAAGAACTCTCTTTAACATATGCCCCTCTATCTCTTTAAATGATGGAAATCCAGCCTTATCTGAAGCTCCTGTTAGTTCTAGTTCATATCCTTGCAGATCAGAAGAGATTTCCTCTCCTTTAATTTTATCTCCTAGCTGTTTTCCCTCTAATGATTCAGCTTCTGCTTCTAAATGATAAGTTTTTCCTGTTTCTGATATGTTTATTTTAAATGCCATAAAACTAAATAGAAAGATGGTTTTTAAAGCTTATTATTACCTTTTCCACTTTTTTATGTGAGGAGAAAAATCAACCTGATACTCTGGAATTCCAAGAGAAATTCCGTATTCTCTCGCTTTATCATATTGCTTCTTGCTTGTCCTATCCATTCTAAAGACTTTGTTTCTGAAGATAATGAAGTGAACAGCATTATTTTTGAAATCTGCATACCAGTTATGCTTGCTGTCTAAAGCAAGACTTAATTCCTCTGCTATCTCTTCTGCTTTTCCTTGCTCAATTTCTACATCATGCAAAGTCCATTGCTTAATCCAGGGAGTTTTATGTTCTTCTGTTACTTCCTCTGTATTTGTCTTTATTATTTTAACTTTTTTCAGAATTTCTTTATTTTCTAAGCTTTCTTCGATTATTACGCCTTTAAAATTCATTTTTATATTTTATTTTACTCTGATGAGGATGCTCGCCCCCAGCTGATATCTTTTTTCCTCTTGATTTCGAGAATTTCTCCTAGAATTTTCTTTTCATCTTCTGTTAAAAGCTCTTTATGCTTCTTAAATGCTTTAAATTGTCTTTCTGAGAGATTAGAATAGAGAAATTGAACATCTTTTAACTGGCGATCAAATGTGACTCCTGTAACTGAGATAGCAAGCTCTCCTGATGAGGCTTCTGAAACTGACTTGCCTTCTGATTGTATGGCTTTAATATTTCCTATTTCTTCTCCGTCTCGCGAGATTACAGGAATTCCAGAGACAAGCTTTCCAGCTAGAATTTTAACTCCAAAAATAGCTGGATTTGAATTTCTAAATACATATTCATGCAAGATTTCTAGCTTGAAGAGATTTGCTAGTTCTGAAAGCTTTTCTTTTTCAACTTGCTTTCGTGTTTCATCTCTAAACTTTATTGTATCTTCTATTAATTTGTAGACAACTTCATTTTGAATTATTTTTGTGCTGCCTTGAAGAGCTTTGGCATCTTCGTCTATATCTACATTAAATCCAACAATTAGAGAATTTTCTCTTGCTGATTCATAAGAAGTCTTAGCAGCAATAATATCTGCCTTATTTATATTTCCTATTCCTGCTCGCGAGACAGAGATATTTGCTTCTTTTAATAGAGTTAAGAGAGCTTCTACACTGCCTAGAGACTCTGCTTTTGCAACAATCCCTTCTTTTTCTGTTTGGATTGCAGAGGAAATCTCTTTTTTGAATTCTTTTTCAATCTGTTTTATATCTCCTTCATAGATAACAAATGGCATGCCTGGAAGAATCTCTTTTTTATCTGCTAGCTGGAGTCTTAATCCAGAAGCAGCTGTTACCTCTTGCTTATTTTTAAATGAGTTTGAGATAGGAAGAATCTCTTCTATTACTCTTATCTTGGCTATTATTGGATTATTAAAAGAGGCTATTGCAATTTCATCTCCGACTTTTAGCTTGCCATCATATAAAATGGCTTCAAGCCAGTACTGGGCTTTTTCTTTTTTAATTTCTAGAATAACTCCTTTTGCTTTTTCTCCTAATGATAAATCTTTTTTAAGGAATTTTTGAGCTAGTCCGCATAAAGTCATTAGTAATTCTGGGATGCCCTCTCCGGTTTTTGCAGAGCAGGGAACAATTGCAACTTTTTTAGTATAATCTGTTATATTCCAAAATAAGTCAGACTCTAACTTATAGGAAGAGAGAGCTGCCTGAAATGTGAAAAGTCTCTCTTCAAACTTTTGTTTTGCTATTAAAGCTTGGGATTCTATGCTATTTTTTATCTCATCATTCTTTTTCCAGCCTGAAATATTGTCAATTTTATTTAAGGCAATAATAAAGGGAACTTTGTTCAACTTTAGAATCTGAAGAACTTCTGCGGTCTGGGGCTCTATTCCTTTATTTACATCAACAACTAAAATAGCTAGATCAGCTAGATTGCCTCCTCTTTTTCTTAGATTTGTAAATGCAGCATGTCCGGGGGTGTCTATAAAAAGCAGGCCTGGAAGCTGCAAGGCAACATTATACTTATCAAGAAGATAACAGCCCTTTTTTATATTATCTGCTGGAAATAATGTAAAAGATATTTTTTGAGTAATTCCGCCTGCTTCTGCTGCTGCTACACTAGAGCCCCTTATCTTGTCTAGAAGAGATGTTTTTCCGTGATCTACATGTCCGCATATAGTTACTATTGGCTGGCGTATCATTGTAATGTGTGTTTATTTTAGCTATTGTATATTCTTCAGTATAGTTGTGTTTTTAAAGCTTAATATTGTTAAAATATAATGAGTGGAAGAGATGTAGGAAGAGTAAGATTGTTAGAAAATGGAAGATATTCTTTAGTTGTGGAGAGGGCAGGAGTTTTATATTATCTTCCAAGAGAGGGCAGTTTTGATGCGGTTTTACAAGGATTTAGGGATTATTCTAGTTTGGGGATACCAATGCCTCGCTCAACTCGTGCTAGAGTGCTTCAGACAGCAAGAGAATTTGAGCTTGTTGAGTGTTGTCCTCTGCCTAGACTTGATTTGAGAGTCTTAAGCAAGCTTATTAGCGAACACAATACAAGAGCTAGAAAGCCGGTTGTGGCTGCTGATAAAAGATAGGTTATAACAATATCTTTATATATAGTTCTTATTTTGAAAAGCTATGGAGAAGCCAGTTGATGTAACTAAACTAGAATCTTTGAATGTGGGAACATTTGGCCATATTGATCATGGCAAGACTACTCTTGTATACAAGCTTACTGGAAAGTGGACAGATACCCATTCAGAGGAATTAAAGAGGGGAATTACTATTAAATTGGGATATGCTGATTGTATTGCTAGAAAGAGTAAAGATGGATACAGCATTAAAGATGGAGAGCCTTTTAGATACATAAGTTTTGTAGATGCTCCTGGACATGAAATGCTTATGGCAATAATGCTTTCTGGAGCTGCAGTTATTGATGTTGCCTTGTTAGTTATTGCTGCGAATGAAGGGATTAAGCCTCAGACAAGATAGCATCTTGTTGCATTGCAAGCAAAGGGGATTAAGAATATTATAGTTATACAAAATAAAATAGATCTTGTTAGCCAGGAGCAGGCTAGAAAGAGTTATGAGGGAATAAAAGAGTTTGTTAAGGGAACTATTGCAGAAAAAGCAGAGATAATTCCTGTCTCTAGCCAGCAGGAAATTAATCTAGATAAAATTTTAAAATTATTATGTGAGATAGAAATTTCAAAGAGAAATATTGAAGCAGATCCTGTTTTTTTAATAGCAAGAAGTTTTGATATTAACAAGCCAGGAACTAAAATTAAGGAGTTGAAGGGCGGAGTTTTAGGAGGAGCTTTAAAACAAGGAAAGCTTAAGATAGGAGATATGATTGAGATTAAGCCAGGAAGAAATCTTAAGAGGGAGAATCAGATTGTTTACGAGACTATAAAGACAAAGATTATAGGAATTAGAAAGGGCAGTTATTCTATTAAAGAAGCTAGTCCTGGAGGAAGTCTTGCTTTAGAGACAGAGCTAGATCCAATATTAACAAAAGCTGATTCTTTATCAGGATGTGTGGCTGGAATAAAAGTTGCTGATGTTAAAAGCCATATAAAACTTAGAACAAAGCTGTTTGAAGAGGTTGTTGGAATTGGAGAGAAAAAGCTTGTTGATAATATAAAAGTCAGCGAGATGTTGATGCTTTCTGTGAATACTTCAACTACTGTCGGATTTGTGCGAAAAATAAAAGGAAATGAGGTCGAGATGGATTTGAAAATTCCTGTTGTTCCGATAAAAGGAGAGAGTGTTGGAATTGCAAGAAATATTTCTGGGCACTGGAGACTTATAGGATTTGGAGAGCTAGTAGAATAATTATCTAATTTTGGTAGTAAATCTAGATTAGAAAAAGTTAAATAGCCACTTTTCTTATAAAAGTTATGAAGTGGCTTAGAGCAATACTAACTGGAATCTTGCTATGGGTGTTAATCTTTTTTGAAGTGTCTATACTTATGTTTGGATTTAATCTTTCTGGAAGCTTGTACTATGCTATTCACTATCTTTTAATTGTATTTTTAGTTTTGTTATGTTCTTATATTTATTTTAAGAGGAGCTTTGGAGGGGTGAGAGAGGGGTTTTTGCTGGGATTAATTTTTATTGTCACTGGAAGTATTCTAGATTTGATAATAACAATTCCTTTATTTGTTAAAACTCTTGCTTTTTTTAATATTTATTTATTTGTTGGATATTTAGAGGCACTAGTGCTGACAATTTTATTTGGCCTTATTTTTAGAAAGAGACAGATGCCAAGTCAGAATCTTGAGATGCTAAAGAGACAGATATCAAGCCAGCCTTTTTCTCCTAAAGTTTCTAAAGTTGTATTAAGTGTTCCTAGAAAAAGAGCAAGAAGCAAGAAGAAAAAGAGATAATAATTAGATAATAGAGACTTCTATTTTTCTTTCTTTTGGACCATCAAATTCTAAAAAAAATATTTTTTGATACTGTCCTAGAAGAAGCTTGTTGTCTTTAATTGGGATTAAAAGAGAGCTTCCGATTAGACTTGCTTTGGCATGGGCTGGAGAATTGCCCTCTCTGTACCGGAAATCTTCTTTGCTGTTGGGATTTCCGGATATCCCAAAGTCCTCGCTAAGGACTTTGTGATGTTCAAAATCTAGTCTTGGAGTTAGCTCATCAATAATATTTAATACGTCTCGCATAACTGCCTTGTCATATCCTTCATTTATTGTTAAAGCAGAAGTTGTACTTGGATTAAATAATAATGCTGCTTTTCCTGATTCTCTTTCTATGACTTTTTCTACTAATTCTGTAATATCTATAGCTTCCTGCCATTTTGTTGTTTTAAGAGAGATTTCCATAAACTTTTAAACTATAAAAGATATATAAAGATAATGGATAAGAAAATCAATATTGTTTGCGAGAGAAGGCTGAAGAAGTATTTTGAGATAAGTGAGAAGGCTTTTAAGATTGCTGAAAAGAGCATAGTAAAAGGCCGGGAGCAGGATGCTGCTAAGATTTTGGAGATGGCTAGATGTTACTTATCTGATGCCAGACATTTTGAGAAGAAAGGAAATTATGTAAATGCTTTTGCTGCTATTAACTATAGCCATGGCTGGCTTGATTGTGGAGCAAGACTTGGCATATTTGATGTTAGCGATACAAAGCTGTTTACTATTAAATAAGAATTATTTAGGAGAGGCAGCATAATCTCTTATTCTTTCGTGTGCATATGCTACCTTTGCATCAATATCTTTGCCTTTTGCCCATACTGCCCTTGATCTTTCTGGATTTCCCATAACAACAAGAACTGAATCTGAAAATTGCTGTTCAACTATAATATAACTAACATCTTTTGCTGCTGTTCTGAGTTGTCCGCAGTTTATTATTCTTAAATTAAAAGGCGCTTCTTCTAGTAGGTCTTCTGATCTAACACCTCTTAGATATCCTTCAGCCCACTCAACTATTTTTTTTGTTCTTAACATTGCCTCTCTAGAAACATCTACTGGCTGGGCTGGAAGTGTGAAATGGGTGTCTGTTTCATCTCCTGCATGAAGCATAAGATTTACCAGTGCGTCATCCTGGCGTAATCTTCTTTCTCCGAATTTAGAATAATCTGGCTCTGGTTTCATTTTTCTACTACTAAATTAAGGTTTATAAATCTAGCTGGTTTAATACTAGCATGATAGACACAGATAATTTAAATGAGGCAAGAAAGCTTATTGAAGCAGAAGCAAAGCAGGGAAAGCCAGTAGTAAGAGGAAAATCTATTGACTTTAATAGGATAATCTTGGAGAATAAGAAAGTTGGGATGCTAATTCTGGATCATAGAGATAAGAAAGATAAGTTAAAGCAGCGAGATTCTGGGTTAAATCATGTTCTAGCAGAGATTGCAAGAAAGAATAATATTACTTTGGCTTTTGATATAGATGAGTTTAAAATAGAAGATAAGAAAGAGAAGGCGAAAATTCTTTCAAGATGGATTCAGAATATAAAGCTGGCAAAAAAAGCAGGAAATAAGATTAGACTTTTGAATTATAAAGACAAAAAAGAAGCTTTTTCCTTTTTAACAAGCCTTGGCTTAGATACTAAGAAAGCAGAAGAAGCTTTATAACTTATCTCTTTTTTTGTAGATTACAAAGAAAACTATAGCAACTACTAATAGGATTGTTAGAATTAATCCAATTAGTGCTATTTTAAATGTTGGAGAAAGCCCTTCTTGTTTCAGAATTTCTTGAGCTAGGCAAATTCCAGAGCTAGAGCAGATCTCTTCTGATGAACAAACTCCGCAATTTACTTTTTCTCCGCAGATTGTGAATTCTCCGCAAGAGTATCTTAAACTAGAACAGCTATCTGTGCAGTCTTCTTCTAGATAATTTGGAATAAGAGTATAATTCTGAATAATAGTTGAGTTGTTTATATAAGTTGCTGACCCTCTGCTTCTGCCTAAATCATCATCTTCACATGTGCCACAATCAAAGCCGCAAGTTTCGCAAGTCTCTCCAATATCTGCATCACAAACAGAATCTCCGCAATATGAGCCGTATGTATGATCAACAGAAAAAGAGACAGACTGATTGCTGATTAGTCCTTCTGAATTTGAGGCATAGACAGTTAATATCTTATCTCCGTCATCAAGGCTTATACTTGATATTGTGCCTGTTGTGTTCTTATTTATGCTATCAATAGTATAATAAGCAGTTGTCATCTCGTCTGAGAAGTTAAATACAAGAGGAACAAGAGTTCTGTAGGTTTGGCCTTGTGCAGGCAGGCTAATTGTGATTTGAGATTGACACTCTCCACAATCAGAAGGGCAGCTATCACATGTTTCTCCACTATTGCAGACTGAATTTCCGCAGGATATTTGCGAGTAAAGACTGCTAATCATTTTTGGAGATAGTGCTTGATTATAGATTTCTAGCTCATCTACGCTTCCATTTAAGAAAGCGCGATTCCAGCTCATAGTGGTCTGCCCTATATAAGAGGAAGAATTTCTATAAGATAAGTTAACTGCATTTATTAGTGTAGAGGAGTCTAGCTTTCCATTTAGATAGAAAGAAAGATTAGTTCCATCAACTACAAAGACAAAGTGATTCCACTCTCCTAGATTGATTTCTGTTTTTCCATATAAGTCATAATCTGGCCAGTAGCTAGATGAAGCTTGATAAGCTATGCCATGTATTGTTTTTGTTGTGTTGTCATATCTAACAATCATATTTGTTCCGTAATTGCTTGCAAATACAGTTCCAAACTGATCAGCATTTAAGTTAAGGAAGAAGGCAATACTATATTTATCATATAGTTTTATGGTTTTATTTCCCAGATCAACAAAGCTATTATTCAGGGAGAAGTTAACTGCCTGGCCTTTAATGCTGTCAACAACTGAGACATTGTGCAGTGTGCCGTTTATACTGCTGTTTAGGGAGTCAAATGTTATGTTATCTTGAATGTTTTCAAAACTAAATTTTGCAAGTCTTTTTATTAATATGTCTTCATAGTTTTTTACTATCTGGGGGCTGCTTAAAGATTTATTATAAATTTTAATCTCATCTAAAGTTCCATTAAAGCATCTTACATCTCCAAATGTTTCATTACATTTGTATCCTCCAATCATTAATGGATAAGAATTTGTGACTAGTTTTCCTTTAATAGAATCATTATAGGCTTTTAGCTCTCCATTAATATATAATTTTGCTATTTTTCCATTATAAGAGAAGACAATATTATACCACTGATTTGTATTAATTGTATTATTTCCAGATAGCAAGAATAGATTATTCTCGCCTATTGTATAAGCTGTTTTAACATTATTTGTTTCACTGTGATTAATAGATTCATTTAATATCATCCTCATACAATTCCAGCCAGTTTTAGCCATAAAGTCTCTTGGATTTGTATCTGATTTAACCCAGGCAGAGATTGTTATCTCATCTTCTATATGAAGAGAGGAAGAGTCATTAACTATTATATAATCTTTATCTCCATCAAGATGAATTCCTTTTCCTAGAATTCCAGAGGTATAATAGCTGTCTCCAAAAACAGCCCCATTATTTGAGAATCCAGAAAAATCATCAGTGTTATCCTCAAAGCTTAATTCTAAAACTTTTCCAGAGTCATCTGCTGTTCTTACTAACTCATAAGAGCCAATGTCCCATTTATGGTTTTGAGGTCTGGAATTTCCTAGAATATCATCTCTAACTCTTAGCAGAGTTTTTCCAGCATCAATAGCTGGGCTGTCTTCATCTGGGATAAAGTTATAATTTAAAGGGTCTTCTAGCATTGTATTGGCATTAATTGAATGCTCTCCAAGAATATCTGTCTGATTTCCATAAATTAAATTATAGTCTTCTATATTGCTATAAAACCATAAAATGCCATTAACAATATTTGAACAAACTCCTTTAGGGCAAGTCTGGTTTTCAATATAAATCTGTTTTTTGGCATTGTTAAAAGCAATATTATTTCTCACTATATTATTTGCAAGAATTCTTTTTGCACCAGCTTCATCTCTATATTCTGAATAGTGAACATTTATACCGAAAGCTGAGCTGTTATACACTACATTATTATATACTTTAGTGTTTACACTATCTTGAACTAAAAGTGCTCTAGCAGGATCAGGTCCAAAGTTTTTAGTATTATAAACTATATTGTTCCTTACTATATTTCCACCATTCATTCCAGAGATTTCAACCATAATTCCTGCATAAGCATCATCATGCGAAATTGAATTTTCAATGATATTGTTGTTGTTATTAATATCAAGCCATATTCCAACTCCTTTATTATAAGCTGCATAATTATTTCTAAGAATAGAATTATTCGAGGAAGTTATTTTCATTCCAGAAGAGCCAGCAGAACCAAAACCGCCTTCTAACCCAAATCCCTTTAAATTATTGTAAATTACACTATTATTTTCCCATAGATTGCCCAATCCGCTTCCGCCAATACCCATCCTGCCATTATATTCTGCAGAATTATTCCGAATTATATTATTATCTCCTTTAACAAGTAAGCCAAACTGATTAGTCCAGCTTATATTATTATTTTCTATTATAAGATTATCCCCAAAAAATTCAAATGCTCCGAGTTCATGATTCTTTGCATATATTCCTGAAATTCCGGAAATGGTAATATAATCAACACGAGGGATAGGGGGAGTTGCAGTTAAATTTGGCCTGATATTATAAAACAACTGCGTTCTTTTAGATAGTTCAATCTTGTGGCCTGCAGGATTCACATCTCCAAAAAATCTTGCATAAGTCAAATTTGTTTCAGGTTCGACATAAAATGTTCCGGGTTCAACAAGCCCGTATGAAGTATGATTACAAATTTCCCCGAGATAAATATTTTTTATAACAGATGCGCCAAGAGAGTTGTCATACAATCTAAAATCATCTATAAGCCCATTAAATGTGACATTTGTATTTCTTCCAAGCGCACTGCCTATAAATATCTTGTCTACGGAGATATAAGAGCTGAATTCGGATAAATCATTTGAGTATAGCTTATTAGCAATTAGATTGCCATTAAGATAAAGAGACAAATTTCCACCATTTACTACAAAGACAATGTGATACCATCTATTCGGAACAGCAATTATACGAGGAGATACATAATTATCAGACCAGTTAGAAGTAAATGCTTTATGTGAAGAAGCTGTCAGCGCGCCATTTGCCCCAATTCCTATAAATATTGAAGCATTTGGAATTGAAGCAGTCAATAATTTCGCATTTTTACTATACTCCTGATTAAACCAGAGAGAAATAGAATAATTATCATTCAAAGGCTGGCTAAAGCTTATATTAACTGAACTATCTGTTGAATTTAATTCTATAGCATTTCCATTCAGCCCATCTTTAATAACAGCATTTTGAATAATTCCGTTATTGCCATTGCCTGAATTATCAGAAATTAAATTTTCTTGAATGGCTGCAAAATCATAATCGATTAGCCTGATAGGCAGAGAGTATGATGCAAAAGATTCATTGCAAAAAACATCAGTCTCTTTTAATAATCTGCCATCTTGAATTAATTGCTTGTTACTGCATAGAATTTTGTTTTCAAAACCCCCTTTACATACAGCAGAGGGATAACCATTAAGGTAACTAAAATTATTTAATAGATATATATTATCACTAACCAAGTTCCAATCTTCAAAAATATCGCTTCCAGTTATTACTGGATTTTCTCCAGGATAATTTCTAAACTCTATTCTTCCTGATTCTGTTCCAGACTTAGTAAGTTTTACAGATTCTTTATAAACTCCTTCTCTAATATAAACAGTTTGCCCAGGTTCAAGAGTATTGGCTGCTTTTTGAATAGTACACCAGGGTTGATCTATAGATCCAGGATTAGAATCAGAGCAAGTTCCGCCTATACTGTTTGTATCAACATAAAATTCATTTTCAGGACTTGGAATAAGCATTCCTGGTTTAAATCCAAAATAAACAACTATTGCAGCAACAATTAGAATTAGGAGAATAATCAGAAGATTTCTTATGTTAAAAAAGCTGATTGAACTGCTGCTTGTTATATAGTTTCTTTCTATTTCTACCCTTTTTTTCATATCATTTATATTAGAAACGCTTGTTTTTAAACCTTACTATAATACTAACTAAAGATTATTCCTGCATAACCTACACAATTAGAAAAATCTCCTGTTATATCTCCTGAAGTATAATATTCAACTAGCTTGGCTTTCAAGTTTTTTATTTTTGCCAGCTCTGAGATAATTGTTATTCCATATAAGCCGCAAACAGTGCTTTTTGAAGAAAGTTCATATACTTTCTTGCTGTTTTTATTTAAAATATTAATTATTATTTCATTATCAATATCATAGATGTGTTTCTTAATATCTGTTTTAAAAGGTAGGAATCCGTAAGCAGAGCCATAGTGAGTTAAATCTGAAGAGATAATTAATCCCAGATTATCATCAATAAAGTCTGCTAGTATTGCAGCTAGCTTTTTGCACTCTTCATAAGATAAGTCTTTTAGCAGAACAGGCAGGATTTCAAATTTTTTTTGGCTTTTTTGAAGAAAAGGGAGCTGGACTTCTATACTATGTTCTTTATTATGTGCTTGTTCTGATGTATCTGCTTCAAAACCTTGTTTTTTTAACTCTTTTAATAATTTATTTGATAGGGCTAGGTTAGTCTTAACAACTCCGAGGGGAGTTTCAAAATCTTGCTGGCTTATGCTTATCTTGCTTCCTAAACTTGAGTGATTTACTCCTAGAATAATAAAATCTTTCTTGTCTGCTAGTCTGGCAAGAACATCGCCTGCTAGTTTTCCAGAAAAAGCATATCCTGCATGAGGACTTATAGCTAGTTTTATGTTTTCTTTTTTATTTGATAGATACATTAAAACTTCATCATCTAAGTCCTCTTTTGAAGCTGGATAAAAGCTTCCTGCAAACATTGCTTTTCTTATCATAAAAACTGCTCCTCAATAATTCTTGAAATCGGCTTTCCTGTCTGTTTTTTTAATTGTTTGAGCTTATTTATGGTTCAGACTGATAAAGACACA
>Ga0233421_10000745_pt1 | contig 12776 bp, 10 predicted proteins | sample Watercolumn_Mata_3_FD_182725 | JGI IMG/M metagenome (GOLD analysis project Ga0233421, IMG submission 182725) | Freshwater microbial communities from Lake Matano, South Sulawesi, Indonesia - Watercolumn_Matano_2014_107_MG | ecosystem: Environmental > Aquatic > Freshwater > Lake | place... | reverse complement strand
GACCGATAGAGTTCCCAAGCATGCTCAATCAGTGATATGCTTTGCATAGCGATAAATGATTACTTATTAGGTTGTTAGTCACACCTAAATTGTATCATTTGTCGCATTTTTAATGAGAATAGAGCGGCACTGCGAATGCGCAAATACTGGGCTGATAAACACGCGGCTTTGTAGTTATTTCTTTTTAAACCACTTCTGCACGAACGATGCTTTTTGCGGGACTTGATTCAATTTTACCATCGCGCGGAAAGGCGACGGAGTGCGATAGCGGGTAAGATTTTTAGAAGTTTTTCGAGAATAATTCTTCACAAAATGCAAAATGTAAATATCAAAATGCAAAATGACAAAGACAAAATGGCAAAATAATTTTGTATTTTTAAATTGTCATTTTAATTTTTGAATTTTAAATTTTAAATTATTTAAGGTATTTTGCCTTATTTCTCAAATGCTCCTCATATGTCTTCGCGTAATAAATATTGCCGTCCAGAGTGGTTAAAAAATACCAGTAAGGATTAGGTTCGGGATGCAAGACGGCGTTAATGGAACCGGACCCAGGGTTGCAAATCGGCCCCAGCGGCAAGCCGGCATACTTATATGTATTGTAAGGCGAATCGATTTTTGTGTCATCAATCGTCGGCTGGAGCGCGCTCTTTCGCGTAATATAATTTACCGTCGCGTCAGACTGAAGCGGCATTCCGATTTTTAGACGACGCCGAAAAATATCCGCGACCATCGCCCGATTCTTCGAAGTGCGCACTTCACGCTCCACAATACTTGCAAGAGTAATGATATCAAAAAGCGAATGCCCACTTGCTTTAATATCGGCGTCAAGGGACGCTATTTTGGTCGAAAAATTAGCGAGTATTTTGCGCGCCAAGTCTTCCGCCGTAAAATTCTTCATCAGTCGATAAGTATCGGGGAAAAGAAATCCCTCTAAACCGATATATGCCGGCTTGAGTTCGAGCGCCGGAAAATCGGCAAGCCAATTTATGTTTGGCGAATCAGCGAACTTTTCTTGTTCTGAGCGAGGTCGAAGAGTGCGATAATCTTCGGCTGGCACACCGACCGCGCGGAAAAAATCTTCGCGTGAAACGAAATTATTTTTTTCCAAAAAACCAGCGATATCGTACAAATCCCAACCTTCAGGAATTGTGATCGTCATCTCCGTACCTTTGGCGGCCGAGAGCGCGGATGAAAGCTCACCAAAACTCCACCCTCTCCCAATCTTATAAATTCCCGCCTGAAAAATAGGGGCCGGAGAAATAAATTTTAAATACGCGCGATACGCAAAAGCGCTCCGCACAAACCCTTGCGATTCCAAATCGACGGCAACAGCCGCGCCGCTCGCCCCGGCTTTAATTTCAAAATCCCCCACCCTTTCCGTCCGGCTGTAACGCGAAAAAACAAAAATTCCGGCCAGAACCAGAATCAAAATCCAAAAAAATGGCAAAAAAATTTTCACTTTCATCGCTTAAAAAAGAGAGAAAAGCCGAAGAATGCGGCCGCGATTAAGACGACTGCGGGACCCACGGAAATCTCAAAAATGCCGGAAAACAAAATTCCAAAGATGACCGCCGCCAAACTAAACAGAACCCCTAGAAGAAACATCCACTTAAATCCGAGCCGGAAATTATTCGCTGTCGCCGCCGGGATTACCAAGAGCGGGCCGATGAGAATTGTCCCGACAACGCGGAGCGACACGGCGACAAAAAGCGCGAGCAAAAACATAAAAATATAATTCTCGCGCGCCACTTTTATTCCTTCAACCGCCGCCAAATCTTCATGAAAGGAAATCTTTGTCCAAATTTTAAACTTAAAAATAAAAATTAAAATTGCCAAAAGCCCGACCAAAATCGACAAAATAAATGTCTCATCGGTAATCTTTGAGATGTCGCCAAAAAGATAACCCATTAAATCGTCCTCGCTCACGCGCAAAAATTCGGCGATAATCACCGCGAGCGCCAAGGCGGTTGAGAAAAAAATGACGATGATGGTATCCAGCCCTAAAATTTTTCGGCGTTCAAGATAAGCAACGCCAAGGGCCATAACGAGGCCAAAAACCGCCGCGCCAGCCACAACATTAATGTGCAAAAGCAAGCCAAGAGCAATGCCGGCCAAAGCCGCGTGCGCCAAAGCATCGGGAAAATAGCTGAGTTTCCGCAAAATGACAAAAACGCCGAGCATTGCGGCGGTAAGCCCGATCACCGCGCCAACGACTATCATGCGCGCAATGTCCGATTGTATAAATTCCAAAAACATATTCAATTAAAAATTCTGCAATCCGCATTCTACAATCTAAAATTATCAATGCCCATGCTTAAACCCACTGATCTCTTCGCCGTAAGTTTCGCGAAGCGCTTCGGGCGTAAGGACTTCGCGCGGCGAACCAAAGCAAAACATTTTTCTATTGAGGCACATCACTTCCGCCGCATATTTATAGACAATGTTCAGATCGTGCGAAACCAAAATTATCGTGAGGCCTTTTTCCGCGCTTAATCTTTTGACGAGATTGTAAAACGTTTCCTCGCCCTCAATATCAATGCCGGCTACAGGCTCGTCTAAAAACAAAACTTTTGGATCGCTTATAAGCGCGTATGCCAAAAGGACGCGCTGCAGTTCTCCGCCGGAAAGCGCGCCGATGCGCTTGTGCGCCAGTCTTTCGGCGCCGACACTCCGAAGCGCATCTAAAGCAAGCTGATGCGATTTTTTTGTGTGCACCCAAAACCGCGCTTCTTTGAGCCGCAATGATAAAAGTTCGCTCACCGTAAGCGGAAAAGTCGCGTCAAATGCGAATCTCTGCGGCACGTAACCAATAGAAACTTTTTCTTTCCACGCAATTTGTCCGCTTGAGGGCAAAAGTCCCAAAAGCGCTTTCAAAACCGTTGTTTTTCCCGATCCATTCGGACCGATAAGCGCCAAAATATCCCCTTTATGCAAATCAAAACTAATATCACGGACCAAAGTTTGCCCGCCAATGCGCACCACGAGATCTGAAACTGACAATAATACTTTTTTCATTTTTTAAATACTTTTTATGAACTCTTCGACCTCTTCAAGGTCGAGAGTGTCTTTGTCGGGTATTTTTTTCAAAATCTCTCCGATCTGCCTAAGGACAATCTGCGGGTCGCGGACGCCGGATTCACTCTTGAAAACAAAATTAATTTTATCCCGATTTTCATTCTCGCGAATATCTTCAATAATTATATAATTAGAAAGGTCAAGGCGGCTTAAAATTTTATCAAGTTCTTCGTCTATACCCCCTTGCACAATCCTTTTCGCCTTAACGCCCAAACCCTCTTGTATTGTATAACCGCGCAGTTTATTGCGCAATTGCGAGCGAAGGCGGCTCATTCCCACTTCGATGTCTTTCGCGACCTCCGCGCCGGTTTCAGCGCGCTTTAAAGCGTTATGGTGCTCCTCCAAAGCCACGCCTTCTAATTTTTTTGACGAACGTTTGGTTTCAACCGAGCGGACGAGACGGCTTTTGGTCTTTTTCTGGATATTGATTAAAAATGCGTCTAATTTTTTTTGCGGAACGCGGTTGTTATCCAACACAAAAGTGAGCTCGTCTCCGCCAACTAAGCTTACAAAATTTTCATCGGGGAAGGCGTTCTTAAATTCTTCATAAACCATTTTACGAAGCTCGCGCATCGCCTCCGTGGTATCATCGCCGGCGGAAACCGACGCTTCCCGAAAAATTTTACCGACCTCCCACGGCTCTAACCCGTGAATTTTTTGTAAAACTTCTTGCGATAAACGTTCATAGCTTTGAGCCAAATCTACTCCCAAATCAACACGATCAAGAAGAATATACGAGCAATCCTTTATTTTCATCGCCTCAGCAAGAAACCTTTCCCGAGAAGTACAGAGCGCGTCTTTTGGATTGCGATCTAAAAACGCCGCCGCCTCGCGGGCCTCCGCCGCGCTCAAATTTCCGGCGCGTAATTTTCTAGCTATATCTTTCTGGCGCCCAAACTCATCCGCGACAATCGTCTCGCGTCCCGGAATCTGCTTCTTGCCGATAAACTCTTCATGCGTAAACGGCTTTACAATGTCAAAAAGATTAAGTTTGCGCACGTACAAACTAATCGCATCTATCGCCCCCGGCTTTCCTTTATAAGAATCTTTAAACTCGTATTTTCTTACGACGCGAATAATATCGCGGTTCATTTCCCAAAGACCTTCCGGCGTTTGCGTAAAAAGCGCGACAACCAAACCATCTTGATCAGTCACTTGATTGCCATATTGATTGATTATCATTTCACGAAGCGCCGCAAGTTCTTTTAGTTCTTTGATAATTGCCACTTCATCAAACTCTTCGCCATAACTATCTTTGCCGCCGCGAGCGCGTTCTGCCATCTCAAGGCCTTGCGCCAACGCAACTTCTATATTGGAATAATCGCCGTCCTTATCCCGCCCCTCTACGGTGCTAATTCCAAAAGTCATTCGATAGCCGTGTTTTTTAAGATGATCAATAAATTCATCTATTTTTTTTAATTTTTCCGCATCTTTCTTCTCGCTCGTTATCCTCCGCACATCTTGCGCGCGTTCAAAAATAAACTCTCCAAGATCTTCCTTAAGTTTTGCGGCAATTGGCTCAAGTTTAGACTGTAACCTTCCGCGATCTTCTTCTCTGGCCTTGAAAAATCCTCTTGAATAATCCTGTTCCAGCTCCTCCAGCCCTTCGGCGCGCAAATATCTACTTAGCAAATTTCTCCGGTAAATGATGATTTCGTCCGTGCCCTGCTGGCCGAAGATATTATCGTTCATGTATTTTATAGATAAAAAATCTCCGCCCGGCACGAGAAATGAAACAACAATATCGTTTTCCTTGAGATCAAAAAGCTTGCCCCAATTACGGCGCTCAATGATACCGGCGGCAATTTCGCGCTCATCCTGCGTAAGTTTTTCGCCGACTTTTAATTTTTCGGCAATAGCCGCGATGCCGAGATCGCGACGTAGCCGCTCAATCGACGTTGGTGGCTTAGACCGTTCTTTGCCGACAATGCTTTTTTCCCTCCCAGGCCGCGCCGGCATATCGTATTTTAATGTTTTAGGTTTATTAAACATATTAGAGCCAAATCTCTTTTTAATTTTAGCAAACTTCCGCCTCTTATGACAAGATAAAAAACAGGCAAAACGCCTGCTTTGGTGCCGCGGGAGGGAATCGAACCCTCACGGGATTTCTCCCACGAGATTTTAAGTCTCGCGTGTCTACCGTTCCACCACCGCGGCCTATCTTCTTCATTATAATAGTAGTTATTATCGCCATAGTCAAGGATTGTATGTTATAATAATACTTGATAATATAATAATGATTTCCTGTTTTGAATTTTCCGCCCGAGGCGGACCAGCCTTGGGCTGGTGTTCGGATTTAAATACTATGGGTCAAATCATTGCCGTTGTCAATCAAAAAGGAGGTGTCGGAAAAACAACCACTGCGGTCAATCTCGGCGCATATTTGGCATCCTTGGGGAAATTCGTTTTGCTTGTAGATATGGATCCGCAGGCAAATGCCACCTCCGGACTTGGCATCAATCACCGCGAACTTGCGCACGGAATTTACGAAACTCTGGCTGGACTTGTGCCGTTCAAACACATTGTCAAAGATACGCCGCACGCTGGCTACCGCGTCGCTCCGGCTACCGCGAACTTGGCCGGCGCGAATATAGAATTGGTTGATGTTCCGAACCGCGAATTCCGCCTCCGCGACGCGCTTATGGAGGTCCGCGGCGCCTATGATTATATTTTCATTGACAGCCCGCCATCGCTCGGACTTCTTACAATCAATTCCCTTGCCGCCGCGGACAAAGTTTTGGTGCCGGTTCAAGCGGAATATTACGCGCTTGAGGGATTGGGCCAACTGCTCGAAACAGTCGGACTAGTTAAAGAGAATTTAAACCCCAATCTGGATATTTTGGGCGCGATAATCACGATGTTTGACAGCCGGAACCGGCTTTCGCAAGATGTTCTGGAAGAACTGTATAAATTCTTCCCCAACAGAATATATCGCACCGTTATCCCCCGCTCCGTCCGCCTCGCCGAAGCACCGAGTTTTGGAAAATCTATTTTGCATTACGACTCTTCTTCCAAAGGAGCAACGGCTTACGAACGCCTCGCGCGAGAACTATTGGGACTTTAAAAATCCCATAATACTTAATACAAAATACTAAATGTAAACCTATGCTTGGTCGTGGCCTCAATTCACTAATTCCTCAAAAAGTCACCACCTCTCCGGTTTTAAAAAATGTCGCTCCCGAAGACAAGGGGCGGGTTTATGAAATTCCATTGGAACTTATCGCGCCCAACCCAAAACAGCCGCGCGAGATTTTTAATCATTTGGATTTGGAGGGGCTTATTTCTTCAATCAAAGAACACGGCGTCCTGCAACCGATAGTTGTTACAAAAATCAATGACACTCAATACGAGCTGATCGCCGGCGAACGGCGGCTCCGCGCTTCAAAATTCGCTGGGCTCAAAACCATTCCGGCGATTGTCCGCGCCGCAAAAGAGCAGGAAAAACTGGAACTCGCGCTTCTTGAGAATATCCAGCGGAAAGATTTAAACGCGATTGAGGAGGCAAAGGCTTACAAAAGACTAATGGATGAATTTAATTTAACACAGGAAACAGTGGCCATGCGCATTGGCAAGGCGCGCTCCACTGTGGCTAATATTTTAAGATTGCTCTCCTTGCCGCAGGAAATTCAAAAAGCGATTTTGGATGAAAAAATCAATACCTCGCAAGCGCGCATCATCGCCGGCTTGCCGGACGAAAAACTGCAGATGCAAATGTTTAAAAAAATAATCGCCGGCGTGATGAATGTGCGCCAAGCGGAAGAAGAATCCAAGAAAGCAAAAAAACAAGAAAGCAAAAAAACAATTGATCCGAATCTTACCACCAAAGAAGAAATTATCCGCGCCGCGCTCGGCACCAAAGCGGAAATCAAAAAATACGGAAATAAAGGACAAATCGTCATCAGCTTTTATTCCGAGGAAGAGCTGGAAGGCATTATCCGCAAACTTGCTGAACTTTAATCAAAACTCCGCGAAGACGGCCAGCAATGGTCGTTTTTCTTTTTAAAAACTCGTTCACTCGATTCGAGCGGCCGCTTGTTTTGAGTGAATCGAGATAAAACACTAAATTGAAAAAGGAGCTCTAAATAAAGAGCTCCCATTTTTTGTTATATTGATTTATTATGCGGCCACAATATCGCATCCCGCATTTGCGGGGCTACGGGGTCGGGTTCATATATCATCAATATGTCCATGAAAAAAACGTAGTAAATACTGTAAAACAATTTCGGCATTGCCCGCGTCAATATATTCTTGGGGCGCTTTATTGCCTAAATGTTTATTACGCGCCTTAAGCCAAACATCTACGCTTTCGGCACCTACCAAAGAACTCACTATTTTTTTAATCAGAACAATTCTGTTAATTTCTTTTTGTACCTCGAGGCCCTTGGCCCCTTTTTGCTTACGACGATTAGCCATAGTCGCCTCCTCGGCAAAATGATTGCTCCCTGATTAGAAACATTAACACACAAACACATCGCGTGTCAAGGCCAAATCGTCATTCTGAGCATCGACATCGGTCGAGATAGACTCCACGAGAAAAAGCTTAGGATCCTTCACTTCGTTCACGATAGTGTTTTTTACATTTTTTTCTCCCTCAACCTCGCACGAATTTTCCCCCGCGCGCCGGCAGTACGGACGAATTTTACCCAATCGGCTGACGGAGTTTTACGATTTTTATCGGTAATAATCAAAACGACATCGCCGGATTTTAATGTATCGCGAAGCGAGGCCATCTCGTCGTTAATCACCGCGCCAACACATTTGTCGCCGATATCGCTATGGATGGCATAAGCAAAATCAATCGGCGTTGCCCCCTCCGGCAAATCAATCACATCGCCCTTGGGAGTAAACACAAAAATGCGATTATGAAAAACATCGATCTTTAACGTTTCCAGTGATTCCAGATACTCTTTCTTACCCTCAATTTCTTTTTGAATTTTCACAAGTTCTTTCATCCATGGCACCTGTTTCGGTTCCGTCAGTACTTTTTTTCCAGCTTCGTCATATTGCCAATGCGCGGCAATGCCGTATTCCGCTTCATCGTGCATCTCTTGCGTGCGCAACTGAAATTCCACGATTTCGCCGTCTTCGCAAAAAACCGTGGTATGGAGCGAACGATAGCCGTTCGGTTTCGGCTGGGCGATATAATCTTTAATCCGACCTTTGAGCGGTTTCCACTTTTGATGCGCAACACCGAGCGCCGCATAGCAATCGGCGACATTTTTAAAGATAGCGCGGAGCGCGATCAAATCGTGAATTTTGGTGATATCGCGGTCATGCTCTAAAAGTTTTTTATAAAGACTGTAAAAATGCTTCCTGCGTCCGTCGATTGAAACATATTCTATGCCGGCTTTATCAAGTTCGCGCGCCAAAATTTTTTTTACTCGCTCAAGGTAACGCTCGGCGGAAACAAATTTTTCTTTGACAATATTGTTCACCCACCAATAATCTTTTGGAAAAACAAACTTAAAAGCAATATCTTCCAGTTCGCCTTTAAGTTCGCCCATACCGAGACGGTTCGCAATCGGCGCGTAAATTTCCAGCGTTTCGAGCGCGATGCGATATTGTTTTTTGCTGGAGAGCGCGCCAAGGGTCCGGAGATTATGCAGGCGATCAGCAAATTTTATAAGCACAACGCGCAAATCTTCGGCCATCGCAATAAACATCTTGCGAAGATTTTCTATGTAAAGCTCCATTCCACGGTATTTGATTTTGCCAAGCTTGGTAATGCCCCTGACCATTCCAGCAACATCGTCGCCAAAATTTTTACGGACGTCTTCAAGTGTAAATTTGGTATCCTCAGGCACATCATGAAGCAGGGCGGCAATGATGATTGGGACTCCAAGTTTCATTTCCGCTAAAATTTGCGCCGTGGCCAAAGGATGTAAAATATAATCTTCTCCGGAGAGCCGCTTCTGCCCCCTGTGCGCCTCCGCGGCAAATTCAAAAGCCAGGCGCACCATATCCAGGTCGGCCTTCGGATGATATTTTTTTATCGTATTTAAAAGTTTTTGCGGAGACATTACTTAAATATTAGCTAAATTTTTTGGAGTTTGCAAAATTTAAGACGAGGCTCTTTAGGTTTACGATGATACGAAAATCTTTCAAAACTAGTTTACTCTCCTTCGCTCCGTTCTGCGAAGCTTCGGAGGGGTTACCCATATTGACCCGCTGATTTAGCGAGTCAATATGGATAAAAAAGGACCGCTCTAAAGCGGTCCTAAAGAACTATTCGCATCTGATTGTAAAAGTAAAATCCGATTGAAAAACATAACGTTTCGTACCGAGTTGCCCGCACTGCAAATTACTTTCTTCCTCAAAAATGCAAAGTGAGTGATAACCCTTCGTGACACGAAAAGACATTTTAGCGCTCGCCAAAACTCGACCCGCCAAAACGCCGTCTATAAACACCCGAAACGGCTTGGCGCAATATCGATTGTCAATGGAAATAATCGTTCCGATGCCCGGTGCAGGAACTGCCGCCGCATTGGGAGCTTTTGATTCGCTGGGAAGAGCGGGCGGCGGCGCTTCCGGAATTTTTTGAAGGCGTTCATCGTGAATCGCGGCGAAATCAGCTGGCGAGCATTTGCCGTAAGCGATTTCGGCCGGTAATCCCGTAAGCGCGACAAACCTGATTTCCCGAAGATCCTGAAGAAAGTCCCGAAGCGAAGAAATAAGCTGCGCAACCTCTTCCCGCCCGGAAGAAGTGAGCGTCAAATCTTCGCCAAAAAATTTGACGATTTTCAGTTTTTCAATGTCTTGCTCAAATTGCCCGCCAAGATTTGTGAACTTTCCGTATTCTTCGTACGCGGACAGATAATCTTTGCCAAGCCGGCTTGCCGGACAGACGCGCTTCGCGTTTTTTTCCGCGAATGACTTCGCGATGCCGCTTACGACCGCGTACGCAGAAGCATGAAATTTTACGCGACTGATGCCAAGCTCTATTTCGTTCGCGCGAATACTACTAATGATTCCTTCCAGCGCGAAAGCGTCTGGAAAAAGACGCACCAGCTTGCCAGCGTCCGCAACATCACCGCGCGCCGCCGAAATAATCTCGATATTTCGAGCGATATACGGCGCAAGTTTTTGATTACGCCGCGCGCGCTGAAAATAATTTTCTGCCGCCAAAAAATCGCGACGATCAAAACTCATTTCGCCAAGAAGAAAAGCAAAACGCGCGTCAGCGGGCGCGACTTTCAAGGCGTTAGCGTAAAGATTGAACGCCTCGACGGTGCGACCGGTTCGGCGGCAAATGTCGCCGAGCGCCTTGTAAGCCATAAGGCACCTCGGATCCGTTTTGATAATCGCTCGATATGTTTCTTCCGCCTTGGTAAGAGTGGCATATTTGCGATACGCAGAAGCGAGTTCAAGATACGAATCTATGTCGCGCGGCTCAACATTGACGATGAATTCAAGTTCGCCAATCAGCTTGCCGCCGGAATTTCGCGCCGCGTAAATCCGCGCCAGAATCCGACGCGCCGAAAGGCGCCGTGGCTCGATTTTCACAACGCGCCGAAGCGCCGACTCGGCCTCTTCGTGCAAACCGATTTTCCACGCCAATTCGCCGACAAGGTGTTGCGCTTTAGCCTCATCCGGACGTATGTCGCGCGCTTCTCGCGCGTACGGAAGAGCTTTTTGAAACTCTCCATCCCCAGCAAAGAAGCGGCTAAGCGCCAGCCGGCTCACATAATCAGATTTATTAAGAGACGCCGCGGTTTCATATTCCGCGATTGCAGCGCGCTTGCCATCTTCCATCTCGCTCAAAATTGCCGCGAAAAAACGATGCGCCATCGCGCAATTAGGATCAATAAGGTGGGCAAGGCGCGAAAAAATGTTAATCGCGGAGTCGCGATTTCTTTCGTATCCCAAACCGTAATAAAACCCTAAGCCCTTCGCAAAAAGGAAAAACGAATATCGATCGCGGTAAGGCGCGGCGCGCATCGCCCGCCTAGTCGCTTCATCGGGAATCAAACTAATTTCGCGCATAATCCCCGCGCAAAGATCGTCGATCAGATCTAACTCCGAAACCAGCGGCCCCTCACGCCGATGCTCCAGCAGCATGGAATTTAACTGCTTGCTCAAGCTGATGCTGATTCTGCGAACAGATCCTCCGGGCATCGCTTCAATCACACTGACCGTTATCCGCGGCTCCCAATTATGGCCCGCGACACTGCCGGTAAGGATAAACTTGACGCCATGCGTTTTGGCGATTAAAACGGCCCGTTCTTCGGCTAAATCGCCAGCCACAAAATCCGTTCCGGGAGGAAAAATCTTTTCTGGATATGCCGGACTAAACGGCCGATAATTTTCAAACCGACGGCTGATTTCGGCCGGAATGCCCACCCCGAGCCAGCTTGTCCCGCGATCGCGAGAAAGGCTTGTAAACGGCAAAATGACAAATTTGCCGCCTTCTTTTGCCGCCCAAGTTACTTCAGGAAAACCAACAATCACTACTACAAAAAATACAAAAATCTTGAAACGCCTCATCTTTGCCTCCGACTTTAAACGCCCTTTCAAAGAACAAAAGCTATTATATGTTATATGACTAATGTCATTATTTGTCAATCCAAGAAGCTAAAAAAATACTCCCCACAAGAAACAAAAAAGAGAGGTAAAAACCCCTCATGAACCTTTATCGCGGCTCAATGCGCCGCTCAATGACAGTTTCCGCATTACAAAAATATCCATTAAAACTGTTATAGCTCGATGCCAAAGAAAAATTTGTCGGCGTCAAGCTTTGTGCAACTTCACAAATTGCCGACACGCATCTTTCCGCGGCTTCCGTAGAATCGGCAACAACCTCCGAAGCGTGACTAACATACTCATCCGCAAGACGCGCCAAATCAGCGCTGGCAAGTTTTTGCAAAAACACGGCGTCATTTAGCAGCCTGTAAGAATGCGCAAGCAATCGAGCGATATGCTGTATGCCCGCCCCAACTCTTTCTTGTTCGATTACCACCCTTTCAAGCGCCAGCCGGTATTTTTTACATTCGGCGAAAAGACAAACCGGGGCTTCTTCTCCGGCCTGAGCATAGGCTTCAATTCTGACGCCTATTTCGCGAAAAATACTTCCCAGCTCAGCCTGATTCGTACAAAGCACTTTTTCGGCCTTACGCAGATTAGAGTTTTCACCCAAGAAAACTTGCCAGCAATCAACAAAATATTTTTGAAGCCGCTCTGTCATTTGCTCTGCCGAACTCCGCTCAACGGTTTGTCCAGCCGATGATTCTACGGGCGGCTTAACAGATTCGCTTCGCCGCCAAATTACGTATGACAACAAAAAAACCACAGTCGCGTAACTAAGAAAGCCTGCCAGTATTCCTTCAAAAAAAGCGTGAGTTAGGCTAGTCGAAAGTCCGATTATCGAATAAATAACGCAATTAAAAGAACCGAACGCGGCCGCAAATCCAACCACCATGGGTTGATTAGATTTGGTACGCAAAATGGAACGAAATGGAATCGCGACCGAATAGTCTCCCGCGACGGCCAATTCTTTTTTTGCCATTTAGCCGCTCCTTTACAAAACTTAAAGCTACGCAAAGGATAGCAGAAAAATGACCGACTGTCAAGACCTTGTACAGTACACCTTCAAGGGTGACACTTTTTATGGGCTAAGCTAAGGTATTTTTGATAAGGAGTCAGTCCGTTCATGTTTTTTCCCAGATGTGGTCGTTCATGGTTGTACCAGTGAACATAGCCTT
>Ga0233421_10000742_pt1 | contig 12806 bp, 10 predicted proteins | sample Watercolumn_Mata_3_FD_182725 | JGI IMG/M metagenome (GOLD analysis project Ga0233421, IMG submission 182725) | Freshwater microbial communities from Lake Matano, South Sulawesi, Indonesia - Watercolumn_Matano_2014_107_MG | ecosystem: Environmental > Aquatic > Freshwater > Lake | place... | reverse complement strand
GCTTCGCTTGCCGCGATTTACAGGCTTTTCCTACACCCAGGCGGAATCCTGCTCCCAAGCAGAATCCACGCCCGTCAGCAGGTAACACAAGCCGTTAGCCCGCAATCCTCCACCCAGCCACAAACCCGACCAGTCTCACCAACCGGTCGGGTTTTCTTCATCCTTCCGCCTTCATCCTTCATCCTTTATTTCAACGCCGCGTCCGCCGGCATCCCCGGTTTCAACTCCATCTGCGGATTCGGAATTTGCACCTTGACCGCGAACACCGTGTTCACGCGTTCCGTTTTCGTTTGCACGTTGCGCGGCGTGAACTCCGCTTGCGACGCGATGAAAATCACCTTGCCCTGAAACACTTTGCCGGGGAACGAGTCCACCTGAATCGGAATCGTCTGACCAATTTTGATCTGACCGATTTGCGTCTCCGGCACGTAAATCGTCAGTTTCACGGTTTCCAGATTCGCGATCGTCAACAACGATGCGTTCGGCGCGGCGATTTCGCCGGTGTGCGCGACGCGGCGCGTGACGATGCCGTTCGCCGGACTCTTCAGCGTCATCTTGGACGATTGCACTTGGAGTACGCCCAGCGCGGCTTCGGCTTGTTTCACGGCGGCTTCCGCAACGTTAACCTGTTCCTTCGTCGGTCCCGCTTTTGTTGCGTCGAGCCGCGCCTGTGCGATGTCAACTGCGGTCACCGCCGCGTCGTACTGCGCTTTGGCGGCGTCCACTTGCGGATTGAGCGTCAGCGGACGCGCGCGCATATCGTTCAGGATTTGCAGCGTTTTTGCCGCGCCATTGTAGTTCGCCACGGCGGCTTGCAGTGTCGCCTCCGCCGCCCACCACGCATTCACCAACGCTTTCCCCTCGACGCGCACCTGGTCTACGCCGCCCGCCGCATCGACGCGCGTTTTCGCGGTGATCGCGTTCGCCTGTGCGACTTCGATCTGGGCTTTTGCCGCTCTGAGCTGCGCCTCCGCTGCCGCGATCCGCACGTCGAGTTCCTGCGGCGTATCGCGCACCGCCGCCGCATTGTCCCACGCGCGTTTCGCACCATCGCGCTGCGCGAGCGCTTGCGCGAGCGCGGCTTGGGCTTGACGAATGTCTTCCGCGCGCGCGCCGGCTTTGACCTGCGCCAGCTGCGCCTTTGCCGTTTCGAGCGCGGCTTGTGCTTGCGCGATCTGCGCGTCGAGCGTCGCGCGATCCAGGCGCACCAATTCCTGTCCCTTAGTCACCGGGTCGCCCTCATCCACCGCGACGATCTCGATTCGTCCGCCGATTTCCGCCGCAATCGAAATCTCTTCGCCTTCGATAAAACCGGACACGCTGTCCGCAAAAGTGCTCACAGTCGAAACGAACGGCAAGCGATTGGTCGAGTACAAATAATACCCGCCGAGCGCGAGCAAAGCAAGTATTACAACCGGCACGATTCGTTTACGATGTTCCATATATTCCTCCTGACGAAAGCCGAACGACGAAGGATTCGTCTTTCGTCCTTCGTCATTTGTCCGCGCTTCGCAGCCGCGCGATGAACACATCTTCCAGCGAGGGCACGATCAGTTCAATGTGGGTGACTGCGAGACTGCGCGAGCACAGAAGGTCGCGCGCCGCAGGGATTTGGGCGCGGGCGTCCGAGCCGATGGCGTGAATCAACGCGCCGTACAACGCGACTTCGTCGAAGAGTTTCGCGTCGCGCAACGTGGTGAGCGCGACATCGCTCTGGTCACACTCGATCTCCACAACCTGCGCGGGCATTTGCTGCGTCTTCATTTCGTTCGGCGAACCTTCGGCGACGATTTTGCCGCGATAGATGAACGCGAGCCGATGGCAATTTTCCGCTTCGTCCATATAGTGCGTCGTGACGAGAATGCTCGTCCCGCGCGCGGCGAGATCGTAGACCAAGTCCCATAACGTGCGCCGCGAAATCGGATCCACTCCGGCGGTTGGTTCGTCGAGAAAGAGAAATTCGGGATGGTGCGCGAGCGCGCACGCGAGCGCGAGACGCTGGCGCGACCCACCAGCGAGACTCGTGACGCGCGCGTTCTCTTGTCCACTCAGCCCGACACTCTGCAAGGTCGTCGCGCGGCGTTCGAGCAGTTTTTGCGGCGGGACACCGTAGACGCCGCCGTAGAAATCGAAATTCTCCGCGACGGTGAGATCGGAATAGAGACTGAATTTCTGCGACACATAACCGACGCGCCGCCGCACCTCTTCGGCTTGCTTGACGATGTCAAAGCCCAAGACCGCGCCTGTGCCGGAGGTCGGTGCGAGCAACCCGAGCAGCATCCGAATCGTCGTCGTCTTGCCCGCGCCGTTCGGTCCGAGCAAGCCGTAGATTTCGCCGCGCTGCACGGAGAAAGAAACATCGTCCACGGCGACAAAGTGATCAAAGCGCTTGACCAGATTTTGGACGCGCAGCGCAGTCGAATTCGTGCTCATACGTTGACCGCCGCGCATGTCGCGCACGCGGGTTCTTCCGCCGCCGCCGGTTGCCCCGCGTCGGTCACTTCCCAGCGATCGCAGCGTCCGCCCCAGCACGCCACGACTTGCTTGGCGACCGAAACCTGCACGATCTCGCAGCGGTTTTCACAGTGATGACACTCGAATGAAATCGTGCGATAGTTCAACTCGCTGATAGAAAAGCCCTTGAAACGCGTGGTGTGCCCATTCCGGCTCATCGCCTCGCACGCCAGCATCGCCGCGCCGATCGCGCCCATCACTTCGTGGTGCGGCGGAACGTGCACTGGCATTTCCAGCGCGGCTTGAAACGCGCGAATCATCCCTTGATTGAACGCGACCCCGCCCTGAAATACGATCCGCTCACGAATCTCTTTGCCCAATCCGACATTGTTCAGATAATTCCGCGCCATCGCCTGGCACAGCCCGTACAAAATATCCTCGACGCGATGACCCATTTGTTGTTTGTGGATCATGTCCGATTCGGCAAAGACGGTGCAGCGTCCGGCAATTCGCACCGGCGTTTTCGATTGCAGCGCGAGCGGTCCCACCGTCGTGATGTCAATACCCAAGCGCGCGGCTTGCTGGTCGAGGAATGCGCCCGTCCCCGCCGCGCAGACCGTGTTCATACCGAAATCCACGGCGACGCCGTCGCGTAGAATGATCATCTTGGAATCCTGTCCGCCGATTTCGATGATTGTTTGCACGCCGGGGACAAAGTGGGACGCCGCGACCGCGTGCGCGGTGATTTCGTTCTTGACGACATCCGCGCCGACGATGGCGCCCGCGAGGTAGCGTCCGCTGCCGGTCGTTCCCACGCCGACAATCTCGATGTCTTGCGGGAGGCGCGTCCTGATCTCGCGCAAACCTTCTTGAACGATTTGCAGCGGCTTGCCGCGCGTCCGCAGATACCGCGCCTCCAGGACGCGATAGTTTTCGTCCAAGGCGGCGACCTTGGTTGTCACCGAGCCAACATCAATTCCCAGGTATGTGTCCATCGTGACTATCTCCTGATGCTCGTCGGGTGCGCTCCAGTATCGTGCGGGGCGATAAATCGCCGACTATGAACATATCGCCTTCACGCACTCGCCGCTTTCATTTCGCGCCGACGGATCAACAAATCCACAAATGCCTCCAGGCGCGTCCGCATGCCGGCGCGTCCGGATTGCTCATCTAGAATGAAGGAAATGATCGGAATGTTCAGGTCGCGGCTGATGCGCGGCAAGACGTTGAGCGCGGTGATCTCCGGAATGCACGTGAACGGCAGCAATTCGACCATTCCATCTACACCTTTCTTCGCGTTGAGCACGGTTTGCCCGACCGTCACGAATCCTTCGCCGCCGACGTTCCAGCGCAGATATGGCTTGGCGGCTTGCTCCACTTCCGATTTGTGCAATCCAAGTGCATCGAGGAGCAGGGCAAACTTTGCCCAATCGGCGAGCATGATCGTGCGATGCACGTGCGCGCCCAATTCCCCCAGGACGCGCTCGATATCCAGATTGTAGAAAGGTTCCAAGACGGCGTAGTACTCGCCGGTCGTCGCCACGCGCACGGGCTGAAAGTCGGAGACGATCTTTACCTGATTGATTTTCGCGTGGATATCGCACGTGACAGATTTGAGCGCATCCAGGTTGCGCGCTTGATCCAGGCGCGCCATGGCTTGCTCCCAGATTTTGTCTACGCCGCCGCGCACAAGTTCACGCGGGCGGACTGCCTGCACACGCCGCTCGATTTCATCCAACGCATTCATCTTGGCAAGACCCGCGTGAATCTCGCGGAGCAGATCCGACCATGTAAACTGATCCATGAATTGACGCAGGAAACGCGGCAGCGCGAAAATGCCGCCGGTCTCGAATATACTGGTGCTCACCAAGCGGACCTTGTAACCCAAGTCGTGCAGCACGTCGTTGAGCATCTGGGTGTAACTGCTGTTGCGGCACAACTCCGCGCCGTCAATATACAGCAGCGTATCCGCCCCGGCTTCCAGCATCTCGATCATATTGCCCAGGATATACTTGTACGGCGTGCAGATAAATTCCGGCGAATAGCGCGCGCCCAGCGAAACCGTCCGATTGCTCAGTGCGGGTCCGAGTTCAACCTGCGCGCCAATTCCTTCAAACAGACCTTTGAGCGGAATGGCGCAGGTGCCCATACGGGGAAACCCTAGACGCGGCTTGTGTATCGCGCGCAGGACGACCGGGGGATTGGAAAGCTTCGAGGTCTCCGCCCCGCTCCGCTTCACTTCGGGGGTGCTCTGCAAGACCTCGAAGGTCCTGTTCTGCTGCCGCGTCAGCATATCCACGAACGCTTCCAACCGGGTCACCATTCCGGCGGCGCTACCATGTTCGTCCAAGACCAGGTTCATGAATGGGCGCTGCAAGGCGTGGGCGCGCCGGCTCATCGTTTCGACCATTGCCGAATCGGGACCGCACGTGAAGGCAAGCACGGCAATCAATCCGGCGATTTTGGGGGCGTGGAGATAATGCCCCGCTGCGCCGGACATCCAGTTTTCGTAGAACCAGCGCGTCTGTCCGGTCGTGTGATGAATCCCGATTTGAGCGTCTGACGGCGAAACCATTTCGCTGGTCAACACCCGCACGCCCAGCGCGCGCAGCCGTGTGAGGATGTTGTGGTTGATGTAATCGTCGTACAAACAATACGGATGCCCGACGAGAGCAACATTCAGACGCGGCGTTTGCTGCGGCGCCTCCTGACGCACCCATTCGGCGGGATAGCGCGCCGCCAGCGCCTCGGGATACGTTAGTTGTCCCGCAATCATCTGCGCCCGAAATGCGGCATCTACCGCGCACGCGTGCTGCCACGCGCGGTGGATTTTGAGTGGATTCTTTGTAAACCTGGAGCCCAGCCGGCGAAACCCCTCACGTTCTGAAATCTTGTAACGGTGTGCGTCAATCTCCGTCTCCAGCAAGGGGGGGCAGGCAGATAGAGTGGCACGGATCAAATCGGGCAAGCCCTGGAACTTGGAGCAGTGCATCGCGCCGCGCTCCACGCTGCGAATCGCCGGGACAAAAACGAAATCCACTTGCCCCTGATCGCGCAGCCACGCCACATGCCCCGCGTACACTTTGACCGGCAAACAGGTCACGTCAGCCACAACACGTGCGCCTACCGCCAGAATCTCGCGATTGGTCGGCGGCGATATGCTTACTTGCGCGCCCAACTCCTCGAAAAAAGTCCGCCACAGCGGATAGTATTGCAATCCGTGTAACGCGCGCGGAATCCCAACCCTTATCACTTTGACTCCTGTTTTTGTATCATCAACACAAATGCATCCTCCAAGCGCGGCTTGACTGCGCGCAAATCACTGACCGCGAGACCACTCGCCCGCCACGCGGCTTGAATCGCCCCAGCGCGTTCCGCGCGGTCAGCCAGCACGCGCAGCAAATCGCCGTGCGTCGAAACGGTCAGGACACCTTCGCTCCGCTCGATCAATTTGCGCGCGCGGAGCGACTGCTCTGCCTGTGCTTCGAAAACCACCGCGCGCATTTCATCGCGCAGTTTGCGCGGGTCGTCGCACGCGATCAGTTCGCCGCGATAGAGCAAGCCAATGCGCGCGCATCTTTCCGCTTCATCCAAGTACGGCGTGCTGATGACGATGGTAACCCCCTGCAGATGCACATCCGTCAGCAAATCCCAGAATTCGCGGCGGCTCACCGGATCCACGCCGGTCGTCGGCTCGTCGAGCAAGAGGACGCGCGGTGTGTGCATCAGCGTCGCCGCGAGCGCGAGTTTCTTTTGCATCCCGCCAGACAAGTTGCGCGCGAGCCGCGATTGAAATTCGGTCAGCCGAGCAAAGCCGAGCAAGCGCGCAACGAGTTCGCCGCGCCGCGCGCGCGGCGATCCAAAAATGTCGGCGAAGAAATTCAGATTCTCGACCACGGTCAAATCTGGATAGAGCGCGAAACGCTGCGGCATATAGCCGATCAGTTGATTCACCGCGCCCGGATCGCGCGTCACGTCAACGCCGCCCACCGTCACGCGTCCGGACGTCGGACGCATCGCGGTCGAGATGACGCGCAGCGTCGTCGTCTTGCCCGCGCTGTCGGGCCCGATCAAGCCGAAAACCTGCCCTTCGTTCACATCGAACGAGAGATTGTGAACGGCGATGGTCGTATTGAATTGTTTGGTGAGATTCTGTACCGAGATCATTCCAAACTCTTCCTAAAGCGCATGGACGCGGCGGCAAAAATCAGCGGGCCCAAAATCGCGAGCGCGATCACTTGATCCATCAGCGGTGGCAAGCCGACGCCTTTCAAAATAATGCCGCGCAGGATGACGAGCATATACCGCAAGGGGATGACGTAACTGACCGCCTGCAACCACCCCGGCATTGCTTCCAAGGGGAAGAAGAACCCGGAAAGAAAGATGCCCGGCAGCATCACCAGGAAACTGAGGAACATCGCCTCTTGCTGGGTGCGCGCCACCGTCGAGATGAGCAAACCAAATCCCAGCGTCGTCAGCAAAAAGAGGAGCGAGAGAACGAGCAGCAGTGGCACGTTACCGCGAATCGGCACGTCGAACAAGAGGACGCCCATGAACAACACTTCGGCAAGATCGAAAAACGCGACGCCGATGTACGGCACCACTTTGCCGACGACAAGTTCCCACGATTTGATCGGCGTGACGACGAGTTGTTCGATCGTCCCCTGCTCGCGCTCGCGCACGATGGTCAGCGCGGTGAACATGGTCGTGAGGAATTGCAGGATCATTCCCATCACTGCCGGGATCATGTAACTTGCCGATTTGAGTTCAGGATTGTACCACACGCGCGGGCGAATTTCGACGCCGCCGAGTTGCGTCACGTCCACGCCCAAACGTCGCTGCAAAATCTGGATGCTCTGCGCCTGCCCTACCGATTGCGACGCAGCAAACGCGGTGGATGCCACCGTCGGATCCGATCCGTCAATCAGAAACGCGACTTGCGCGGCTTTGCCTTTTGCCAGATTGTCGCCGTAACCGGAAGGGATGATGATACCTGCGCGTACGTCGCCGCGATCCAAGAGTTCCGCTATCTCGGTTTCGTTGCCCACGTTATAGCGAATCGCGAAATAATCCGAAGCGCGATACGCTTCGATCAGTTGACGGCTTTGGATCGTGCGATCCGCGTCGTAGACGGCGGTGTTCAAGCGGCGAATATCCGTCGTCGCCGCGTAGCCGAGCAGGATCAACTGGATGATCGGAATGACGAACATAATCGCGAGCGAGCGCGGATCGCGGATGATGTGAATGAATTCCTTGCGAATGATTGAGACGAGACGCGAGTTCATTTTGTCCTCTATTCAATCGCGATCTTGTGGGCGCGCTTGGCGTGACGTTCCGATCCATCCGCCAACGCGCCGCGCAAAAAGAGCGAAACGTTCGCGGCGATGAGTTGCTCGTAGTTCGGTCGGGGCGCTGATTCGACCAGCAAGATTTCGCTGAAGATGACAAAGGGGATGAACATACCGACAAACGCGCGCGCGAGCGCAGCGGGCTTCAGGTCTTGCCGCAAGACCCCGCGCTCGATTTGTCCTTGAAAGTACGTCTCCAGCATCCCTACGGCGTACAACACGACCTGGCTCATATATTTCTCGCGCGTGCTCTGCGACATCGCCGGCAGCGCGGAGATGAGGATGCGGAAGACGTGCGCGTTCTGCCGAATCGCGGCAACGATATGGCGTGCAATCGTCGTCAGCATTTGCTCGGGCGGCGGCAAGGCGTCCGCCGCCAGCGTCTTGATCTGCGCGCTCGCCGATTCGATGGGGGGGTGAATCGCCTGACGCGGAATACTGACCAGCAGGTCGTCTTTGTTCTTGAAATAGTTGTAGATCGAACCTTCGGCAACGCCCGCCGCGCGCGCGACATCGGCAATCGTCGCGCGCTCGAATCCTTTCACGGCAAAGACCTTGGTGGCGGCATCCAGAATTTGCTTGCGGCGCTCTTCCGTCAGCGCGCGGCGGGCGCGCGCGCTAATCTTGGGCATAGGATTCCCTCAATGAGTGAACGCTCATTCAATCATAGTATACACGGACATCGGCGGTTTGTCAAGGGGCAAAAAGCGAGGCGGCAGTTCAACCCCCGCCTCGCTCGGCATTGCCCGTTCCCAATCCCAACTCGCGGAGGCTGTTCTCGCGTTCGCGCCATTTCTCCCGTACCTTGACCCACAATTCCAGGTATACTTGATGCCCCACCCAGCGCTCGATCTCGCCGCGCGCTGTTTGCCCGATTTTTTTCAGCATCGCGCCGCCCGCGCCGATCACAATGCCCTTTTGCGAATCACGCTCCACGTAGATCGTCGCGGTGATGTGCGTCAAATCGGCGCGGCGTTCTTCCCATGCTTCGATGGCAATGGCAACCGAGTGCGGGATTTCCTGGCGGGTGTGCAGCAGCACCTGCTCGCGGATCAACTCGGCGGCAACCGCCTGCATGTTCTGGTCGGTGATTTGATCGGCGGGATACAGTTCGGGACCTTCCGGCAGGCGCGCGAGAATCTGGTCGAGCAACTTGTCAAGGTTGGTACGGCGCGCCGCAGAGATACGCATCCAGTCGGCGTGCTTGACCAGCGCCCAGTGCGCTTCGGTGACTGCCTGCACATCCTCCGGCTTGAGCACATCCATCTTGTTCAACGCGAGGAGCACCGGCATACGGCAGCGTTCATTCAGCAGCGTGCCGATGCGCGCGTCATCGGCGTCGGGCAAGCGCGAGCCGTCGGTCAGCAAGACGACGACGTCCACTTCGTCAATCACATTCAGCGCGGACTCGACCATCGTGCGGTTGAGCAGAGGCGACCGGCTGGTCGCCCCAACCCTGGAGATGCCGGGGGTATCCACGAAGACGATTTGGGCATCGGGGCGCGACAGGATGCCGCGTATGACGCGGCGCGTCGTCTGCGGCTTGGGAGAGACAATCGCCACTTTTTCGCCGACGAGCGCGTTGACGAGCGTGGACTTGCCGACGTTCGGCTTGCCGACGATCGCAACAAAACCGGATTGGTGTGGGCGCGCGACGCGGTTCGGATCAACTTTATGCATGGCGCTAGTATATCTGGGGCGCAGAGAAAAAGCAAACGCGCGCCTCATTCTCTCCGCAGTTTTTCCAGCATGGCATCGTCAATCGGATTTTTGCCCGCGCGCAGGGCAGCCAGCCAATCGGCGCGCGTCGAACCGTAGCGCGCGCGTAAACTCTCCGGCTGACGCGCCAGCCAATCCAGGAATGCTTGCAGATCGGTTGCCGCGTCCGGCAGTCGTCCGAGTTGCGCGTACACGAGTGCGCGCGCTTCGCGGCTGCGCGCCGTCGCGTCGCGGCTCACGGCAGCCTCGCAATGCGGCAGCGCGAGTTGTGGTTGCCGGTCGAGCGCGTATGCCCAACACGAGGCGCGCCGCGCACCGAAATGATCGGTCTGGAGCGCGAGGGCGCGCGCCAAGTCGGCTTGCCATTGCGCGGGGTCGTTCAGGCGAATGGAGGCGACGCCGCGGTTCAGATACGCGGCTGGCAGATCGGGCGCGAGCGTGAGCGTCTGCGAGTAGAATTGAATGGCTGCGCCCAATTCAGGCGGTTTGGCAATTTGCGCGATATAACCCGCATGCAGATCGAGCATGCCTTGCGCGGCTGGTTCCTGCATCGGACGGGACAATGCCTGCGTCAACGCGGCACGCGCCAAGCCAGCATCGCCACCCGCGAGATGCAGATGCGCCAGGACGACGAGCGCGAGCGCCTGAATTTCGTCGGACGACGTGCCTGTGATTTTCATCGGCGCGTCGAAGGGCGTAGCCACGAGCGCGTCGAGTGAAAGATCGTCGGCGCGCGACGCCGCCGGCGCGACCGCCAAGCCGACGACACTGTTTTCGCCGGAGGGTATCCCCCAGACGGTGATAGTCGCTCTGGTCTGTTGGCGAATTTGCTCGGCGCGCGTGGTATCGCGGATCACCTCCGGGAAAATGACGATGCGGACGTTTTCCAGGCGCGTGGCGCTTACTTCGCGTTCGATTGCCGTGTGGATGCGGCTGCTCACGTCAAGCGCGGCGGATGGCTCGCTCTCGGCAAAGCGGCGGTTGGGCGTCGGCGTCAGGGACTTGAAATCGCTCGAAAACTGCGCGATAATCACAAGGGACTCACCGGGCGCGGCAGACGGCAGATTCGTGCGGGGGGTTGAGAGCGCCGCGAACACGAGCGTGCCAGCGCCGATCAATAGAAATGCGGCAACCAGTCCGATTCTCCAGCGCGGAAACGGACGGCGAGGCAATTGTTCTGGTACGGCGGCGGGGACTTGTACCTCTGCATTGGCAGAAGCGGGGCTGGGGTTCAGATCGGCGGGCGAGACGGGGATGACAGTCGGCAGGGCTTCCGACGCGATCACAATGGGCGCTTCAGGCGGAAATCCGGCGGCAAGGAGCAACTCGTCGCGTTCGGCGGGCGTCAGGCGGAGTTTGTCGGCAATCCGTAGGACATCTTCGCGATAGCGCGGCTTTTCGACCAAGCCCTCTTTCCAGCGAAAAATCGTCTGGCGGCTCACGTTGAGCGCGCGGGCGAGTTCGGCATCGCTGATGCCGGTGCGTCGGGCGTATTCGGTGAGTAGTTCGGCAAAGGTCTGCATCGCAAAAACCTCTCACAACGTGCATCTTTCCGCTGTTGCATCAAGTGTAACACAAGTGGGGCTTGAATTGCAACATCGGAGAATGGATAATGCAGGCGAGGTTAAACCTCCTCTTCGCCACACGGCGAAGAGACAACATTCGAAAGGAGAAGGGAAAATGTTTGCTCGAAAGATGCTCGTGGAAAGTATGCTCGTCATCGTATTGGCGATTGGGCTGGGCGCGTGCGCGCCGGTACCGGACGCGGCGAAAGCGATCAGCCGGAGCCAGATCGAATCCGGTCAGATCGTACAAGCGGAACAACTGCGCGTCGCGGAGTATTTGCAGTACTACAAGCAAAACTTTCCGCAGCCGGTCAACACGACGCTCGGCTTGGATCTGCGACTGGGCAACGCGCAGGTGCCGGTCGAAGGCGGGACGGCGTGGCTGCAAATCGGCATCCAAGCCAAGTCTGCCGCCGCCGAAGACATCGCGCCGCTCAATCTCGCGCTCGTAATCGATCGCAGCGGCTCGATGGACGCGCCGGAGAAAATGCCGTACCTCAAACAATCGCTGCGCGTCTTTCTCCGCAGTCTCGCGTCGAACGACATCGTCGCGATTGTCGCGTTCAGCGATCGCGCCGAATTGCTCGTGCCCGCGACCAAAGTGGGCGACGGAGCGTGGATCGAGAACGCGATCAATCGCCTGCAGCCCGGCGGCAGCACGAATCTGTACGACGGCTTGATGATGGGCTTTAAGGAGGTGGACCGCAACCTGGACGTGCGCCGCAACAATTGCCTCATCCTGCTGACGGACGGTCTCGCGAACGTCGGCACGACGGATCCGAACACGATTGCGAACGCGGCGCGCGCATACAACGACAAGGGCATCTACTTGTCCGCGATTGGACTCGGCAAGGATTTCAACGATCCACTGCTCAGCCGCTTGGCGACCCAGGGCAAGGGTGGCTACAGCTACGTTGATTCGGCGCAAGAAATGGACAAGGTGTTCCGCAAAGAAGTGAGCGGGATGATGCAATCCGCCGCGCGCGACGTGTCGGTCATCATCACGCCCGCGTCGGGCGTCAGCATTGACGGGCTGACCGGCTACGACAGTCGTCCGCCATCTGGCGCGATTCAAGTGAAATTGCACGACATGGGCACCGGCGACAGCCAGGTCGTGCTGGCGAAACTGAACGTGAGTTCGAGCGCGAGCGGACGCCGTTCGCTCGCCACCGTCGAATTGCGCTATCAAGATTTGTTCTCGAAACGAAACGAGACGATGTCGCAAACCGTCGCCGTAGACGCGAACCGCTTGAGCAACTACGATCCAACCTGGGATGTCGAAGTTTTGCGCAACGTCACGATTCAGCGCACCGCCGAAGGGTTGAAGGAGATTGATCGGCTCTACAAGGCGCAGCGCTACCAGGACGCGTGGAACGTCGCGTATCGGTTGGAGCAAGATTTGCGGACGGTCGCGCGCCTGACGAACGATGCACAGATGGTCAAGGACGCCGACTTGATGCGCACTTATCAGGACACGTTGTCGAAATGGGTGCAGCGGCAGACCGGTCGCCCGCCGCAGTATTCCGAACCGGGCAGCGGCTACAGTTCCGACACAGGGCAACCAACGCGCGCGCGTCAGTTGCTGCCCACGCCGAGCGTGCCGGTGATCGAGATCAAGTGAGAGAAAAGACCCGAAGGGTTTGCGAAACCTTTCGGGTCTTGTCACTGACTCGCTATGTGATCGCTTTGGGACGTGAAGACAGCCAACGCTCGAATGACT
>Ga0233421_10000740_pt1 | contig 12819 bp, 7 predicted proteins | sample Watercolumn_Mata_3_FD_182725 | JGI IMG/M metagenome (GOLD analysis project Ga0233421, IMG submission 182725) | Freshwater microbial communities from Lake Matano, South Sulawesi, Indonesia - Watercolumn_Matano_2014_107_MG | ecosystem: Environmental > Aquatic > Freshwater > Lake | place... | reverse complement strand
TGCGTCTGATCGATGAGGAGTACACCCGCCATCCGTTTTACGGGAGTCGTCGGATGAAGCGGATTCTGCTGACGCTGGGTTACCGGGTCAATCGGAAGCGTGTTCAGCGTTTGATGAGGGCGTTGGGGCTTGCCGGCATAGCGCCGGGCCCCAACACCAGCAAACCGCATCCGCAGCACAAGGTGTATCCGTACCTGTTGCGAGGCCTTGCCGTTACCAGACCGAACCATGTATGGTCAACTGACGTGACCTACTGTCGATTGCAGGGCGGCTTCATGTATCTGACGGCTGTCATCGACTGGTATTCCCGCAAGGTGCTTGCATGGAGGTTGTCGAACTCTCTGGACACCAGATTCTGTGTTGACTGTCTGGAAGAGGCTATAGGCAAGTACGGCAAGCCAGAAATCTTCAACAGCGATCAGGGTTGCCAGTATACCAGTGAAGCCTTTACCGGCATGCTCAAAAGCCATGATATCCGCATCAGCATGGATGGACGAGGTCGGGCTCTGGACAACATTTTCGTCGAACGGTTATGGCGTAGCATCAAGCATGAAGACCTGATTGCTGAAATGGCACAATCTTCAAAGCAGTTTCACCCGCGTTTCCAGCGGTCGTGGAGCCAGAACCACTCTTCGGGACGGCGACGGATCTCGGCTTCGATTGCTCTGGTATACCGTGATGCGAGCGTAGCGACGTCCTCCTTGCTGAAAGAGAGATCGGAGGTCGGGATTTCAGTGACGGTTATGGTGTAGCGTCCGTCGCTATTGCTGGAGCATACAGGCATGAACATCGGCACTTTGGCGCGGAGTGCAAAAAAAGCTGCGCCATGGAACATTGTTGCCCGCCTGCCGAGAAACTCTCCAAAATTGGCTTCGTCCGGATCTGACTGGTCACCGAGGATAGCCAGTGTACCTCCGTTCTGAAGCAGGCGTAATCCTTCCCTGACCGATTGGGCAGGATACACGATACGGTTGCCCCTCATGGTGCGATATTCGTTCATTTGCTGGTCAATCAGCTGGTTGTGAAGGCGCTTGACAATGATGGTGATAGGGCAGATCATCAGACCGAACGCCATCGCCATCAGCTCCCAGTTGCCGTAATGGGCCGAAATCAGCACCGCTCCCGTCTTCCCTGTACTTTTCCACTTTGTGAAGCTTTCGCATTCAACAATATCGACCAATGCAGCGGCATCATCGCGGTTCCGGATCAGGGGCAGCCGCAGTACCTCAAGCAATGTCGCTGCCAGATTCCGGTAGATTCCAGTGGCGATCCTGTCAATTTCATCCGGAGATTTTTCAGGAAAGGTGAGCCTGAGGTTCCGATAGACAAGTTTACGACGAATCCTGACGACCCGGTGGAGGATATCTCCGACGAGGAAAGCGAACCTACGGGTCTGGTTACGGCTCATTTTACGCGCCTTGATCCCGATGAAATTGACCGCGTCAAAGGTCAGTTTCTCTAAAGCTTTCCGGGTAAAGTTCCTTACCTCTATTCTGAGCTTCCGGAATTCAACGCTCATGGAAGTCGATGTTCATGACAGCCTTACTGAAATAATTCTCTCCTGTTACCGGGAAAGCCGCCGGACAATCAGCGACAGGAGTTCGAATGCACCCTAGATTCCTTCTGTTGAGAGCTTCTGGAAGAACATCGCGAAGGTGCTGACACTCAATTGAAAAGCTTTCCTGAAAGTACAAAACAGTGGCAAACAGGAAAAACGGAAGTTTCCCCGGCATTCAAGCCGGAGCAGACGAGGGCGGAGTCACTTGTCACTACTAACGGGTATTCGCATTATATTTGTGAAAGGAATTACTTAACCGACAAACATCGATATCAGGTATGACTGAGCCATCATCAAGGCTGTGCACCCATGAAGAGATGCTTCTGAAGGTGCGGAACTGGCAAGCCGAAGGAGAGAAAGTCGTGTTCACCAACGGATGTTTCGACATTCTGCATGCCGGTCATGTGCGCTATCTCTCGGCAGCACGAACTCTTGGCGACCGGCTCGTGATCGGCATGAATACCGATGCATCGGTCAGGCGGCTGAAGGGTCCGAAACGACCGGTAGCATCGGAGAGTGACCGGGCTGAAGTGCTTGCCTCACTGGCAGCGGTCGATGCCGTGACACTCTTTGATGAGGATACACCAGAAGCCCTGATCGGTATGCTTCTGCCGGACATTCTTGTCAAGGGAGCCGACTGGCCGGTTGAAAGAATCTCCGGTGCAAAAGCCGTCCTTGATCATGGAGGCTCCGTACTGACCGTGCCGCTGCTCGAAGGTCGTTCGACCACCGGTATCATCGAAACCATTGTTAAACTTTACTGCCCGTAACAGACCGGTGGATAGAGTAAAAAAATTCAGCTTTTTCGTGATGACCGCTGCTTCAGCAGTCATCATAGTGCTCGTTATCGCTTCCGCCCTCATCCTCAACAGCGGAATGGTAGACTTTTTTGCCCGAAAACAGTTTCTTCTGCTGTTCAACAGGGAATACAGGGGTCGTCTCGAACTGAAAGAGGTCAGGTTGCGCTTCCCTGACGAGGTTACCATCATCAGTCCCGTTGTTTTCGAGGAAGGAGCCACAAAACCGGCGGCAAAAGCGGACAGTATCAGCCTGAAGTTCAATTTCCTTTCACTCCTCAGGCCTAAAATCACCATGCTTTCGTTCAGGGAGGTCGATGTCGAGGGGTTCCGGGCAGCCGTCGTCGAATATCCTGACGGACAGCTCAATATCCAGAAAATCTTTACGAGAAGGCATCCGGAAGAGCCTGAAGTGCTGGCGATAGGTAAATTCCGATCCAGTCGATTTAAACTCAGAAACGGCTCTTTGTCCTGGAAACCGGCAAAAGCCCGTGCCTACGAGCTGAAAAACCTTCATCTCGACATGTCGAGGGTCTTCGTCGCCAAGTATGAATTCATGGGCACAATCAGAAAAATGCAGTTCACCATGCCCGACAAGGGATTGACGATCAGAAAAGGCTCTGGAACGTTTGCATTTTCATCAGTACGCAGCGATGTGATAGGACTGGATATCGAAACCGGTAAAAGCCACGCGAGGCTGTCGGTGTCTATGGACGGTTTCGACATTTTCTCGGGCATTTCAAAAGAGCGTATTCAGAAAAACCGGACATTCATCCATCTTGAATCGATTAGTCTCGACACCTCAGAACTCAAGAGTCTTATACCGATACCGGCAATTCCGCCAGGCGTGTACCGGATCAGCGGTGATGCAAAGGGCACACTGAGCGACCTCGAGATCATGCAGACAAGCATCGAACATGGTGAGAACCGCCTGGGATTCAGTGGAGAAATGCTCAACCTTCTCGACCCGAAAAGCCTGTCATTCCGTCTGAAAATCGATAAATCCGTGCTTTCTCCGGAGTTCCTGAGCCTGTTGATCAGGGATGAGCGCTACCTTAAACTCGCGAGGGATGCCAGGGGAGTGACCTTCAGCGGTATGCTGAGGGGACAGCTCGACAAGTGGATGACCAATATCGAAGCCAAAACCGCCATCGGAAACGGATCTGCTGATTTTGAAACCACTCAGGTGGCTGATGGGCGGTATCATGCATCCGGAAACTTTGCACTGGAAAAAACCGAACCACACCGTCTGCTCGGAATCGCACAGCTCAGAAGCGGGTTTTCCGGCTCTGGCTCGTTTAACGGCACCGTCGGTACCGTTGGCATCGAAGCTGCCCATATTGAAGCTTCCATAAAAAACGCTTTCTGGCAGCAGCAGCAGATATCGTCAGGATCAATTACCCTTGATCTGGACGGGGAAAAAATCGACCTTTCGACTGATCTCAGAGGCCCGGATGGCAGCAATATGATCATGGCCGGGCTTATCGATTATTCCGGTATTTCTCCCTCATACGAGGCAGGCGGAAGTGTCCGGAAACTCGATCTGTCGAAAGCTACCGGACGCCCGGATTTAAAAAGCGACCTGAATGGAACGTTCGAGCTTAAAGGTCAGGGAATTGATCTCGCCGCTCTCAACATGAAGGCAAGCATGGTGCTGGCACCATCGTCGATCAACGATTTCCGGTTCAGCGATCGATCGACGGTTTCGGCAAGCGTAGTGCAGTCTTCCGGCTCCTCTTCGGTTTCGATGATGAGTGAAGCCTTCGATCTCTCCTTGCAGGGCAACGAATCGATAGCCCGGATGATCGAGGCTTTTCAGACAGTTTCATCCTGCCTTGCAAAAGAGATCGGCCAGACCCCGGACGTTAAGGCTCCATACGGAACCTCCTCCTGTTCATTCAACTACAGGGTAGCCATACGTGACCTCACCCCGCTCAGGCCCTTTCTGCCGATAAAAGATATTCAGTTCAAAGGTACCTCCTCCGGCAAGCTCTCCTGTGCCGAAGGACGACTGACGATGGACGCAGACCTCTCCCTGTATTCGCTCTCCAGTGGGGCATCATTTCTCTTGAGCAATGCCATGATGAACGCATCGGCTCATTGCACGGCAAACGGTCTTTCGACAGCACGTATCTCCGGTACAGCAGGTTCGCTGAAGCTTTTCGGCAGAGAGCTGAAGAATCTCAACATGCTTTCATCGTTCAATAACGACCGCCTTTTTACTTCCCTGGAGCTTTCGATGCCTCAGCTCAACGAAAAACTGACCGCTGATTTCAGTACACGGCGAGCCGGAAACCTGACTACCATATCGATAGAAACTCTTCAGCTCACAACGCCAAAGGGACTCTGGCTGACCTCGCCTGGCGGCACAATCGATATGGCTCATAATTTCATCCGGATCAACCATGTAAGGTTCGGTAAGGGTGCGCAATCGATAGAGCTTGATGGCCTGCTCAGCAACTCCATTCCCGGCTCTTTCCAGGGAAATCTGTCGAATATCGACCTTGCCGAAGCAAAATTTTTCCTCATCGACGCCGGATTGAAGCCGTTGAACGGCATGGTCAACGGACGTTTTACCGTCAGCGGAAACCCTGGAACGAAAACGAGCACCCTCGATCTGAGAGGCAGCAACGTGATTTATAACGAACTGTCAATTGGTACCGTTCACCTGGCTGCAATCCATGCTGGCAGTCATCTCCGTTTTGATTACGAAAGCCGGGGCTTCACTAATCCTGCCACAACTGCCACAGGCGTGCCTGTCAACACCATAAGGGGAAGTGGATCAATTCCGCTGGTACTGAATTATTCGCCGATAGAGGTCAGAATACCTGAAAACAGACCTTTACAATTATCTTTTCATTCGGACGACCTGTCAGCAAGACTCATTCCCTGGATCGTACCCATCTTCGATTATGCAGATGGCGCCATTCCGACCGACCTGCGTATCACAGGCCACATGCCTGAACCGGACATTTTTCTGACCACGCGCCTCGATGACACCATATTCCGTATTGGCCCGACACAGGTCACCTATACCGTTCAAGGGAGCATCGTCGGTTCTCCCTCCAGAATCGACCTTGGCAGTATCACAGTCAGGGACAACCAGCAAGGTACCGGCACCATCAGCGGCATGATCGGGATCCGGGGGCTGGAACCCGTTTCGGTCAACCTTGCCGGCAGGTTCAGCAACCTTCTGCTCTACAATAAAAAGGACATGAAGGATGATACATCATTCGGCACGATCAGGGGATCAACTGACGATCTCCGCTTCTCCAGCGAGCTGACCGAACCGAAAGCCGAAGGTGAACTCCGGCTGACCTCGACGGATTTCAGCCTTTACCGCAAAGGTTCGAATGAAAGCGCCAAATACATCGGTGTGGAAAAATTCATAAGATTCGTACCGCGCCGACCTGTATCGAAACCTGTTGAAACAGCAAAGGTGCCATCTCACGGACCTGCTCAGTTCCATTACAACCTGCTCGACATCCTGCAAATCCGCAATCTTCGGCTCCTGAGCAACGTACCAATCAGAAGCACCATGATTTTCGACAGGATAAGGGGTGAAAGGATCGAAGCAACCATGAACAACCTTACGATCCTGGTCAACAAATCCGGGCAGCAGTACAGTCTGTTCGGTTCGGTCGATATCACCGGAGGCAAATACACCTTCTCGAATTCGAGCTTCGACCTCGAAAACAGCGGCAAAGTATCGTGGAACAACGAAGATATACGGCAGGGCCGCCTGTCGGACATCTTCGGCAGCAAACAGCTTTCGGCCATCGATGCTCAAACCGGTGAAAGGGATAATGTCAGGCTGCTTAATGCCGTGAGCGGCACCATAGAAAAACCGGACGTCCGTATGGGTTACTATCTGAATGATGATCCCCAGCCCTGGTCCGCGGTCAATATGATCGGGCGCCAGGCGAGCCATATCGATCCGAATGCCGACCTGAATGTGATCTCAATGCTCTTTTCACGTCAGTGGTACTTCCATCCGGAACGACAGACATCGAGAGGTGTCAATCCGGTATCAAGCGTTGGTTTTTCTGCCGGTACCGGACTGCTCTCCTCCCAGCTTTCCGGCATAGTGCAGAATATCGCAGGACTGGAAAGCTTTAACGTCAACCTCGGCACAGGAGCAAACGGCAACCTGAGCGGCCTTGAGCTGTATTTCTCCGTACTCGTGCCAGGCACCAGTGGTAAAATAAGGTTTGTAGGTACCGGCACTCCCGTTTCGGGAAGCGGTACCGCAACAAATGACTATTACAGTTCGTCACAGAAAATCGAGTACCGGGTCTCTCCCAAAGTGTATGTAGAGGCTTTCCGTTCCTATGGCATGACCGGCAATGACGCAGCATACATCAACCTGCAGAAGCCAACCGAAAACTGGGGTGTAAGTGTGTCTTACCGCGAAAAATTCCATACCTGGGGGCAGTTCTGGAACAGACTTTTCGGAGGAAAAAAGAAGGAGAAAGAGAAGGAAAATGACAAAAAAGAGTAAAGCTTCGTATGGTCATTATTTTTCATATATTTAATGTCAGTCTCCAGCCTGGATACCGCTTGCCTCATCAGCAACGGACGGGAGGGATTGCAACGACCCGAAATAACCAAAAGAGTCTATAACAGCTGAACTATTGATCCGTTTGTCAACTGTGCTGACTGGCAGGAACATCCTTCTCGGCATTTCCGGCGGTATCGCCGCCTATAAAACGCCGCACCTCGTCAGACTGCTCAAAAAGTCGGGTGCCGATGTACAGGTGGTCGCCACCGAAGCGTCGCTCAGGTTTGTAAGTGAGCTGTCTCTGTCGACTGTGTCGGGAAGGCCTGTGCTTAAAGACATTTTCCCCGGAGAGAATGGACTCGAAGCAGAATTCACCAGGCATATCACACTCGGCGAGTGGGCCGATGCATTCGTCGTCGCACCAGCCACGGCCAACACCATCGCCAGAATAAGCACAGGGTTAAGTGACGACATGCTCTCGCTCTGCTTTCTCACCCTCAGACCAGGAAAACCGTTGCTTCTCGTTCCAGCCATGGATGGTCACATGTACGACTCTCCTTCGGTACGTCGAAACCTTTCGTTGCTGGCCGTACAGGGATGCCACATCCTCGAACCGGAAAGCGGGCCACTTGCCTCAGGTCAATGCGGTCTTGGCAGAATGCCCGAACCGGAAACGATCTTTGAGGCCCTGGTTCGGATGTTTGAACCTCCGGCTGAATCGATCCTGAAAGGTCGTCAGCTGCTGGTCACCGCCGGCCCGACAAGGGAAAAGATCGACGATGTCCGCTTTCTGTCAAATTACTCGTCAGGCAAAATGGGCTTCGCCATAGCAGCCGAAGCCGCCAGACGGGGCGCTGCGGTACGTCTCGTAACGGGCCCGGTCAGCCTGCCGACTCCTCCTGGCGTGGAGCGCTTCGACGTGGAAAGCGCCATAGAGATGCTGGATGCATCGCGTCCCTATTTCAGCGATAGCGATATCTTCATCGGAGCTGCGGCTGTGGCCGACTACCGTCCTGAATCGCCTGTCACGGGCAAGATCAAGAAGAACGAAGTCTCGATGGAAATCCGCCTTGTCAGAAATCCTGACATCCTTTCGGAGTTTTCCACAGGCAGAAAGGCTGATCAGCTTGCTGTTGGATTCGCTCTTGAAACTGCGGGAGGAGTTGACTATGCCCGACAAAAACTGCACGACAAGCAGCTCGACCTGGTCGCATTCAATGTCTATGACGGCAGCACCTCAGGCTTTGAGGTCGATACCAACGTACTGACGCTTCTGGATCGTGACGGCATGGTCAGCGAGCTGCCCCTGCTCTCAAAGGAGGCGGCTGCTGGAAGATTGCTCGATGTGATCGAAACACTCCTGCACCGATAATTTAACTCCAGACGCACCATGATGAGGCAGGAATCCCTTTTCGAACCGCTGCCGGAACCAGTCGGCAAGCAAAGTTCACCGGCAGAAAATCTCGACACCCTGCGCTGCGTCACCCTTGAATGCCGGAAATGCCGGCTGTCGCAGATGCGCCAAAATGTGGTGTTCGGTGAAGGGAATCCCGAAGCGGGTATTTTCGTTATAGGAGAAGCTCCGGGAGCTGAAGAGGACGCTCAGGGCAGGCCATTCGTCGGACGTTCGGGCCAGTTGCTCGAAAAGATACTTCTTGCTATCGGCTTCCAGCGCAACGACGTCTATATCGGCAACATCATCAAGTGCCGTCCTCCTGAAAACCGGAATCCTCTGGGTGACGAAATCGAGTCTTGCAAGCCCTGGCTCATGCAGCAGCTGGAGATCATAAATCCCCGAATTCTGCTTCTGCTGGGGCGGGTAGCCGCCAACACCATACTCGACAACACGCTGTCGATGGGCGCCATGCGGGGCCACATCATCAAATGGAACCGGTTCGACTGCGTGGTGACCTACCACCCCGCGGCGTTCCTGAGGAACCCCAACTGGAAGCGGTCGTGCTGGGTTCAGATGCTGAGAGCACATTTCGACAAGGTCTGCACTAATAAAGCTGACCAAATATGAAAACTCTGATAATACGACGAGGACAGAAAACGGAATGAAGCCACGCGAAGCACAGCTCGATCTGAGCCGTGACATCGACTTCAGCAAGGAAAGCCGTGTTCCCCCCTGGTCGCTCGAGGTCGAGCAGGAGGTGCTTGCCTGCATCCTGCTTGAAGATGATCCGATCGAACAGGTGATCCAGATTTTCGGAGACAATGGCGAATCGGTCTTTTACGAGAAACGCCACCAGATCATCTTCAAGGCGATGCTTCAGCTCTACCAGAAACGGCAGGGCATAGATCTCATCACGGTGAGCGAAGAGCTGTCGAGAATCGGCGAGCTTGAAAACATCGGCGGACGCCCCTACCTAGCCGAGATTTCCGGCAAAGTGATCAGTTCGGCCAATATCGAGTTCTATGCCCGGCTGGTAAAGGAGAAGTTCCTGTACCGGCGTCTGATTTCGATTTCGTCGCACATTTCAAGCGCGGCTTACAACACCTCGATGGATATTTTCGACCTGGTCGAGAACGCTTCCCAGCAGTTTTTCAACATCTCGCAGGCTGGCATCAAAAAGAGAGCCAGCAGCATCAAGGATCTGCTCAAGACAGCAACCCGGATGCTTGAGAATCTCAGGTCGTCCCAGTCATCGGTCACCGGTATCGGTTCGGGCTTTTCCGATCTGGACGAATATACCGCCGGATTCCAGCCGTCGGACATGATCATCATCGCCGCTCGTCCGTCGGCAGGTAAAACAGCCTTCTCTCTTGCTTTGGCCCGTAATGCAGCCGTGAATTTCAACACACCGGTGCTCTTCTTCAGCCTTGAAATGGCTGAAATCCAGCTTGCAACCAGGCTGATGTGCGCCGAGGCATACGTCGAATCGCAGCTGGTCAGGCGCGGACAGATTTCGCCGGAGATGATGAACAAGATCATCAACAGTATGGATGCCCTGTCCGAAGCCAAACTCTTCATCGACGACACGCCGGGCATTTCGATCATGGAACTGACCGCCAAGACTCGCCGCATGAAGCAGGAGCATGGTATCGGCATGGTGGTGGTGGACTACCTTCAGCTGGTCACCCCGGTCAGGGATGGCAAATCGAACCGCGAGCAGGAGATCGCTCAGATTTCACGCTCTCTCAAGGCGCTGGCAAAGGAGCTGAACATCCCGGTCATCGCCCTGGCGCAGCTCAACCGATCGGTTGAACAGCGCTCCGGCGACAGGCGACCCCAGCTCAGCGACCTCAGGGAGTCGGGCTCGATCGAGCAGGACGCCGATATGGTGATGTTCCTGTCAAGACCGGAGATGTATGGCATCAAGAATTTCGAGGACGGCTCATCGACCAAGGACATCGCTGAAGTGGTCATCGGCAAACAAAGAAACGGCCCCATAGGCACAGTCAGGTTACTGTTCCTGAAAAATTACGGACGGTTCCAGTCAACCGCTAACTCTTATCTTACGACAGATACCGGTCATCAGCTACCGGCTCCGTCACATGGCGGAGCCGGGTATCTGGAAGCTTCGCTGCCGGAACCTCCACCGCTCGATATCGACAGTTTCATCAACAACTCTGACGCTGCACCATTTTAGTTTCTCCGGCTATGGTTTACAGAAAAGCACCGAAATCTTCCGGGGAGACACCGGATACCTCAGCAAACTCAGGCCATCATCCGGTCTCTGCCGGCAAGGAACGCCATTATCACGGTATCGGCAGTTCAACAGGGTTCGCTATCGGAGACGCCTATGAATTTGTCAAGGAGACTATCGAGCATGAGCAGGCCGAGCTCTGCCCGGAAAACATCGAGGAGGAGATCGAGCGATTCATGACCGCTCTGCACCGCTCGGAAAAAGAGCTGAAAAAGATCGAACGGGTAACCACTCGCAAGGTTGGACGCCTTTACTCAGACCTCTTCCAGGCACAGATCATGATGCTCAAGGATCCGGTGCTTATCGACACTATCACCCGACGGATCCGCACAGAGATCAAACCTGCTCATATGGTCATCGAGCAGGAGTTTGGCAAGTACCTTGAACACTTCATCAACTCAGACGATGTCATCTTCAGGGAGCGTGCATCTGACCTGCACGACATCAGGGAGCGTATCATCAGGAACCTGCATATCCGCAAGCTCCACTCCTGGGTGCCTGAAGGAACCATCGTGGTCTCACACCACCTCTCACCGGCAGACATCATCCTGCTCAGCCGCAGTAACATCAAGGGATTCGCAACCGACACAGGGGGCAAGACCTCACACATCTCCCTGATCTGCAAGTCGCTCAATATTCCCATTGTGGTCGGCCTCGGTAACTTTTCGCAGAAGGTGGTTTCGGGAAACCGCATCATTCTCGACGGTAACGACGGTGTGATCATCACCCAGCCGGAGGAGCAAACCATCGATGAGTACCTCAGAAAACGTGAAACTGAAATACGGCGCGAAGCCGACGATTCGATGCTGGCACAACGCCAGGCTTTCACCCGTTGCGGCGCAAGAATAACCGTCTGTTCGAATATCGATTTCAAGGAGGAGATCGAACATCTCGATTCGACCGGCGCCGAGGGAGTCGGACTCTTCAGAACGGAAAACCTCTTTCTTGACGACCTCAAACCACCAAAGGAGTCGGTGCAGCAGGAGTACTACCTCGCCATGGCCGAGATGCTTACCCCCAAACCGCTGGTCATCCGTCTGTTCGACATAGGTGGGGACAAGCTGATCTATTCGCCGGTCAAGGAACCGAACCCGAATCTCGGCTGGCGTGGTGTCAGAATACTGATCGATGTGCCTGAAATCCTCGATGCCCAGCTTCAGGCCATCGTCAGGGCCAACATCCACGGCAATATCGATCTGATGATACCGATGATAAGCTCTATCGAAGAGATCGAATATATCAGGCAACGGCTCGATCAGTACTATAACCGCCTCAAGGATGACACGGGAGAAGCACTCTACAAACCTGGCATAGGAGCCATGATCGAGATGCCGGCGGCTGTCGAGCTGATTGACGAAATATCCAGAATTGTCGATTTCGTGAGCATCGGCACCAACGATCTGACCCAGTACACCCTGGCCGTTGACCGCAACAACCTGATTGTGCAGGATCTGTTCGAGAAGTTTCACCCGGCCATCATCAGGCAACTCTACCGCATTATCAGCACCTCTCAGAAAAACCGATGCAGGGTTTCGCTCTGCGGCGACATGGGCTCGGATCCTCTCGCCACGCCCTACCTCATAGGATGCGGACTCAGAGAGTTCAGCATGGTCAGTTCCGATATTCCGACGCTCAAGGGAATGGTGGGAAAATATACAGTCGAGGAGTGTGAAGCTCTTACCGCCGAATGTCTGAAGCTCTCCAGCGCTTCGGCCATCAAGGAGCGCCTCGAAGCATTCGTCAAAGCTCACTGAGCCGGCAATTCCGCTCTTGTATGGCCTAGGGCCAGAATCGTCTTATTTTACCACTGCCTTTTCAACGAATTATTGACGCATGATTATAGTGCACTATTCAAGGCTGCATTTCTTCTCATCTTCTCGAAATCGAAACCGGGCTTCACCATCGGCCCTGCCTCTCAGCTGACCCTCGGGTTTATCCGTCATTCTGGACTTGACACGACACTTCCATCCCCATGCCCGGTCAACCCCCAGGTTAAGCTGAAGTTCCAGAGCAAAAAACGGGTTAAGACTCTATTGCATATGATGTTGCGGTGAATTTCAGCGGAAAAGTGTACCCATGTAAATAATCATAATACTTTTGCATTATTTGGTTATTGTGATTATATTGTGACCATGTATATCGATAAAGTCCCAAATCGCAACTCCAGACCCGCCTACCTGCTCCGTGAAGCCTGGCGTGAAAACGGAAAAGTCTGCAAGCGCACCATTGCCAATCTTACTGACTGGCCATCAGATAAGATCGATGCTTTACGCAAACTGCTCCGTGACGAGCCGATGGTCAACCGCCATGAGG
>Ga0233421_10000736_pt1 | contig 12852 bp, 11 predicted proteins | sample Watercolumn_Mata_3_FD_182725 | JGI IMG/M metagenome (GOLD analysis project Ga0233421, IMG submission 182725) | Freshwater microbial communities from Lake Matano, South Sulawesi, Indonesia - Watercolumn_Matano_2014_107_MG | ecosystem: Environmental > Aquatic > Freshwater > Lake | place... | reverse complement strand
ATATGCAAGTCAATTCTGTCCAGGAGCGGGCCGGAAATTTTTCGTTTGTATTTTATAACCTGAGAAGGCGAGCATTGGCAATCTCGATGGGGATCGGTTAATTTCCAGCAGGGACAAGGATTCATCGCCGCAATCAGCATAAAGCGCGCCGGGAAAATGATGGCTCGCTGGGCGCGGGCGACCGAAACAATCCCGTCTTCAAGCGGCTGACGAAGCGCCTCTAGAACCTGGCGGCTAAATTCGGGAAACTCGTCAAGAAATAAAACTCCGCGATGGGAAAGGGTTATTTCTCCAGGTTTTGGATTGGTTCCGCCGCCCACCAAGGCAACCGCGGACGCGGTATGATGCGGACTGCGGAAAGGCCGTTGGGCGACAACCGGATTATTTTTAGAAAGATGGCCGATTATGCTGTATATTTTTGTTACTTCCAATATTTCCTCAAAAGTCATTGGCGGCAGAATGGAAGGAATAGCGCGGGCAAGCAAGGTTTTTCCGGCTCCCGGCGGACCGGAAAAAAGGATATTATGGGCTCCGGCCGCGGCGATTTCTAATGCGCGTTTGGCGTGCTCTTGGCCTTTAATGAAGCCCATATCACAGGAAAATTCCGCTCGGGAAAAATATTGGCTGATTTCGGTCGGCGGAGCGGGAATAATTTTGTTGGTTTCTTCAAGATGCTGAATAATTTGTTCTAATGATTCTACGGGAAAAACTTCCAGGCCTTTAACCAATGCAGCTTCCGCGGCGTTTTCTTTCGGAATAAAAAGCGCGTTAAATCCTAAGGCCTTTGCCATCAGGGCGACGGGTAAAATTCCGTAAGCCGGACGAAGTTTGCCTTCAAGCGAGAGTTCGCCGATAAATAATGTTTTGGATATATCAGCATTTTTTGAATTAAGCTGGCCTGAGGCAACAAGGTAGCCAACGGCAATGGGCAAATCAAAAATAGATCCTTCTTTTTTAAGGTCAGCGGGCGCGAGGTTAACAATTACTTTTCTGTTGGAGTGGAGCGGCGGAGATCCGCCGGTATTTCTAATAGCCGAAGAAACTCTTTCCTTTGATTCGCTAACCGCTGTGTCTGGCAAGCCAACAATGTTAAAAGACGGCAGCTGACCGGAAAACATGTCAATTTCAACTTCAATTGGTTGGGCTTCCAGGCCGATTAAAGCCGCGGAAAAAACTTTGGAAGGCAAAAAGCTAAAATCCCAAATTCCAAATTCCAATGACCAAAAGTTTAATTATTTAGCCATTGCGTTTTGGTTATTGGTTATTTTAATCTAAAAAAGCTTGTTTTGAGGCAAGCTTTCTGGGGATTTATAAAATTTATTAATGTGTCTTGGAGCCGGTTAGTTTTGCCTTGCAGGAAATGCAATATTTTGCTTCTGGTTTTGTTTCAAGCCGACCAATGGGAATTTCTTCATTGCAATTTTCGCAGATTCCGTATTTTCCCGTTTTGATTTTTTCCAGGGCGCCCTCAATATTCTGCAGTTTTAATTCCAGGGTATGCTCAACGGGCAAAGAGCTTTCATAAAGAGAGACCTCCTGCGCCATTTCATCCGAGCTTTGCGGGGTTCCTAAGTCGGGAAACTCTGTATCGTAGTCACCTTTAAATTTCGGGTCTTTTTTAGCAAATGTCTTCAGCTGTTGTTCGAGATTTTCTTTTTCCGTTAAGAGTATTTTTTTGAATTGTTCAATGGTTTGTTTGTCCATAATTTTATCCTATTGGTTTGGCGCGCTTCTGTCAATTATTGTTTTTATGGTTTCCAGCGAAGTGGCAATAATGAGATTATCGTTCACGAAGGCGTAGTTTAAAGAAGAATGTTCGTCCGGCAGGAAAAGGGAGCGAATCTGATAATCAAGGTAAGAAATATCAGACCATTGTGTTTCTTGCGAGAAGGAAATTTTTTTGCCCATAAAAAGCGCGTCCAGATCTTTTTCCATATCTTGTTCCCAGGAAATCATTTGCTGGGCTATTTTTTCTTTTTGGCCGACATTTGCCACCAGACCTGTTTTGTTTCTTCCTAGTCCTGCGGCAAAAGGAGAAAGAGGAAGTTCTTTTTGGGAATAAACGAAAAAAGTATAATTATTTCCCAGGCTTTGTAAAACCTCCGCCGGAAAAACTATTTGCAAAAGATCCGCTGTTTCTCCCAGGGAAAGATATTTTTGGTTTTGCGAGTCGTCAATTAATTTAATCAAGACGCGGGTTATAGTTCCCGGAATTTCATTTTTATCCAGAATTGTTTTTAGGGAATTGGCAAAATTCTTTTTTTGTCCGGTTTGGAGAGTGATTGTTTCTGTTTTATCCGTTGGGATAAGTGTTGGTGGAAGAATTTCTTGGGTAGAGACGGGCGGAGGGAGTGTTTCTTCTTCTTGTTTTTGCCATAGGCCAATTCCATAAATGGAGCCAGTGATAACAGCCGTGAAAATTATCAGAGCAACAGCGATTCTGATCAGCCTTAGCGACGACAAAAGAAAAAATATGCTTTTTCGAGGAGTTGTTTCTGGCAGAGCGGTTGGGATTTGTGTTAGCTGATTTTCCACTGGGGCAACTGCTATCTGGGGAGCGCTTGTTAAAAGAGGCTTTTCCTCCGGAAGAGATATTTTTTCAACAGGCGCGGGTGCTTCAGCGGGAGTTGTCATTGGCGGCAACAGAGAGGCTTTGGGTTGCGCGGATGCTGCCTGCAGTTGTTCCTGGTTCTTTTTAACTTGTTCTTCAAGTTTTGTTTTTTCTTCAAGAAGGGCTTGGTGTTCTTCCTCTAAGCGCGCCTGAGCAGTTTGTTTTTCTTGCTGGGCGGTTTCAAACTTTTGCGCTAATTCTTGCCTGGCTTTTTGTTCTTCCGCCAGCATTGCTTGGTCTGATGCAATCTGCTGTTCAAGTTCTTTAATCTTTTGCTCTTCCTGAGCGGTTTTTTGCGCTAATTCCTGCTTAACTTTTTTTATTTCTGCTTCAAAATTTTCCGCTGGCTGGGGAGTTGTTGCCGGGATTGGTTGTTCCGGAGCTGATGCGGCTTCTTCGGTTATTTCTATTTTTTGAACAGGATAAACAGGCTCTTGTCTCGGTGCTTGCGGCTGAACCTGCCTTTCCTTCTGGCTTCTAATTCTTTGTTTTAATAATTTGTTCTGGCTTCTTTTTAAAAACCAATTAGCCCGCCAGTGCTTAGGGTCAATTTTTAAAACATCTTGAAATCCGATAATTGCTTCCTGGAAGAGATTTTTTTTGTAGAGCGTTTTTGCGGCTTTGTAAAGAAGGGGAGTTTGATTTTTTTCTGCCAACCGGGTTTGCTTTTTTTGTTTTGCCGCCGGAGTAATATCGATTTTTGGAGCAGCCGGTTTTATCTTGGCAGAGGAGATTTCTTGGCCGGCTTCTGTTTTTCCTAGGACAGAAGAAGACGCCGCTTTTTTTTGCGGAACAAAATCAAGGCCGCCAGGCGCAGCTTGCTTCATGTCTTCCGGCATCGTCCTAAATGATATGGTAAAGTTGCGGATTTTAATTTTATCCTCGGATGTTTGATGCAAGGCCATTTTTGCCGGCAGTGATAATTTTATCCGGCAAGGCAAGAGAAATGGGAAAAATTATTTTTGGTTTTGGGCGTCTTTAAGAGAGAGGTTAACTCTGCCCATGTCATCAATATTTTTTACCTTGACCGGAATGATGTCGCCTATCTTTACTATATCAGAAACTTTTCTGACGCGATAGGGAGCTAGTTCGGAGATATGGACCAGACCTTCTTGACCCGGCAGGATTTCTACCATAGCGCCGAAATCAAAAATTCTGGAAACTTTGCCCTGAAAAAGCTCGCCCGGCTTGGGCTCATGAGTTAAGCTTTCAATCCAGGAAATCGCCTTGTCCGCTGCTTCTTTGTCGGGAGAGGTTATAAAAATAATTCCGCTGTCTTCAATGTCAATCGCAACGCCAGTTTCATCAATAATTTTATTGATTACTTTGCCTCCGGCGCCGATAACATCTCTGATTTTCTCGGGATTAATCTGAAGAGTATGTACGCGAGGCGCATGAGGCGCTAAGTCCGGCCGCGAATCGGCGATAGCTTCATTCATTTTTGCCAGAATCTCTAAGCGGGCTTTTTTTGCCTGGGCGAAAGAAGCTGTTAACACGTCCATGGTTAATCCCTCAATTTTAACATCCATTTGCGCGCCTGTTATTCCATTGGCGGTTCCGGCAATCTTTAAATCCATATCGCCGTGATGGTCTTCAGGGCCCTGAATGTCGGTTAAAATTTTATATGTTTTGCTGTTCGGACCTAAAACCAGGCCCATGGCGATTCCAGCCACGGCATTTTTTATCGGCACCCCCGCCGCCATCAGCGACATAGAAGATGCGCAGACCGAAGCCATAGACGAAGAGCCGTTGGAAGATAGAATTTCAGAAACAAGGCGGATAGTATAGGGAAATTTTTCTTTCGGGGGAATTAAGGCGGCTATTGATTTTTCCGCCAGCGCGCCGTGTCCGATTTCCCGCCGGCCGGGACCTCTTAATGGCTTTGTTTCGCCGACTGAAAAGGGAGGAAAGTTATAGTGGAGCATAAAATGCTTTTTTCCTTCTCCTTCCATTGTTTCAAAAAGCTGTTCGTCTCCAGGCCCGCCAAGGGTTGTTATTGCCAGCGCCTGAGTCGATCCGCGGACAAAAAGAGCCGAGCCGTGAGTTCGCGGAAGAATGTCCACTTGACAGATTAACTCTCTCACTTCGTCGAGTTTTCTTCCGTCGGGCCGCTTGTCGGACTTTAAGATATTTTCATGAATCAGGCGGTCAACTTCTCCATCTAAAATATTTTCCGCCTGCCTGGAGAGCTTCTTAAATTCATCGTTGCTTGTTTTTTCTCCGTTGAAATTGGCCTTTAAAAAATATAATAACTCTTCTTTGATCTGGGTTAGCTTGTTAATTTGGTTGCCGGTATAAACTGCTTTTTCAAGATGTTCGGACAAAAATGACCTAACTGCTTCTGAAAATTCTGAAGATGGACTTTCAAACGAGATATCCATTTTTTTCTCACCGATTTCCTCCTGAATTTTTTTCTGCCAGGAAATTATTTCTTTCAAAACAGGCTGGGAGTAGGAAATGGCTTCCAGTACTTTGTCTTCAGGGGCTTCATTTCCTTTTATCTCAAGCATGTTAATTTTGTTTTCTGCGCCAGCGACAATTATCTCGAAGTCATTGTTTTCCCTTTCCGAATAATTCGGATTTATAATCAGCTTTCCGCCTTTTGAAATAACGCGCAAGCCGGCAATCGGCCCTTGCCACGGGATGTCGGAAATGGATAAAGCCAAAGAAGACGCGACTAGAGAAATCACATCCGGGTCGTTTTCCGCGTCAAAAGAGAGGACAGTGGCGACTGTTTGGATTTCTTGCCTAATTCTTTGGTCGAACAGCGGGCGAAGCGAGCGGTCAATCAGGCGGCCGGTCAAAATAGCGTCGTCCGAAGGCCTGCCTTCTCGCTTGATAAACCGGCTTCCTTTGATTTTTCCAGCCGCGTAAAATTTTTCTTCGTAGTCAACAGACAGGGGGAGATAGTCAACTCCTTCGCGCGGCTTGCCGGCCATAACGCAGGTAACTAAAACAACCGTTTCTCCCATCTGGGCCAAAACGGACGCATTGGTTCTTTCAGCCAGGCGGCTGATTTTAATTTTTAGTTCTTTTCCCCCAATATCAAGAGAGTATTCTTTTAATTGCATTTCAAATAAACGCGGAATCTCACAGCAATTAAAGATTGCGCAAATCGCAGATTACACTTATCACACAGGTTAATACTTAATCTGTGTAATCTGTGGCTATCTGTTATCTGCCAGTCGTTAACAGCTTTGAAAATTCAGCATTAAATTATGTTGTTAAATATATTATTTAATTAAATATTTGCTCGGGCTTTTCCCTAAATCAACAAAGTCATCGGCTATTTCTTTTAATTTGCCGGAAGAACTTCTGCCGAACGCGATAACCTCAACCTGTCGTCCTTGGTTTTTGAGATATTCAACCAGCGGAACAAAATCCCCGTCGCCGGAAACCAAAACAATAACTTCCAAAAATGAAGACAGGCGTATGGCGTCAACTGTTATTCCAACATCCCAGTCGCCTTTTTTTAATCCGCCGAAAAAAACCTGTAAATCTTTTGTTTTTGTTTCAATGCCCAGGCGCGCCAGCGCATCAAAAAAATTTTTTTCTTCGCCGGTTTCCGTTTTAACGACATAAGCGATTGCCCGGACAAGTTTTCTGCCGGCAACAGCCGTTTTTAAAACCTCTTTAAAATTAACCTTGGCGCTGTAGAGGTTTTTCGCGGAATGGTACATATTTTGCACATCCATTAATATCCCAACGCGCTGTTCTTTGTGTTTTATTACTGACATCTGCATTAGCGACCCGAATTTCCCGAATTTCATCCGAATGACCCGAAATGGCTTCTGTCCCTTTTTGGTATTTTTCGGATAATTAGGATGTATTCGGATATTATGGTCGCGCTATTTTTTCAGCTCCAACTTTCTTGCCACAGATTTATATCTTTTCTCGTCTTCCCGTTTTAAATAATCCATAATTTTTTTGCGCTTGGCGACCATTTTCAAAAGCCCCCGGCGGGAATGGTTGTCCTTTTTATGTTTTTTGAGGTGGGAAGTCAGATTTTTTATTTCTTCCGTAAAAATAGCGATTTGCACCTCGGGAGAGCCAGTATCCTTCTCGTGGGTTTTATATTCTTTGATTATTTTTGATTTTCTTTGTTGTTTTAACATTGTAAAATCATCATAGCACAGAACTTTTAAAAATGGAAGACCAAGACTGAGGAAGAAACCAAAAACACGCCTAAAAAGCGCGTTTAGCCGAGGTTGCGCTAAAACTTTATTTTAAAACGGCTTTTATCTTTTTTACTATTTCTTGCGGAGTGAAATGCGCCTTGATCAAGAAATCAACCGCGCCCAAAGCCATACCCTTGTCCACGTCATCTTTTTGCCCTAAGTTTGACAGGATAATTACCGGAATTTCGGAAGCAGGCGGAGTTTTTTTAATTTCTCCCAAAGCATCAAATCCGCTTATTCCCGGCAAAATTAAATCTAAAAGAATTAGATCGGGCCCGCTTTCTTTATCTTGGGATTTTTTGATTCCTTCTTCGCCGTTCTTTGCTTCAAGCACTTCAAAATTTTCCGAACGAAGTTTTTTAGCGATCAGTTCTCGTAAAAACTTGTCATCTTCAATTATGAGAATCTTTTTAATCACTAATTTATGCGAATTTACTCGAATATTCGTGAATTCAAACCGCTCGTTTCACGAGCTGTAATTGCTTCGCAATTATACGCGAATTAGAGAGAAAATTAGCGACTTATTCGCGATTTTTTATTTCCCGATTTGTTCAATAACTTTATCTAAAACTTCTTGCGGGTCAAATTCTGTTTTAACCAAGCAATCTTTGGCGCCAAGGGCTTTTGCCCTGTCAAGTTCAACCGGCTGTCCAGAATTGGAGAAAATAATTACGGGAATATTTTTAATGGCATCGTCGCGGCTCATTTCTTCCATAACCTCAAAGCCGCCTTTTTTCGGCATCAGGATATCCAATAAAATCAAATCAGGCATAATTTCACGCATCATTTTTAATCCTTCTTCTCCGTCAGGGGCCGTGTAGGCTTCAAATCCTTCTTTTTCTATTTTTTTGCGAAGAAGGCCGGACAAGACTTCTTCATCTTCAATTATGAGAATTTTTTTCATGAATGCGATGCTAAATTTAATGCAAATATATTCAAATGATGTTAGTGTTAATCAACTCTCTATGCCATGATTTTACCACTCTATCCTTTGATTCCGCAATAGCTTTTTGTTGTTAAGCGGCAATCGGCAAAGCAAAAGAAAAAGTGGTTCCTTTCCCTTCTTCCGACTCAAACCAGATTTTTCCTTGATGGGCATCAATAATATTTTTGGCGATGAACATGCCCAGCCCGGTTCCCTCGGTTTCCATTTTAATAACGTTTTCTCCTCGAAAAAATTTGCTGAAAATTCTTTTTTTCTGGCTGTCGGGAATGCCAACTCCGCCGTCTTTGATGGTAAAAGTTATTTGCTTGCCATCGGAAGAAAAGGAAATTTCTATTTTGCCTTTTTCGGGCGAATAGTCAATGGCATTGTCAAGCAAGTTGAAGATTACTATGCCGATTTTTTCCGCGTCGACTTTGACCATTGGCATTTTTTCTTTGGGTAAAATCAATTTTACTTTCGTTTTTTTCTTTTGAATTTTGTCGCTAAAGGAATTGATGGTTGAGGCAACAAGTTCTTCAAGCTGAATCGGGGCGAGCTGGTATAAGAATCTGCCTTCTTCAATGCGGGCCACATTGAGCAGGTCGTTGATTAAATGAATCATTCTTTCGTTGCTGCGGTAAACTCTTTCTAAAAATGACTCTTGTTCTTTGTTGATTTTGCCGATATCTTTATCCAAAAGCATTCTCAGAGCCCATTTTATCGCCGATAAGGGGGTGCGCAGCTGGTGGGCGGTGAGCGACACAAACTCTGTTTTCATTTTTTCAACGAGTTTTTCGCGGCTGATGTCGCGGACAATAAGAAGTGTTCCCGTTTTTTCGTTGTCTATTCTTTGCGAGGAGTTGTTATATTTTCCTTTATGCATCGGCACAACCGAAACGCTGACTGTAAGCCCTTCTCCGATTTTCAGCTCTTGTTGCAGGAGGGGATCAAGCGAGCCGCTTAGAAAGTTGTATAAACGGGAAAGATTTTTAATGCTTTTAAAGTCAGCCAATGTTTTGCCGATAATTTCTTGCGGCTCAATATTAAAAAAAGATTGGGCTCGTTGATTGGCAAAAGACAGGATATTTTTTTTGTCAAAAACAAAAAGTCCGTCAACCAAGCTAGAGATGACCGCGATTGTGGTATTTTTTTCTTCTTCCGCTTTGGCTCTCGCTTTGGTTGAATCTTTGATTTTTTCTTCCAGGTCTTTGGTTTTTTGAGTGATAATTTTTTCTTGTTGCGCTATAAGTTCGCTTAATTCTTGAGTGCGGGCAATTACTTTTATTTCCAGGATATTTTTTGCTTCTTCCAAATTTGCGCGGGATTCTTTCAATTCTTTTAGCATGTCGGCAAAGACAGAAAAAAGTTCTCCGACTTCGGTTCGCGAACCTGTTTTTATTTTGGCGTTTAAATTTCCTTTTATTATTTCCCGGCAGACATTAATAAGGTTTGAAATCGGGCTGGCAACAAGGCGATAAAAAATTAAAAAAATTACACAAAATGAAAGTATGCCGATTGCCGCGATAAACGCCATTGCTTCTTCCATAGTCCAGGCGTCTTTTTGGATAATAAAAAAACAAACAAGCGCGAAGTTCAGCGCGACAATTATCAGAAAATAAGAAAAAAGTATAAATGAAAGAGAATATCTTTTTTTAAAAGCTGATTTTTTTATCGGATTGTTCATGTTAGAGTTGGGCTAAAGTTTTTAGCTCCAGTTTGCCGGTTGAAAAATCATAGGCGGCAAAACTGGCTTTATAGAGTAAATTAGAAAGGTTGCCGGGGTTGATAAGGCGGGTTAAATTAATTGTTTCTTCCCATGGCCGATGGGTGTGGCCGTAAAAAACAATATTATATTTGCCGGAAGCGGCAAGCGCTTTGGCGATTTTGGGGCTATGGGCAAAGGCAATTTTCACGCCGCCAAGTTCCAGTTCGCCGATTTCGCCGTATAAGATGACATTGGGCAAATCGCCCATTGCTTTATGCTGGCTGATAGAGAAAACATCGCCGTCAACATTGCCGAAAACAACATGAATTTTCCCCGGGAATTTTTTTGCCAGCTGTTCAAGGGTGTATGAGCTGCAAATATCGCCGCAGTGAATAATTTCTTCAATTCCGTTTTTGTTCATCCACAAAACAGCCTTTTCCAGAGTCGTTAAATTATCGTGAGTATCTGAAATAATGGCGATTTTCATTTTTATATTTTACCATATTTTTTCCTTTTTGTTGCGGGAAATGAAAATATGCCGATAAAAAAAGCCCTGCTTTAATCCAGGGCATCCAATTTATTGAGGCTGAACCTCAATTTCAGTTGTTTTAATCTGCTTCGCCGGGCTGGCCGTCAGCCATAAAATTCTGGCGCGGCGCGCGGCGCGGGCTTGGAGGCAACTTGATTTCCATAGTAAGCCGGCCGGGTCCATAACGATCTTGGAAGGGCATTTCTTGATAAAGAGTTTTGCAAAAAAGCGCGAGTTGCGGGAGGTGCTTATTATCTTTTGTCTGGTTGCCGAGAAATTTCTGGAAAGAGCAGATAATTTTTTTGACGGCTTGGCTAGCCTGGCGGAGGGATTTCAATTCTTGTTTCTCGGCAAAGCCACTTTCTTTTAGGATCTTGATCAAGGCCAGAATAAACGACCAGCTAAGCAGTGTCTTTACAAGGCCGCGGGACAATTCCCGCTGGATTTCCTTAAGCCGTAGAATCAGTTCGGTTATCCATGCAATACCCCATTTTTTGCCGCGCTCTGAAGCTGTTCCTTTCCACAGATCTTCAAGATGCGCCTTGATATAGCCGACTAATTCATACAGGTTCATATATTCCGGCTTGAAAATGTCCGGTATTTCGTCCGGATTTTCACGGCAATCCGGGCATAAGTTGTTTTCAAGGTGCTGGTTTTGGGTGACCCGCTTACAGCCATCGCATCTTTCTCCGTGGCCGCTGATAAGCAGGGCGGTGTCGTCCAAAAATTCATTTCCGCCCCACGGGCTTTTTCCGCCTCGCGGCATATCATTGCTTGTCGGCTTTCTGCTTAAATAACCCATCGTTTAATCCACCCTTTTCTTTTTATTTTTGCGCGCCCGGCACGATTCGAACGTGCAACCTTCTGGTTCCCCGCCTGCCTTGCCGTGCGCCCTTTGTTTGAAAATGCGCGAACCTTTTTTGAGCGAAAGGGCTGACGCTCTGCCCCGCCGCCGCTCGCTTCGCTCGCTGTCCAGCAAAAAAGTTTTCTTCGCTTTTCCTAATTTTGCGCGCGCCGGTTTTTTCTTCTAAAAGGAAAAGAAAACTTTTTTGCTGGCTTCTGCTCTTAACAGAGCAGGCGGCGGGGCTTCGCTTGGGCAGGCGGGCAAAAATTTTCCTCCCCTCAAGCTCCCCTCCAATTTTTGCCCGCCTGATTGTTGGTTTGGAAAGCTTTGGGCGAGGGCGGGGGAAAGAATCTATTTAAATCCCCCCGTTACCCAATCAAATTCATCTTGCCAATTTCTGGAAGGACAACTCCAGCCAGGACTTGACGGATGAGGATTACCACTTGTTTCCATATCGCGAACACCCAAAACAAAATATGCACCTTGTGAGGCGCTACAACCATAACTACCGGCGAGGTATCTGTAATATGAATACCCTCCGCAATTTCCTGTCGCTGTTGGATCGCCCGGGGTTTTAGCCATAAAACCGCCGCTTTCCAATTGTTGAATAAAAGGGTCACCGCTTCCCGGACCTCCATTAAATCCAGCGTCCCAACCACCGCAATCATTATCGGTATTTCCAGGATAAGCACCGTTACTGTCGTAATACAATTCTAAAGCAAGTTGGATTTGCCGCATATCGCTTAATCTCCTAGCATCCCTTGCCTTTTGTCTTGCACTATTTAAACTAACTAAAACAATACTGGATAACAGCCCAATAATAGCAATAACGACTAATAGTTCTATTAAAGTAAATCCTCTGTTTTTACGCATATTAAAATTCGGCCGGCGGTATAACTTGTTCCGCCGGGGCTTCCGCCCCAGGCGTAAAAATTTCTTGTTCGCCACCTCCTCCCAAAACCAAAAACAAAACAACAATGACCGCCACCGCCACAAACCCAATCAAAACATAACTCGCCTGTTTTTCATCTTTAACCAGTCCGCCTGAATACTTAATAACCCACTGAATAATTTTCGGCGTGCCAGGATAGCAGGATAGTATGAACGCGGCGCTCGGTATTCTTCAAACTTCACGCCGGTGCCGGAATCTTTGAGCGAACCGCTCAAATCTATGCCTTCATTGTTTTTGTTTTCTTGGTCCATAATTTTTGTGTTGCGGATTTTGAGTTTTCCACAACCCGCTTCCTTAAATACATTTTACCAGTATTTTACCAGTATTGCCAGCCGCCAACCAGTGCCGCCACAAAAAGAGTAAAAGCAAAATAGCCAAAAAATCAGGAAGTCCAGTTTGGTGCCCTTTGTTTGAAAATGCGCGAACCTTTTTTGAACGGAACTGACGCTCCGCCCCGCCAAAGCCTTGGCGTCGGCGGGGTTGTTTAGAAAAGTTTGGGCGGAGGCGGGATCAAATAATTTTTAACAATTATTGTGCGCAACTTGCGCCCATTGTGATAATTCCATTGCTACCGCTTCCATAATGAAAGTTAGTGCCATCACATGCTTTTACTCCATCCTGATTTTCTAATGAATTTGGATAATTTTCAAGTCCGAACACAATCATATACCATTGACCAGAACCGCCATATCCTGACGCAAAATAAAAAATTGTACCGCCATTTAACGGTGTCCAATTTGGAGAACTGCCCTGTTTTGGATCAATTGGCTCAGAAGCCATGAACGGAGAGAGTACATTTGCGACCCCATTATCACGAATCCAATGGCCGCCGGAAAGTTATTGTACGGAATTACACCAACTACCGTTCGGGGACGAAGCACCACAACCGCCAGATGAAATTGGAAAATGGCCGTTTGAATCGTAATACAATTCAAGAGCGGTCATCAGTTGTTTTATTTCAGCAATGCGTTTTACATCACGGGCCTTGGATCTAGCAGAATTTAAAGATACTAAAACAATGCTTGATAAAATGCCGATAATAGCAATTACTACAAGCAATTCAATAAGAGTAAATCCATGATTTTTTGCTTTTGATTTCATATTATTG
>Ga0233421_10000735_pt1 | contig 12853 bp, 9 predicted proteins | sample Watercolumn_Mata_3_FD_182725 | JGI IMG/M metagenome (GOLD analysis project Ga0233421, IMG submission 182725) | Freshwater microbial communities from Lake Matano, South Sulawesi, Indonesia - Watercolumn_Matano_2014_107_MG | ecosystem: Environmental > Aquatic > Freshwater > Lake | place... | reverse complement strand
ACAATATAATTTATCGACTCAAAAATGGGTATCTTATACTCAGTCTGCACCCGGCAAAGGTTCTTACTCATATTCATGCTATAAATGTCATACAACCGGGCCAAGCAAAACAAAAACACCCGAGTTCCAGGCGTATCCGGGAATTGAAGGAAGTTGGTTTGAGTCTGGAGTTGGCTGCGAAGCATGTCATGGTGCTGCAAAGAACCATGTTTTAAATATTACTCAAAAGCCATCTAAAGTAGAAATATGTAGTAACTGTCATGCAAGGGACCGTAATGAAGGAACAACAACATTTCCTTGGCATACACGCGTTGAATGGCAGGCAAGAACAGTCAATAGTATAAGCACAGGTTTTATTCGTCATCGTGAACAAGGTGATATGTTAATGGCTTCTAAACACGGAAAAGCTGGATTTAACTGCGTTACATGTCATAACCCGCATAAAGGTGTTTATTTTGAACAAGGTGGCCTAAAAGCAACCGCTTCTTGTGAAACTTGTCATCCAAACAAAGAAATAAAAGGACATGAACAATCCAAAACCAAGGCTAAATGTGTTGATTGTCATATGCCAAACTCTGCAAGAAATGGAGATCATCTTTCACCTTATGTTGCCGATCAAAGTGCTCATTATTGGAAAATAATAACAGATCCCGTTACGATGTTTCAAAATACTGACGACATATCCAGCACAGCGACACCTCCAGTTGTTTATAAATTTATAAAACTTAATTCAAACGGAATTTCTGGGAATACATTAGATTATTCTTGTATTCAGTGTCATACTACAAAAGATGTAGCATGGGCATCCAGCAAAGCAAAAAATATTCATACAATTGGAACAAGTGTTGGAATTGCATCCAACATTCCTTCTGCATACACTCTTGGACAAAATTATCCAAATCCATTTAACCCAACAACTAATATTACTTTTGCTCTTCCCAAATCATCAAAAGTTACTTTAACTGTATATTCTGTTGATGGAGAGCTGGTAAAAACTTTGATTGATAAGGAAATGAATAGCGGATGGCACGAAGTAAATTTTGATGCAGGTAATTTAGCAAGCGGTATTTATATCTATAGAATAATTGCAGATCAGTTTGCGTTTTCACGAAAAATGATGTTGATGAAATAATTTTCATCTACTCATATTCAATTAATAAAAAACCCTGGTATTGAACCGGGGTTTTTTATTTACTCTTTGTCAAATTTTAGTAGTCCTTTTGTATGATTGTCTACAATTTATTACTGCTTGTTTATTTCGTAAAACAAAATATATTTTGAAACATCGAATTAAGAGATAAATAAATATTTTGTGTTGGCACTGTAGTTGTCTTAATTTGCGGTCATTAATAAGTGAGTTATGTTATGAAAAAAATTATTTGCACTCTAATCATTTTAATTCCATCCATATTATCTGCTTAACATAAGTTTTCATCAGTTAAATTGGGAATGTTTAGTCCAAGAGCTACAGAGACCGGATTTATACTTGGTTACGAAGGCGGCTGGTACATTGATGATAATTTTCTATTGGGTTACAGTGCCGATTGGTTCAATAAAAATTATGTTGATAGAAAACTTGTTGATGATTACAACGAGTTCTATGGCAATATTTATAGCTCATTGAATGAACTAAGAGCAAAAACCAATCTTCATTCCATTCCGCTTATGTTTAGTGTTAACGGCAGCTGGCCTGTAGCACCAAAAACACATGCTTACTTAACTGGTTCAGGCGGTTTAGAAATACTATTGATATTTTATCGTGATTATGACAACCCTAACGACAGTAAATTTCAAGGTGCATTTGATTTTTGCTGGCGGCTTGGCGGCGGAATTATGTATGAATTAGGACAAAGATCCGATGCATTTTTTGAAATTGGTTATCATTCATCGGTGCCAAGCTGGACTTATGATGTACGTGATATTGCAACCGGAAAGAAAAAAACTTTTGAACGAAGATTTGATATGAGCGGAATTATGTTTTGAGTTGGATTAAGATTTTATTATTAATACCACTTAGTATTTCTCTGTGCATCTCTGTGTTACTCAGTGAAAAAAATTTCACAGAGAGACACAGAGAATTCACAAAAAAACACAGAGAAAAACAAACGCAGACAAATCATATTAACCTATCACTTTATTGTGTCGACCTGCATGCCTAAATTTCCTTTAGGCATTTTCTTATTTATTAATTAAAGGTGAAAAAATGAAACAGCGAACTTTGCCATTATTATTTGAGGAAAGCGTTAAGAAATATTCTAATAATGTTTTGATGTTTGAAAATAAGGGCGATGGATATGTAGGTGCGACTTATAAAGAGATTCAAAAATTAATACATAATTTTGCTGCGGGTTTGATTAATTATGGTTTTAAAAAAGGTGATAGAGCAGCATTAATATCCGAAGGAAGAAACTATTGGGTAGTAAGTGAACTCGGGGTTTTATTTACAGGAGCGATTAATGTTCCAATTTCAACCAAAGTTGAAGAGCTTTCTGATTTGAAATTTCGGCTAGCCCATTCCGGCTGCAGACTAGTAGTTGTATCCAAAAACCATGTAGAAAAAATCCGAAAAATTAAAAACGATTTACCTGATTTAGAAAAAACAATTCTTCTTGATAAAATCGACCAATTAAATGGAGATGAGATATTCATTGAAGATATCATGCAGGCAGGAGAAAAAGTCTTAGCGAGTTCACGTGAAGAATTTGAAAACAGATGGCAGTCAATTTCGGAAAACGATTATGCGAATATTTGTTACACATCCGGAACAACCGCAGACCCCAAAGGAATTATATTAACACACAGAAATTATACTTCGAACATCGAGCAATCATCCGCATTACTTCCAATTCCAGAATGGTATACTTCATTATTAATGCTGCCATGGGACCATGCGTTTGCTCATACAGCAGGTATTTACACGGTAATGAAAAACGGTGCAAGTATGGCTTCCGTGCAGCAAGGTAAAACTCCATTGGAAACTTTAAAAAACGTTTCTAAAAATATCAAAGAAATCAAACCAACTTTTTTACTTAGCGTTCCGGCGCTGGCAAAAAATTTCAGAAAGAATATTGAAAATGGTATTAGTGCAAAAGGAAGTGTTTTAGAAAAATTATTTAGTAAAGCTCTTAAACTTGCCTACTTATATAACGCCGAAGGATGGAATAAAGGACAAGGGAAAAATATTTTTCTAAAACCGCTTTATAAGATTTATGATAAAATACTTTTCAGTAAAATTAGAGCAGGCTTTGGGGGAAGGTTGGAATTCTTTATCGGCGGCGGCGCGCTATTAGACATTGAACTTCAAAGATTCTTCTATGCAATTGGAATTCCTATGTTTCAAGGATACGGATTAACAGAAGCCGCGCCCGTAATATCTGCAAATGTACCTGCAAAACATAAACTTGGTTCATCCGGGTTTATAGTTAAAGATCTGCTTGTAAAAATCTGTGATGAAAATGGAAAAGAACTTGCTGTTGGTGAAAAAGGCGAGGTTGTTGTTAAAGGTGAAAATGTTATGGTCGGTTATTGGAAGAATGAGCTAGCAACTAAGGAAACATTAAAAGACGGCTGGCTTTTCACCGGTGATTTAGGGTACATGGATAATGATGGGTTCTTGTTTGTGCTGGGTAGATTTAAAAGTTTGTTGATTAGCAGTGATGGAGAAAAATACAGCCCGGAAGGAATTGAGGAAGCATTAACTGAAAGCTCTCAATTCATTGATCAGATAATGTTATATAATAATCAATCACCTTTTACAATTGCTTTGATAGTTCCCAACAAAGAAAATATATTGAAATGGTTGAAAGAAAATAATTTATCTCATCAAACCGAAGAAGGGCAGTCCGCTGTTCTAAAAATGTTTGAAAAAGAAATTACAAAATTTAAAACCGGAGGAATTTATGAAGGACAGTTTCCGGAAAGATGGATTCCATCTGCAGCAGCATTGCTTGGCGAAGCGTTTACAGAACAAAATAAATTTATGAACAGCACTTTAAAAATTGTTAGAAGCAAAATTACTGAGTTTTATAAAAATCGAATTGATTATTTATATACTCAAGAAGGAAAAGATATTTGTAATCATCAAAATAGAACGATCATAAGCAGATTAGAATAGAAATTAGGGACTGTCATTGCAATTACGACTCTGGTCGGGAGAAGCAATCTATAAAAATGTGATCGCTAAGATCACTTCACCCCGACAAGTCGGGGTTCGTGATGACAATTGTCTGGTTAGTTCTTAAACGGATTTTCTCTATCAACATTAAACTGAGGGAGATAATAGTTGAAGCTTTCTTGTTCTTGAATCCAGCCATTATGCAATCCGTATTTTTCCATCAGTGCAATTGCTTTTTCATATTCTGAAACACGTAACGGGCGTGAGATTAAGATATCGTTATTGGCTTTGTTAGATGGGTAATATTGCGACATTAAAGAAATGTACACATTCGGACTTAACTCATCCGCAATAAATTGAAAAACCTTTTCAGTTTCAGCTAATCCATTTGGTAATACAAGATGCCGAATAATTAAACCACGCACCACAACATCGTCATCATAAATTAGTTTATCTCCAACCTGACGGAACATTTCTTTAATTGCCTCTTTGGCACGATCAAAATAGTTATCTATTTTAGAATAAGTTTTTGCATTGTCATTGTTTCCGTATTTCAGATCCGGCAAATAAATATCAATTACTCCTTCATAAAGTTTTAGCATCTCAACAGAATCATATCCATTTGTATTGTAAATAATCGGGAGCGATAAGCCTTTTTCAACGGCGAGATAAATTGATTTCAATATTGCTGCTGAAAAGTGTGATGGTGAAACTAATCCTATGTTGTGACAATTCCGTTTCTGCAATTCAATCATTATCTCTGCTAATCTTTCATGAGAAACATCATTTTGATTTTCAACTTTCCAATTTTGACTAATCTCAAAGTTTTGACAATACACGCAGCGTAAATTACAATTACCGAAAAAAATATTGCCGGCTCCGCGTGTACCGGATAAAACCGGCTCTTCTCCATAATGGGCAGTGTAGGAAGATACAACTGGTAAAAATCCACTGTGGCAAAATCCAACTTCATCATTACTACGATCAATTTTGCAGTTGTGAGGACAGCTTCTACAAGATTGCAGAATTTCCAGAGCTAATTCCGAGCGTTTTCTAAGTTCTCTGCTGAGAAATAATTTTATATATGATGGAATAAAAGCCATAAATTATCGTTACTGTGAAGGTTCTTTGCAAAAATAAATTAAATAATTCGAATTGAATAAATTATATTATTTGATGCTGTAAATAATTCTCAATTATTTGAATGGTCTTGTTAATTCTTGGATCAGCAGGCTCTAACTGCCTGGCTTTAATAAAATATTCAATTGATTTATTAACATCACAGTAAAGCCAAACAATTCCAAGTATTAGATGATAATCAAGTGAGTTAGTGTGGGAGTCTTTCAATTTTTCAATTTGTTCTACAAGATCTGGACAAGGGCAATCATCCCTTATAGGGTCAGTATCAATGATCAATTCAATATGTTCTGAAATTAATTCAATAAATAAGTCAATAGCTTGTTTTACTTTTCCGGTTTGTGTATAACAAATAATTAGTTTCTTTTTCAATCGGTTTAAAGTCGGATCTTTCTTTATAGCCAACTCAAACTCATCTTGAGCGGCTCTATAATTTCTTGCCATGAAATATTGATTTCCTAACATCTCGTTCATTTAGATTCCAAAAAAAATATTACAGGGAACTTCATAATAATACGAAGTTCCCTGTAAAAAAGCATTATGGATTAACACCGGTATTAAATGGAAAAGTTTTAATTTCATTTGCAGCTACAAATGGAGATAAACTATTCGTCTTTGCCCAATCGTAACTGAGAACATTAATTCCTAACAATAGAGATTTAGCATCGTAGCCTAGTAGTTTAAGGTATGTTACAACTTGAGCAGAAGTTTGTCCTGTATAGCAATAAAGAACAATAGTTTTGTTAGTTGGTAATGTCTTTAAGTTATTGGAAAGTTTCAAATCTGATTTTGGAGTATATTGAATTGCACCTGGTAAATGTCCGAGATCATATTGAGCTTGCGGCCAATAATTAACAATATAATAATTAGATAAACTTCCAGTTACGGTACCCCAAGTAATTTTAATATCGCCAAATGGATCGGCAGAAGATAATAACTGTGTAATTCTTGCTTCTAAAATCTCTTTGCCGGTTGTTTTACCAGTATTGAGTGTTGGTAATTCACCCGCAGCTGCTTTAGCAGTTGCAGTTGTAACTAAGCCAGTATAATTATTTCCGATTGAAGTTGACCATGAATCTCCGCAAGAAGCATTCCATGATGTCATTCCCCACTTCATTGAATAAACATTTGTATAACCGAGCAATCTTAAAAGTGAAACAGCATACCCGGCTGTTTGACCGGAATAACATGCAACAGCTATTCTATCATAACTAGATGTGGTAATTGATTTAATGTGCGTAACTATATCTTTTATTGCAACATTGATTGCACCTGGAATGTGTCCTTTAGTAGAATAATCTGATGCAGACCGAATATCGATTACATAAATTTTAGTTGGGTTTGCTAATTGCATATCGCGAATTTCTTGAGCAGTCATTATCGCTGGTGCAGATGTGTTGATGTAATCTCCATTTGCTTCAAGATATTCTGCAAGAATTTTTGCTTCGTTTAGTGTAACCGGAGGTTCAGTAGGGCTATCACTTTTACTGCATCCGGTATTGATAATAAATAATGACGTTATTAACATCAATAAAAATAAATTACGTAGTTTCATTGATTTTACTCCTTTGTTTTTTAAAATAACAATTGATTGTGTTTTGAATTTGTTGTTCATTTTTTTAATTAACTCCCCAAGCTGAAGGCAATTTACCGTCAACTGTAATTGATTGAGTTGAATTAATTTCCCAACTCTTTAGATCACTCTTAAATAAATAAATCTGTTTGTTTCTGAATGTTCCGTCTGCATTTTTCATTATATGGCATGCATCGTAACACGGTTTGTTACTTGTCACTTGAGTTCTGCTTGTCCACCTAATTATATTATGTGGTGTAGCATACTTGTAAGTTGGACGAATACTAAAGTTAGATAATGTTGTTACGCCAAATTTATCCCAGCTATCCGGCGCCATTAGTGATTGTCTTAATACAGCAAACTTAAATGGTTTAATATCTTAAATTGGATTCAAACCAATTTTAAATCCTTGATAAGATGCAATGCGTGCACCTTCAACCCCAATGTGACAACTTCCGCAATTATTATAGTCTTGCGAGTGGCAAGTATTGCATGAGAAAGTATTTAAATGAGCTTGATGATAAACATTAGGCTTTCCGCCATCGGGATGACAGTAATTACATTTTGGCAATGAACCCATTTTGTAACGCTGATCATATATCTTTCCATCTCCATGTACTTCTGTTTGTGTGTGACAAACAACGCAAGTGAATTGTTTATTGGTTAAATGAACGTCTGGTACTGTTCCTATTGCCTGTCCAAAATATGCATGACCGCCTCTGCTAACATGGCAGGTTACACACACATTACGCATATCCGGAGTTCTGATAAATTCATGACCTTTACTTAATCCTCCGCCTCCAGCCGCTGGTCTATTTACATGACAGTCACCGCATGTTGCGTGACATTTACCACAGTTAGTATTATAAGCATCCTTCAGTTGAGAAGATAATTGCTCAAACCCTGCTGGAATATTTGGCAGCCCGGATCTGAGAACTAACATAGATTTTTGTCCCCATCCTTGTTCATGCAAACTATTTTTTGTGCGGTTATAAATTTCAGTGTGGCAGGTTGCACACTTTGCATCACTTCTCGATGAGGGCTTTTTGAGAAAATTGCCAGAATGCGCTTTCGCTTTATCACTCGTACCATCAGTTCCATTGTGACATGTTACGCACGTAAGTTTGCCATGAACATCATTTTTAAATGTTTTGTATCCTGCACCACCAAGATAAACTCTATCATATGGTTCGTAATGCGGTGCTTCACCGCCACATCCATGGCTGTCTCCTTCTGCCGGGGGATCAGGAATGTAATTACTTTTTAATACTATGTAGTTTGTATGACACCCTTCACAAGATGCAATAGAATTTTCAGATGGAGGATCAGGTGTAATTGGACTTTCTTCTGATTTTTTTTGACAATTTGTTAATAAGAAAACGACAATTAATATTGCCGTGAGAGAATAAATTTTTTTCTTCATTACATTTCTCTAAATATTTTTTTAGAATTTGCATGCAATAGACAACATAAATGCCAAGCTGTTTTAGGTTAAAAACGAATGGTTTTCAATTTGTTATGAAACAAATTGTTTCAGGGGGAAGGAACACAGTTAAGATTTGTAAAAAAACATTAAAATATATTCTATTTTTAATGATAATTTGTTTCGGGTGGTTGGAACGGTGAAACGCTATTTCTTCACTAAACTTAAATTAATCATTTTTCGCCAAAGAGTAGTTCTTCCAATTTTTAACTCTTTAGCTACTTCACTTTTATTCCATTTATGTTTTTCTAAAAGTGCTAAAATTTCAGTTCTTTCTTTTGATTCGTGAAAGAATTCACTTTTAATAATATTTCTTGATAGGTTATTTTGACTTTCAGTTAAAATGGGAGGAAGTTTAGAAATTTCTATTATATTTTTTTTAATCGTTCGAACAAATGCATATTCAATTACATTCTCTAACTCTCTAATATTTCCAGGCCATGAATAATTTAATAATAACTCCAAAGCATTTTCATCTATTTCCTTAATTTGTTTCTTATACAACAAGGAGAATTTGTTCAAAAAATGTTTTACCAACGGAACAATATCTTGGCGTCTTTCTCTTAGAGGCGGTATGTAAATTGGAATTACGTTTAATCTATAATACAAGTCTTCTCTGAACTTTCCGTTTTTAAGAGCATCTTTTATATCAATATTTGTAGCAGCAATAACTCTTACGTCGGAATGGCGCGGTAAAGATTCACCAACTCGTTCGAAAACCCCTTCTTGCAAAACTCTAAGAAGCTGAATCTGCATTTGAAGCGGCATCTCGGCAACTTCATCTAAAAAAATTGTTCCTTTATCTGCTAATTCAAACCTGCCGGGCCTATCTTTAATTGCATCTGTAAAAGCTCCTTTCACATGTCCGAACAATTCACTTGCTAAGAGGTTTGGCGGGAAGACCGAGCAATTAATTTTTATATATGGATTTTCATTTCTTTCAGAATGCTTTTGAATGGCATTTGCTATAAGTTCTTTTCCGGTTCCTGATTCACCGTGAATAAATACCGGGGCGTTTGTTTCTGCAATTTCATCTATCAATTCAAAAATTTCTTTCATCTGCTTACTATGTCCAATCATCGAATAAAATTGAGTTTCTTTTTGTAAATCAAGCCCAATTGTTTCAGCTTCGCTTAGGTCCCTAAAAGAAACTATCCCGCCCGTAGGTTCATTGTTTTCGTTATAGAGGACAGCGGAATTTAATTTGATTGGTTTTAGTGTTCCATTTTCGACTTTGATGTTGGATTGAAAATCAAAAATGTTCTTTTGTGTTTTAAGCACAAGGGCAAGCGGGCAATCGTTAAAACAAAATTCCGATTGAAAAATATTTTTGCAGTAATTTCCTAAAACATCCTTTCTATTTTTTCCGGTAATTAATTCTGCAGATTTATTAAAAAAAGTAATTTTAAAATTTTTATCTACAGTAAATACTCCCTCTGCAATAGAATCGAGTATATGATCTTTAATGTTTTCATCTATGGTCATAATGTTTCAACGTTCCGTGTGTTTCATTAATGTTTAAAAAAAAGCCGCTATTGAATGAAAGCGGCTCTTAAAAATTTATAATTTAATTAATTTCCAAAAACGTTAATCTTTCCATCCATGTGTTTTGTCTTATCAATAATTTTTCCGTACTGATCTACTACGCCAGGATGACATGTTGCACAATCTTTAAGCGCTGCTGTTACGTGACCAGTTGGTGGTAATCCATGACACGTTCCGCAAGTTGCTTGAGTTCCATCGACCTTATTCCAAATTGGTTGGAAATAATTTCCTTCCATTTTATCGGCAGTATATGCAAACTGATATTGTGAAGAACTCTTTGTGAATGAAAACGAGCCATGGCAGTAATTACTTGCACATTTGTTTGTAGTGAAATCGTAAGTTGTAGAACCAACCTCGTTGCTTGCAAATTTTCTAAATACTAATTCTGCTTTTGGTGTGCTATCTAAATGTCCGCTTGAATAAAGTCCGGTTGGAATTGTGTGACAGTCGTTGCATTTTACTAAAGGACCAATCTTTGTGTTAAGTAAATGAACAGCATGAGCACCAACGCCGGCAATTTTCGTATCTGTATTTTTTGACAAATCAGTTGGCGGTGCAATCAAACTTGGATTGTTAAAATCACCATGACATGTATTGCATGCTTCAGGCCCACCGGGATTTTTATGACAAGTGTTGCATGAAGGACTAGCAACTTTACCAGAATAATTTATACCATGGCACGGTGTGCAGGTAGTCATACTCCAGTTTTTTGATTTAATAAATTTCCCATGGAAGTTTGGAGATGAAGCAGTGGTAATTCCGGCTTTGTGCACCGATATATCTGCATGACAGTTTGAACAAGCAGGACTTGCGACTTTACCTGCAAAGTTATCACCATGGCACTGATTACATTTATCCATAGTTATTTTTGCAGTCGCAATATATTTCCCATGGAAATTTGCCGATGCAGTAGAATTAATACCCGGTTGATGAACATCAATATTTGGGTGACAATTTGAAGTTGAGCAATTTACTTTTGCAGTGCCCCCATCAAATTTTGAATCGTGGCATTGCTTACAGCTTTCCAATCCACTCTTTTTAACTGTAAGTCCATGAAAACTTGAAGATGTAGGACTTAAAATATTTATACTTCCATGGACGCTAATGCTTGAAGGAGCTGTTATGTCATCATTCAGCTTGCTGCAAGAAATAGCAGCCAGTCCCAATACAACAAATAGAATTATATAAATTTTTGAATATCTCATAAATTATCCAAGAGTTAAATTTTTATTTATGACAGTAACCGCAGAAACCAATTCCTTTCGCACCATTTGGACGGGCACTTGCATCTGTATGACATGCATAACAAACTGAACCGCGGTCTGTGTGCCAATCACCTCTTTCAAATTCATTAGTAAAACTTTTTGAATGTGTTTTAGGGTTTGTTCCTTTGATGCCGTCATTATCTATATGACAAAGAATGCAATTTGCATCAGCGCCTTGAACGTCATGGCATGATGCACAATTTTCTATATCTCTTTTAGCTAGAACTGCATGTTGTCCGCCGCCTGAACCGACACCAATTGTAACAAAGTTTGTACCTTTGTGAGAACTTGGTACATTACCTTCTAAGGCAAAATCGGCTCGCTTGGAATCATGACATTCAACACAAAATGATTCGGTTTGATGGCATGTTTGGCATTCGGATTTTTTTCCTTTTAAATCAATGCCGTGATTGTACCTGTAATTCAAATCATGCACGCGGTTGATGGCCTGCTGTTTTGTGTTATCAACAAATCGATGTGGTGAAAATGGAGTAACAAAATTCCGTTTGGAATTTGTTTCGGTAATCATAGTTATAGCAACATGGCAGGTTTCGCAGAATGAATTATCATGACACATTTGACAGTTTGAATTTTCTTTTAAGGCATTGAACTTATGAGAGCGCATAAATGCAACTTCTTTATGATTCTCAGGAATCAAATTTGCAGTTGAAATATGGCAAGATTCACAATCATTTATTGCAACTGTATTTCCATTATGGCAGTCTGAACAAATAACCATTGCCGGTTTTGACTCAGTTGATTCAAAACTGTAAGCAACATCAGAAAGACCTTTATGACATTTTTCGCAGTCTAATTTTTGTTCGCTCAAGTGAAACTTATGATCGAATATCAATGAAGGTGTTTTTAGAATCAAGGCTTCATACTTATCTTCGTAATGGCATTGTTTACAATTCTTTTCATCGTTAACATCATGGCATGCAGCACAAACTGTTTTTTCAGGTAAAAGTCTTGTGGTAAGCGTAGTACTTTCTGCAACGGTTGTATGGCATGATGCACAATCAGTTAATTCTTTATGAGCCTTGTGCGAAAATTTAATAACATCTTTATTTGTCTTTCCGTTTGAATCAATATTTGAGCTGTTAATTGCTGCAATAGTTAAAAAGGAAATTAAGAAAAGTGCAATAGCAGCGTAGAAATGTTTTATTTTCATAATTTTTTAGAAATTAGTATTAAACCAGTGATTTACCTTAAATAAAATTCTGTAGTCGTTCTTGTAAATCTTATTATTAAAATATTGTCCTTGAAGATCGAATGAATAATCTTTCCATGGTCTTAAATTTATTCCTCCGAGTAAGGATATTATATTATTTGCTTCATCTTCTTTGGAAAGTTTGTAATTAGTATAAGCAAAGCCAATCGATGGTGTAAATACTCCATCAGCACAAGAGAATGCGGTATAACAAGTAATTGAACTTAGCTCGCCGGCATACCCGAAAGTTTTTCTTAAACTGACATTTCCATATTTTGTGTTAGCACCAATTGTAAGCCGTTGAGAGTTTTCATCACTGAATTTTACGTTACCGAACTTTCCATAGACTGAATAATTGTTATCAAACTTATAATCGACTCCGCCTTCATATTCATACGTATTTCCAAAATCAAATACAGAAAAGATTGAATTGTATCTAATCTTTGGCTCTCTAAAATTATAATAAACATCAATTCAATCTTTTCTGTATTTGATTTTGGAAATACGTATGAATATGAAGGCGGAG
>Ga0233421_10000728_pt1 | contig 12895 bp, 8 predicted proteins | sample Watercolumn_Mata_3_FD_182725 | JGI IMG/M metagenome (GOLD analysis project Ga0233421, IMG submission 182725) | Freshwater microbial communities from Lake Matano, South Sulawesi, Indonesia - Watercolumn_Matano_2014_107_MG | ecosystem: Environmental > Aquatic > Freshwater > Lake | place... | reverse complement strand
TCCGGAGCCGATCTGGCGAACATGGTGAACGAGGCGGCGCTGCTGGCGGCGCGGCGGGCTCGGGCGGCGGTGACGATGCAGGATTTTGAGGATTCCAAGGACAAGGTGCTGATGGGTGTCGAGCGCCGGTCCCTTCTCATCAGCGAACCGGAGAAACGCTGGATCGCATACCACGAGGCGGGACACACCCTGGTTGCCAGGATGATTCCGGGTACCGACCCGGTGCACAAAGTCACCATCATCCCGCGCGGTCAGGCCCTGGGTCTGACCCAGCGCCTGCCGCTGGACGACAAGCGGATATACTCGCGCGCTTACTGCCTCGACCAGCTGGCGATAATGCTCGCGGGCAGGGCGGCCGAGCAACTGATCTTCTCCGACCTGTCGACCGGGGCACACAATGATATCGAGAACGCCACCATGCTGGCGCGGAAGATGGTCTGCGAGTGGGGCATGAGTGAAAAGGTCGGACCGCTGACGTTCGGTTCCCCAAGCGAAGAGGTCTTTCTGGGCCGCGAGTTGGGTATGCGGCGAACCTTCTCGGAGGATACGGCCCACACGATTGACAGTGAAATCCGCCGGATAATCGACGAGCAGTCGGAGCGGGCTCACGGCATCGTCACGAGCCACCGGGAGCAGTTGGACGCGCTGGCCAGGGCGCTGCTCGAGCGCGAGACACTGAATGGCGAGGAAGTGGACCGGGCAATGGGCAGGGAACCATCTCCGGCGCCGCAAGCGCCCGAGCCGGTCGTGCCAGCCCAGTAACCAGCCATGAAGAATCAGGCAATCTCTTTCTCAGGGTGCATCACTGCCCTCGTAACTCCGTTCAAAGGGGCGAGGGTCGATGTCGAGGGCCTGCGCGAGAACGTCCGGTTCCAGCTCAAGAACCGCGTCAGCGGCCTACTGATCAATGGCTCGACCGGGGAGGCGCCGAACCTGAGTTCGGCCGAGTGGGAGCGCAACCTGGCAACGGTCGTCGCCGAGGTGCACGGCCGGGTCAAAGTCGTTGCCGGGGCCGGAACCAACAGCACCGCGAAGTCGGTCAAGCAGGCGAAGCGGGCCGAGGCTCTCGGCGCGGACGCATTGCTTGTCGTCGCCCCCTACTACAACAAGCCGACGCAAGAGGGCCTGTACCGTCACTTCCGGGCGATTGCCGAGGCGGTCGAGCTACCGATTGTTGTCTACAACATGCCGCCGCGCAGCGTCGTCAACATCGCGCCCGCCACGATTGAGCGCATGGCCAAGGACTGCAAGAACATCGTGGCGGTGAAAGAGGCGTCGGGCAGCCTCGACCAGTCGAGCGAGATCGTCCAGCGGTGCGGCAACCGCGTAGCGGTTGTCTCCGGCGACGACGCGCTGACCCTGCCGATACTCTCGGTGGGAGGCAAGGGCGTGATTTCGGTGGTGTCGAACATCGCGCCCCTCGACGTGTCGAAGATGATAGACTACTACCTGGCGGGCAAGGTCGAGCTGGCGGCCGGCATGCACCGCAAGCTCTTCCCGCTCATCAAGGCGATGTTCATCGAAACCAACCCGGCCCCGGTCAAGGCGGCAATGCAGATGCTCAACATGGCTGCGGGCGAGCCCAGGCTGCCGCTGGTGCCGCCGACTGAGAACAGCCTGAAGACCATCCGGCAGGCGCTGGTCGACTACGGACTGCCGGCCGGAGTGTAGGCCATGAAGGTCATCGTTGCCGGTTGCGCGGGCAGGATGGGAAGCGAGGTCTGCCGTCTGATTGAGGAGCAGGAGGACATGAAGCTGGTCGGCGGCATCGAGGTTAAGGGCCACCCCGCCATCGGTACCAGACTCGGCACCGGGGAAGTCGGCTCCGACCTGAGCGCGGTGATCGCGGATGCCACCATGATCGTGGATTTCTCGACCGCCCAGGCGGCGGTGGCAGCCTGCCGGCTTGCTGCCATGGCCGGCAAAGGGTTCATCAACGGCGTGACCGGGCTGAGCGTCTCCCAGACACGCGCTTTGGAGGATTGCGGAGAACGGATCCCGGTAGTCAACGCGCCCAACTTCTCGGTCGGCGTCAGCATGCTCTGCCTGCTGGTGGCGGAGGCGGCGAGCAAGCTCGGACCGGACTACGATGTCGAGGTCATTGAGACTCATCACCGGATGAAGAAGGATGCGCCTTCCGGCACCGCGGCCAGGCTGGTTGATATCCTGAAGGCGCGAGCGGGGAGGGCGAGAGTCGTGCACGGCCGGCAGGGCGCCGTCGGGGCGAAGCCGAAGTACGAGATCGGCGTCAGCTCAATCCGGACCGGCGGAGCGGTGGGTGAGCACACAGTGATTTTCGGATGCGCCGGCGAACGGCTGGAACTTACGCACAAGGCGGAGAGCCGCGCGGCGTTCGCGACGGGCGTGGTCGCGGCGGTCAGGTTCCTGAAGTGCCGGGCGGCCGGATACTACAGCATCGAGGACGTCCTGGCCGCGCCGCGCTAGGCCGCGCGGCGATCCCGAATTCCGCAGCGCGAATGACGATTGGAATCCCAATGATTCGTTTCGCCAGAATCCGGGTCCGGGTCGGACTTCGGGCATCAGGCATGAATCGGCCTGGGGTTTCGGCGTACGCGCAGATGCAGACTGCGGCTGCGGCCCGGGCTGACGCCCGCGCAGTCACGTCGGTCTGAAGTTCGGCAGGTTGAGCGGCAGACAGGCGGCGAGCGCCTGGGCGGGGCCGCACCGACCACTGCTCTCTTCACGTTCAGCGGCGCCGTGGCTGATGTACGGTCCGACTTGAGAAACAACTTGACAGCTGGGAGTCAGGCACTAGCATCAGTTGCGGTGAAGCGGGCCCGGCCGCGATGCTGTGTTTTTGCAGCAGGGACAATCCGTAGTCCGTTGCAAGTAGCACCAGACCGGACAGGAGGAACCTGTGAGTTCGTGCGTTCTTTGGCTGATCGTCTGTGTAGCGACCGCGTTCGGCTTGACTCGGCCCGAGTCCGGGTTCGACGCGAATGAGATAGCCCGGCAGGTTCACGCGCGCCGGGGCCGGGCAGATTTGCGCCCGGGCAATCCGGGCCGGATCCCGGGCCGACTGAACAACCGTTTCCCCGACCCCACTGAAACCGGCGGCGTGCTGCTTTCGGATGGCGACGAGTTCCTGATCGACACCACCAGCACGCTCGTGCCCGCGCCGGGCAACCAGACCGACGCCGCCGTGGCCTTCGACGGGACGAACTTCCTCGTCGTCTGGCAGGACCGGCGGAGCGACAGCTACTCCGACATCTGCGGCACGCGCGTGGCGTCCGACGGCACAGTGCTTGATCCCTCGGGCTTCATCGTTTCGCAGGGGGCATACGATCAGCGCTTTCCTGACGTCGCCTTCGACGGCACGAACTTCCTCGTGGTTTGGGAGGACTACCGTCGGGGCCACGCCTTTGACATATACGGCACGCGCGTGACGCCCGAGGGCAAGGTGCTTGATGACTTCGGCATCATCATCTCGCAGGCGACAAACGACCAGCGGTGTCCGGCTGTGGCCTTTGACGGCGCGGAATTCCTCGTGGTGTGGCAGGACCACCACTACGACGTCGAGGAACCTGACGTCTCGGGCGCGCGGGTCGCGTCCGACGGCACGGTGCTTGACTCCGCAGGCTTCGTCATATCGCAGGCGGCGCACGGGCAGTACAACCCCGCCCTTGGTTTCGACGGCGCGAACTTCCTGGTAGCGTGGCAGGACGGCCGCGATACCTCGAACGCTCACATTTACGGCGCGCGGGTAACGCCACAATGCACGGTGCTTGATACCGAGGGCGTCAACATCTCCGGGTGGCAGGGCACGCAGGCGTACCCGTCCCTCGCCTTTGACGGAGCGAACTTCTGCGTGGCCTGGGGAGACGTCCGCGGCAGTTTTCCCCCCACTCTGGACATCTACGGTGCGCGGGTAACACCCCAAGGAACGCTGCAGAGGTTTACCATCTGTTCGGCGGGAGACGCGCAGGGGTACCCGGCAGTAGGCCATGACAGCACGAACTTCATCGTGGCGTGGCAGGACGGTCGCGGCGGCATGGGAGAGTCCGACATCTACGCCACGCGGGTTACTCCTGAGGGTATGGTCCTTGACGCAGGTGGTTTTGTCATATCGCGGGATTCAGGCACGCAGACGTATCCCGCCATCGGTTTCGATGGCGCGAACTCTTTCGTGCTATGGCAGGACTGTCGCAGTAACCTGAGACAGCCTGACATCTACGCGGCGCGGGTGACGCCCGAGCCGGCGGTGCTTGACACGGAAGGCATCCTTCTTACCCGGGCAGCAAGGGAGCAGATGGCACCCGCCCTGGGTTTCGATGGCGCGAACTACCTGGTGGTCTGGGAGGATCACCGGGGCGGCTACTCCGATATCTACGGTGCCCGGGTGACGCCGGGGGGCATTGTGCTCGACCCGTCCGGTTTCGTCGTTTCGCAGGCGGAGGACGACCAGTGGTACCCCGCCCTTGGATTTGACGGCGCGAACTTCCTGGTGGTCTGGCAGGACTACCGCAACGATCCCAATGCGCCTGACATCTATGGGGCGCGGGTGACGCCCGGGGGTGTGCTGCTTGACACCGAGGGCTTTGTCATTACCCAGGCGCCGGACCGGCAGTACGCTCCCGGCATCGGCTTTGGCGGCGGGAGCTTTCTCGTGGTGTGGCAGGACCTGCGGAGTGGTGGAAAGAACTTCGACATCTACGGAACCCGGGTGACGCCCGACGGCCTGGTACTCGATCCGGCCGGCATTGCCGTGTCGCAGGCGGCAGGCATGCAGTGGTGCCCGGTCACCGCGTTTGACGGGGCCAACTTCCTCGTGGTGTGGCACGACGACCGCGGCGGCACGTACTCCGACATCTACGGGGCGCGGGTGACGCCCGGCGGCGCAGTGCTCGACCCGGCCGGTATCGCCATCTCGCAGGCGGCCAGCTCTCAGTGGTATCCTTCACTCGGTTTCGACGGCACGAACTTCCTCGCGGTCTGGGAAGACTACCGCAGCAGCGTCTGGCCGGACATCTACGGCGCGCGGGTGACGCCCGGGGGCGCCGTGCTGGATACGACCGGCATCGCCATCTGCCGGGGCCCAAGGGACCAGTTTGCTCCCGTCCTTGCCTTCGACGGCACCAACTACCTCGTGCTGTGGGAGGACTATCGCAACAGCAACAACCCCGACATCTACGGCGCGCGGGTCTCGCCGGGCGATTCGGTCTTTGACGAAGGATCGGTCGTCAGGCAGCCCGGGGTCCAGTGCGGTCTGGCGCTGACACGCGGCCCCGGCCCCATGTTTTTTCTTACCTATCAGGGATGGGTCAGCACCTTCGGCGGCAAGATCTACAACACCTATCGGGTCTGGGGTGAGGTCGACCCGACGTCAGGAGGCGGGGTTGAGGAGACGATGCAAGGTGAACGAAGAACGACGCACCTCGGCCCGACCATCGTGCGTGGCGTCCTGCAATTGTCGATTGACGATTGGCGAGTGGCGAAGGGCGAATTGCTGGACGCCGGCGGGCGGAAGGTGATGGACCTTCATCCCGGCGCGAACGATGTAAGCAAGCTCGCGCCCGGCGTCTACTTCATCCGTTCCGGGTGTTCAGCCGGGAGCCGTCAGCCAGCGGCTGTCACCAAGGTTCTGGTGACGAAGTAGACAGCCGGTCGGCAACCGACAAACATCGTTTGGCCAGAAGGGCGGGCGGAGGCCCGCCCTCTGACAGTCTGGTGAGGGTCGGAGGCAGTCGTCGTTTCCTGCCGTTCCCGGTTCCGGCTTGACAATTCCGGGTCTGGTTCTAGCATTAGAAAGAGGAAGCGTCGGTTTGACGCGCCTTGCTGTTTTCGTTGCGGGAGTGATCCGCGGCGTGGCTCAAATACCATCATGGCCGGACAGGAGGAAGCTGTGAGATCGTGCATACTGATTTCGCTCGTCTGCGTACTGACCGCATTCGGTTCGACTCAGCCCGGGCCCGGATTCGATCCCGGGGCCGTGGTTCGGCAGGTTCACGCGAACCGGGGTAGTGCCGTCGCCTCCTCGGGCACGGCCGCGGGCGATCAGCTTCTCGACGACGGGGAGTTCCTCCTTGATACCAGCAGCACGCTCGTGCCCGCGCCCGGCAGCCAGACCTATCCTGCCACCGCCTTTGACGGCAGCAACTTCCTCGTGGTGTGGGCAGACTGCCGCAACGGGACATACACGGACATCTGCGGCGCGCGGGTGACCCCCGACGGCGCCGTTCTCGACCCCTCCGGCTTTGTCATCTCCCTGGCCGCGTACGACCAGCGATATCCCGCCGTGGCCTTTGACGGCACCAACTTCTTTGTGGCCTGGGACGACTATCGCCGCGGTCACGCCTACGACATCTACGGTGCCCGGGTGACGCCCGGGGGCACGGTGCTTGACCCCGCCGGGATTGTCATCACGCAGGCGACAAGCGACCAGCGTCGTCCCACGATCGGATTCGACGGCGCGAACTACCTCGTGGCATGGCAGGACTGCTACTACAGCGTGCAGGCGCCGGACATCTGCGGCCGGCGGGTGACTCCCGGGGGAGTCGTGCTCGATTCGTCGAACTTCATCATCTCGCAGGCCCCGGGCATCCAGGCCTCTCCGGCCCTGGGATTCGACGGCGCCAACTTCCTGGTAACGTGGCAGGATGGCCGCGACTCCATCTACGCACACATCTTCGGAGCGCGGGTGACGCCGGCCGGAGTGGTGCTCGACTCCGGCGGCATCATGATCTCCCAGATCCTGGGCACGCAGGGGGACCCGGCCCTCGCTTTCGACGGCACGAATTTCCTTGTAGCCTGGACCGACGTGCGCGGGAGCTTTCCGCCCGAACTGGGCATCTACGGGACGCGGGTGACACAGGATGGCACAGTGCTGGACCCCGCCGGCATTACGATTGGCCAGGCCGCAGGCGTGCAGGGGATACCGGCGTTGGGGTTCGACGGCGCCAATTTCCTCGCCGTCTGGGAGGACTTTCGCGGCGGTGGCAGCTCGGACATCTACGGGGCCCGGGTTGCACCCGACGGCACGCTGCTTGACGGCGGCGGCATCGTCATAGCGCAGGCGGCAGAGGCACAGGCTGCCCCGGCCCTGGCCTTTGACGGTACGAACTCTCTCGTGGTGTGGCAGGACCTGCGCAACGACCCCGGGGCGCCGGATATCTTCGGGGCGCGAGTGGCGACCGGCGGTTCCGTGCTCGATTCCGGCGGCATCGTCATCTCCCAGGCGGCAAGGGCGCAGTCCAATCCCGCCCTCGGCTATGACGGCGCCAACTTCCTCGTGGTGTGGGAGGACTTTCGCAGCGGCACCAACTCGGACATCTACGGCGCGCGGGTGACTCCCGGGGGTACGGTCCTGGACCCTACCGGCATCGCCATAGGGCAGGCGGGCAACGACCAGAGGTTTCCCGCCCTGGGCTATGACGGCGCGAACTACCTCGTGGTGTGGCAGGACCTGCGCAACGACCCCGGGGCGCCGGACATATATGGCGCGCGAGTGACGCCGGGGGGCGCGGTGCTTGACCCCAGCGGCTTTGCCATCTCGCAGGCGACGGGCAACCAGTTGAACCCCGCCCTCGACTTTGACGGCGGCAACTTTCTGGTCGTGTGGGAAGACCAGCGCGGCGGTGGCCTGGCCGATATCTACGGGGCGCGCGTGGCACCCGACGGCACGGTGCTCGACCCCGCCGGCCTCGCCATCGCCCAGGCCCCGGAGATGCAGACCGCTTCGGCCCTGGACTTCAACGGCACGGACTTCCTCGTTGTCTGGGTGGACTACAGGGTCGGCGACGGCTACGCCGACATCTACGGCGCGCGGGTGGCACCGGGCGGCACTGTACTGGACCCGGGTGGTTTCGCCATAACCCAGGCGGTGAGCAACCAGTACGCCCCGGCCATTGACCACGACGGCGCGAATTCTCTGGTGGTCTGGGAGGACTACCGCAGCAACATTTACCCGGACATCTACGGGGCGCGAGTGACGCCGGGCGGCGCGGTGCTCGATTCCACCGGTATCGTCGTATCGCGGGCGGCAAAGGGCCAGTATGCCCCTGTCCTTGCCTACGACGGCGCCAGGTTCCTCGTGGTCTGGGAAGACCACCGGAGCAGCAATAATCCCGACATCTACGGCGCCTGGGTGGTGCCGGGCGACACGATCTACGATGAGGGTTCGGTTGTCAGGCAGGAGGGTGTCCAGGGCAGCCTCGCTCTCGCCCGGGGAACCGGCAGCCGGCTCTTCCTTGTCTACCAGGGCTGGGCCGGGACGATCGGGACCAAGACCTACAACACCGACCGGATCTGGGGAGCGATGAATCCCACGCCGGGGGGCGGAGTGGAGGAGGGACCGAGCGACGAGGTAAGGACGACCCGTGATCTGCCTACCGTGGTGCGAGGGGTTCTCTACCTGCCGGAAGCGCCGGACAGAAAGGCGCGGTCTCTCAGCCTGCTCGACACGGCCGGGCGCAAGGTGCTCGACCTGCACCCGGGACCGAACGATGTCCGCTCTCTCGCACCGGGGGTCTACCTCGTGCGCGAAGGGCAGGGCGGCGACGGGCTGTCAGGCCGGACACGGAAGGTCATCATCCAGCGGTAGCGGACACCTAACCGCCTCCCCGGGGCCTCCCGGGTCCAATACTGAGAGCCGACCCGGCCCGGACCAGGGGCAGTCGGGCACGACGCTCTCAACCGCAGGAAGCGCGGTCACTTTGACTTGGGTCGTCCGGGCCGTATAATACTCGCCCTCATGGAAAAGCAACGTGAACAAGCCTGTATCGCTATCCGGCGCGAGGACAAGAACGTCTGGGAGCGCCGGTCGCCGCTGATACCCGAGCAGGTCGGCCAGCTCATCGGCGAGCAGGGCCTCCAGTTCGTGGTACAGCGTTCGGAGATTCGGACGTTCAGCGATGCGGAGTTCCGCGAGGTCGGGGCAGAGGTGAGTGATGATCTGTCCGGCTGTCCGGTCGTGCTGGGCATCAAGGAAATCCCGGAATCGGCGTTCCTGCCTCGGCATACGTACGTCTTTTTCGCCCACGTCATCAAGGGCCAGCACCACAACATGCCGATGCTCAGGCGGATGATGGACCTGGGCTGTTCATTGATAGACTATGAGAAGATGACGGACGACGCAGGTAGACGGCTCGTGTTCTTCGGCCGATTCGCCGGCATCGCCGGCATGGTTGACACGCTGGCCGGGCTGGGTGAACGGCTGGAAACGCAGGGAATGGACACACCATTCAGCCGGGTGCGACTGGCGCACGAGTACGGCCGGGTTGAGCTGGCCAAGGCGGCGATTGCCGAGGTCGGTCGGGACATCGTGGAGCAGGGGCTGCCAGCGGAGCTGTCGCCGTTCGTGGTCGGCGTCACCGGGTACGGGCACGTTGCCAAGGGAGCGTGGGAGATGCTGGAAGCGCTGGGCGCGACCGAGGTCGAGCCGGTTGACCTGCCGGCGCTCGCGGCCAGAGGCGAACGGCACACGGTGTATCGCGTGATGTTCCGCGAGGAGCACATGGTCGAGCCGAAGGAGATTGGACACCGGTTTGACTTGAAGGAGTACTTTGGCCAGCCGGAGCTGTATCGCTCGAAGTTTGAAGACTATCTGCCGTATCTCTCGGCTCTGGTTAACTGCATCTACTGGGACGCGCGCTACCCGCGGTTGGTGACCAAGGACTGGTTGAGGCAGGAGTTCGGCGGTCAGAAGTCGCCGAAGCTCCTCGCCATCGGCGACATATCGTGCGATGTCGACGGCTCAGTCGAGGCGACGGTCAAGGCGACCGAGCCGGGCGAGCCGTTCTTCGTCTACGAACCTGAGGCCGGCACGGCTCACGACGGCGTCAAGGGCAGGGGCGTCCTGCTGATGACCGTGGACAACCTTCCCTGCGAGCTGCCGTTCGATTCGTCGCGGGAGTTCGGCACGGCCCTGATGCCGTTCGTGCCGGCAATTGCCCGTACCGACTTCGGCCGGCCGCTGGAGAAACTCGACCTGCCCGGCCCGATCCGCCGGGCCCTGATCCTGCACCGGGGAAAACTGACTCCCGAATACAGCTACATTGAGAAGTACCTGCAGAAATGACTGGCTCGCTAGGCAGAAGCCCGAAGCACGAAGCTCGCACTGTCCGACAGCGGCCGCTGAGGCCAATGACGATTGAAATCCGAATACCCAAAATCGCCATTCTTCTACATTCGAGCTTGAATCGTACTTCGAGTTTCGGAATTCGGGCTTGCACGACGAAGGAGTGACTCCATGAAGAGGATTCTAGTACTGGGCGCGGGGCTGGTGTCCCGGCCGATGGTCCGCTACCTGCTGAACGTCCCTGATTTCGAGGTCGTTGTCGCCAGCCGCACCGTGTCCAAGGCGCAGGAGCTGGTCGGCACCCACCCGCGCGGCAAAGCCGTGGCCCTGAACGTGGACAGCGATGCCGACCTTGAGAAGCAGGTTGGGGGCAGTGATCTCGCGGTGAGCCTGCTGCCGTACACCTACCATGTGAAGGTGGCCGGGTTCTGCCTCAAGTACAAGAAGCCGCTCGTGACCACTTCCTACGTGAGCGATGCGATGCGGGCGCTCGACGCGCAGGCGAAGGCGGCCGGCGTCATACTGCTGAACGAAATCGGGCTGGACCCGGGAATTGACCACATGTCGGCCATGAAGATCATCAACGACGTGCAGAAGGCCGGCGGCGCGGTGGCGAGCTTCATGTCCTACTGCGGCGGTTTGCCTGCTCCCGAGGCGAATGACAACCCGTTGGGCTACAAGTTCTCGTGGAGCCCGAAGGGTGTGGTGATGGCGGGCCGCAATGATGCGCGCTACCTGAAGGACGGCAAGGAAGTGTTCATACCGGGCCCGGATCTCTTCGGCAACCGCTGGCCCCTGAAGGTGGCCGACGGGTTCGAGTTCGAAGCCTACGCGAACCGGAACTCGCTGCCGTACATCGAGACCTACGGCTTGAAGGGCGTGCGGACGATGCTGCGCGGCACCCTGCGCAATCCCGGCTGGTGCGCCACGCTCAAGGCGATCGCCGACCTCGGTGTGCTCAAGGATGACAAGGTCAGGAACGGCATCGGCAACCTGACTCCCGCGACCTGGATGCGCGAGTACGTGCCAGCGCGGGACATGACCGAATCTCGCTCGGGAGATTCGGATCGTGTCCCAAGCCAATCATCGCTGCGCGCCGATGTTGCCGCCAAGCTCGGGCTCAAGCCGACCGACGCGATCATCGAACGCTTCGCGTGGCTTGGCCTGTTCGACGAGAAGCCGATTGGCCTCGAACAAGGCTCGAACCTCGACATCCTCGCCAGGCAGATGCTCGACCGCATGGCCTACAAGCCGGCAGAGCGGGACATGATCGTCCTGCATCACGAGTTTGTCGCAGACATGCCGCAAGCCTCAGAGAAAATGGGGACTGTCCCTTCGCAGGGCCCTGTGCGACTCCCAAGGACTGTCCCCGGCTTCTCCGAGCGAATCTACTCAACTCTGATTGCGTTCGGCGAACCCGGCGGCGATTCGTCCATGGCGCGGACGGTCAGCCTGCCCGCGGCCATCGGCGTACGGATGATTCTCCAGGGCGAGTTGAAGCTGACCGGCGTGCAGATACCGGTGGTGCCGGAGATCTACGAGCCGGTGCTGGCGGAACTCGGGAGACTGGGCATAGAGTGCAAGGAGCGAAAGGCTTCGGCGTCCTGAGGGGTATGTCCAGGCAGTCTTTGGGGCGGCCTTGCGGCCGCCCCTGTTCTATCGTTCCGATTCGAGCGTGAACTCGGGCAGGCCGAACCAGAATCCGTCACCATGGATGGAATCGAGTTCAGCCTGAAGCAGTGCCTGGTGCGCCTCCTCCATCTCGGCGAGGCGCCCGAACATGGTCCGGGCCGATTCCGAACCCGCATCTTCGGCCCGCGCCCGGTAGAAGTCGCGGGCTGATTGCTCAAGCTCAAGCGCAGTGATGAGCGCGGAGAGTTCGGTCTGGCCGGCGGTGCCGCGGATGCGAAGTGACTTGTCAGAGAGCTTCGGCACGAGTTGCTCCAGCAGCGAAGGTGCAGGCAGCCTCACCGCCCGGCCCGCCTGCTGCGACTCGAGCAGGCGCATGTGTTCAAACTCGTCGGTCGCCAGCCGGATGAACATCTGTTTGCCCGAGCTGTCCCGCGTCTCCCAGGCGAGGCGCAGGTAGCCGCGCAGGCTCTGTTTCTCCGCCTCCAGTGCGGTAGCGAGCGCGGCTGCGGGCCCGGATACGTTCATTTCTCGCAAGTCTGCAGGAATCCCGTCAGCCTGCGCACGTGCGCCCTTTCCTCTTTGATGAGGGCCTCGACAGCCGGTCGGTTCAGGGCAGGCACCATGTCCGCAGCTTCAAGGTAGAATACGAGCGTCTCTTTCTCGAATGCCAGAGCCAGCTTGACTGCCTGCGAAGTGCTCTTCGCGTCCCGGGCCAGGCTCAGGGCCTTGTCTTTGCCCAGGAAGTAGCGGGAGTCGGTCACGGCCTTGAGATAGAGCGCGACTTCCTCCCAGTTGGCCGGCGCTTCGTCCGCCGCGACCTTGATGGTCTGGGCGATATGCTCGAAGGTGCGGATGTGCTTGTTCTCCTCGTCGGCCAGGTACGAGAACAGGCCCTTCAGTTTCTCGTCCTTCGTCTGAGCGGCAACGGTTTCGTAGAACAGCTTGCCGCCCTTCTCGGTCTCAACCGCCATTTCCATTATCTCGGGAGCCGAATAGCTAATGGGCACACTTTCCTCCATGGTTGTCCGGCATCGGTTTCTTTGACATTCCCGGCCGGGTTACGGGTTCGGTCTGACCTGGAATCGTAGTCCATCCACCAGCCCTGTCAAACGGAACGGAGCAGGGTTGTCCCTGCTACGTTTCCAGTAGCTGGAGGAACTACTCTCCGTAGACGATGATTTTGTAGATGGAGATGAGACCGAGGACGTTCGTGACCTGCTGGTCGAT
>Ga0233421_10000725_pt1 | contig 12917 bp, 12 predicted proteins | sample Watercolumn_Mata_3_FD_182725 | JGI IMG/M metagenome (GOLD analysis project Ga0233421, IMG submission 182725) | Freshwater microbial communities from Lake Matano, South Sulawesi, Indonesia - Watercolumn_Matano_2014_107_MG | ecosystem: Environmental > Aquatic > Freshwater > Lake | place... | reverse complement strand
TGATCTGTACCCCAAAAAGTGGACACAGGTACATGTTTTCTTTTGTTAAAATATATTTAAATTAACAAAAGAATCTATGAGAAAAACATATTCAATTGAAGACGTTGAACAATTAAAGAAAAATCCTTGTGTTTTTGACTGCACCGAGAAATTCATCAATTACACTTTTGAATTCAAGAAGCGTGCGCTAAAACTGCATTCGGAAGGCATAACAGCAAAAGAGATTTGGCTGCGATCAGGTTTTGATATTGGAAAATGGAGAAAGTCATATTTCAATGATACGTTGAAAGACTGGAAAAAGATTGTTAGGGAAAATGGATTGGAAGGACTTCAAAGACATGGAGGAATTCAATTTGATAGAGGTCCGAACAAGACCGATTCAGACAAGATAAAAAGATTGGAGCTTCAAGTTAAATATCTTGAAGCTGAAAATGGTTTTTTAGCCAAACTCCGGGCCAAAAGAGCGGAGTCAAACTCAGGCCTAAAGAAAAATATAAAATTATCAGAGATTTAAACGAGGATATTCATGTCCTCTGTAAAATGGCAACTGTCTCAAGAAGCGGATACTATAAATGGTTGAAGATAGCTGATAAACCCAATAAAGATTATGAAGATTATCTGAAAATAAAGAAGATCTTTGACAAAAGTAAAGGCAAATACGGATGGAGAAGCATTAAAATGAGGCTTCCAGAGATGAATCATAAAAAAATTCAAAGAATCATGAAAAAATATGATTTGATTGTTAAAATCAGAAGAAAAAATCCATATAAAATGATTATGAAAAAAAGTTTGGAACATAGAACATTTCCGAACAAACTCCAAAGAGCTTTTCATCAGATGGTCCCTCTCAAAGTTTTCTGCACCGATATCACGTATATACCGTTCTGCTGTGGATTTGTTTATCTCTCGGTTATCAAGGACATTGCAAGCGGTGAAGTTATGGCATGGAATTTATCAGTGAGCCTTGAAATGACTCTTGTAATTGGAACAATCAGAAATATGAATCTGGATTCATATGAAAACATCATGATTCATTCAGACCAAGGATTCCATTATACAAATCCAAAGTATATCGAGATCATAAAAGATTTGAAGATGGATCAATCAATGTCACGAAAGGCAAACTGTATAGATAATGCTCCTATTGAATCATTCTTCGGTCATATGAAAGATGAGCTGGATTATCGTTCCTGCGCATCATTTAATGAATTGTTCTTGAAAATTAAGGCTTATATGAAATACTATAACTACGAAAGAAAACAGTGGACCAGAAACAAGATGTCACCTGTTGAGTACAGAGATTATCTTTTGTCTCAACAAGGGGCAGGGGTCGGGGGTTTCTAAAGTGTCCACTAAATGGGGTACGGATCACAAATGAAGCACTAAAGAGGAATTTATTATTATGAACTTTTATAGAATTGAGTGGCAGATAGAAACAATTTCACAAAATACTGTTATTAATGGAGATAAAGCTGTGGGGTTTGATTTGGATGGTATCCATTTTGAACATTGGGACTTCAATATCAATGATGGTTGGCTAGATAACAAATGGATAGCTACTGCAAATATAGAAGAAAAGGACTTTAGAAAGGCGATCAATATTTTTTATCATAAATTAGGGGAAATAATCCCTAGAGTTTCTTTTGTCAGTCAATGTTATGTGGATTTTGTTAATCAGCCATATTTCATTCATAAAAAAGGAAGTGAATTGGCATATTTCCGTAATACATATGAAGGTAGAGATTCAGGTCTAATGTTTGGCGAAAATGAATTAGTAGCTCTTAAATTATTGCTAAAGAAAAAATCTATCCCGGTGGAGTTTTTTTTATATTGGAATAATGCTGTCAATACGATTGGATATAGTGCTAAGCTACTTATAATGTTTTCAGCTTTAGAAGCTTTAGTTAAGCATAAGATGGGGGCACGTTGGAACCAGAAGCATCTCCGCAATAGCTATAGAGGAAAAATAATAGGGAAAAGATTATTGAAAAAATTTTACGCTCCAAATCATTCTAATAATGGTTTAAGAAATAGGTTGAATCATGGAGAATATTTATCTAATACCGATGTTAAGAAAAATTATGTTGACCTTATGCATAAGAGAATTATTCGTTATTTTAATAATAGAGTTCTTAATAAGAAACTTATAAATCCTGACGTTAAAAATCCACAAAGGCATATCTTGCCTCAAATAAGGAAGCAATCCATTGGTTTTGTTAGGTGTAAAAATGGAGTAAAGATTTTAAACTTAAAGGAGTTGCTTAAAAGCATAGATCCACGTACTAATGTATTTGATTATAAAAAGTATGGCTATATTGACGGTTCTACCAAAGGGTACTAGACCTGAGTAGCCAGCCAGATGGCTTACAGAAGCCATTTTTGAGCGATCGTCTTGAGGTGAAGGTGTTGTGTATAAACCCCAGTTCCTACTAGACCCGTGTGGTATAGTGCAAGTGGCGATCTTAGAATTTACCGATTATGAAAAATATACAGCTCCTTTTCCAACTCCGAGCCTTCTTATTTTTTTAGCTTTTAGAAGTCTGTTCAAATCGCTCTTTAAAGTTGGTCGTTTTATTCCAGGTATTTTTTCAATTATTTGGCTAATGGAGATCGGTTTTTCACTCATAATATTGAGGATTTTTTCTTCTCTTTCTTTCTTGTTCATTTTTTTCGCATAATCTATAAATAGATCCTCTTTCCCCTCAAAAACATTCAGCATTACTTTCTGTGTCGATAAAAGCTCTTCACATATGAATGTAATAAATAGTTGATAATTTTTGTCGATATCTATCGTCTCCAAGCTTCCCAGATATTTTCTTCTGTTAATATTTTTTATGATGCAAGGCGGATATCCTGCTTTCATTAATATCAAATTCATAAGCAGACGTGCCATTCTTCCATTTCCGTCATCAAAAGGATGAATGGCAACAAATTTATAGTGAAAAATGCATGCTTTTTCTATAATATTGATCATCTTTTCTTTGTTTAGCCATTTTACCAATTTCTCCATTTCGTCTTTTACATGAATTGGATCAACATATTTGTGTATTTTACCTGAGATTGTAAGAACATGATTTGGCAAAATCTTGTATTTACCCGCGTTTAACGGCTTTTTGATCAGCTGTCCTTGTCCCCCTTTGGCGTATGTGAAATGTATATCTTTTAATAACAAACTGTGAAGTTCCTTAATAAAACCTTCCGTGATTTCTCTGTTCCCTTTAATAACATCCAAAAGATAATCTATCGCTTCAGCATGATTTTTTGCTTCCAGGTAATCTTCCAAAGGCTTTCCTTCTGAGGTCAATCCTTCTCTCAGAAAAAACGCGGTTTCACCATAGGTAAGCGTATTTCCTTCGATAGCGTTTGAGTTATACGTCCAATCAATGCGCAATTTTTCCTGCCAAAGTCTAAGAACTTCTTTTGAAAAAGGTTTATGTAAATTAATTTTTGCCTGCAATTTTTCTATTTTTTTGATGAGCGTATTCATATCCAAATTATATCCATAAATATCCAAAAATGCAAGTAGAAGTACTGTATTTTCACGATGAGTTTTGTTGTGTGGCTTTTTGCCATGTGTTAGAATCCTTCCTAGCCAGCCAAAAATAACCGTCTCTTGTGGAAAAGGTTTGTAAAAGATGTGGTAAAGGTTTCAGTGTGGAAGATCGGGATTTGGTGTTTTATGATAAAATTTCTCCTGTTTTTAATAAGAAAAAGTGTCGGATCCCAACTCCTGGATTTTGTCCGAAGTGCCGCATGCAACGACGCATGGCTTGGCGTACAAGAGAATATTTCTTCCGGCCATGCGGGCTGACCGGGAAGAATTGCTTGTCGATATATCCTCCGGATGCGGAGGTTGTAACTTATTCGCCGGAAGCTTTCTTTGGTGATGGTTGGGATGGGTTGTCTTTAGGGATGGATTTTGATTTCAGCAGGCCTTTTTTTGAGCAGTTTTATGAACTTTACCGAAAAGCTCCGAAAAATACAGCGAATGCGAGAATGAATGAAAATTGCGAGTACATTATCAACGCTCATGGAAATAAAGATTGTTATTTGGTAGATGAGATTGATAAATCCAGAGATTGTATCTATGGGTATAACATCCAATACTGTACGGACATCGTGAATGGATTTTATGTAAGGGATTCGGAGTTGTGTTTAGAGATTCAACAGGCTGCAAATTGTTATGGGATGCTCTTTTCCCATAATGTTTACAACTGCAGTAACAGTGCTTTTTTACTTAATTGCAGGAGTGCTAAAAATTGTCTTTTTTGCGTGAATCTAAGATCAGCGGAATATTGTATTTTTAATAACAAAGTTACAAAAGAAGAATTTAAAAAAGCATGGAATGATCTTTTTGACGGGTCTTATTTGACGTTTGAAAATGCTAAGAGAAAGTTTGATGACTTTGTTAAGATGCAGTCTTTACCGGCGGCGGTTAAAGTCAAGACGGAGTCGTCTAGCGGGGATTATCTTTTCAATACCAAAGATTGTTACGATTCTTTTAATATTGATCATTGCAGGGATTGTAGTTTTTGTACGGATATACATTATTCTCGTGATGCGTATGATGTTCATATATACGAGGGGGAACTAATGTATGAGTCTCTTCATGCCGGGCCCAAGGCCTATAATAATATCGGCATAATTCTTTGTTGGTTCAGCAATGATATTTATTACAGCTGCGAACTTCATAATTGCAGCAATATGTTTGGCTGTTCTTCTTTGAAGAATAAAAAATACTGTATTTTGAATAAACAGTATACGAAAGAGAAGTATTTTGAGCTTGTCCCTCGGATTATTGAGCATATGCAAAAGACCGGAGAGTGGGGCGAATTTTTTCCAGTGCGGTTCAGTCCGTATGGTTACGATCAGACTATGGCTGCTTTTTATTGGCCATTGACAGAGGAGCGGGCTCGAGAAGAAGGATTTAATTGGAGGAATCCTTCGGATGGATGGGGACCTGTTTCAGAGGGCAAGTTGCCTGATAGACTTGAGAATTTTACGGATGATATGCTTGAATTGGTTTTTAGAAGCGCTGATAGCGAGAAACCTTATAAAATAATCGCGAAAGAATTAACTTTCCATAGGAGATTCAATATTCCATTGCCGAGGTTGACTCCTCGGGAGCGTACGATGAATTTTATAAAACAGAATCCGCGTTTATTGATTGAAAGAGAGTGCTCTAAGTGTGGGAAAGCTGTGCAAACAACATTATCTGAACATGATATAATTTATTGCGAAGATTGTTATATAAAATTTGTTTAATTATAATTCCAAAAGAATACTAACTTCTCCTATCAAGCCAATTTTTAGATTGTACCGTGAGATGGCGCAAAAAATCAGCCTGCCAGCGCGATGTAAAAGTATAAAAAATGGCCAGAGTGTTGAGTTTCTTTTGTGTGGTGATACAATTTGAATAATTTTGATTAACCTTTATTTCTATGAGAAAATTTATGAGAAAACTTGCGGTTTTCTTTGGGTTTGGAATTTTGCTGTTTTGCATGACTGTTTTTTCTCATGTTACATTTGCGATGAGCGCTTCGGGTACTTGGGGTGGGAATGATGGGTATGTATCCCAAAGTGGGATTGTTAATTTCAATTTCCCTGCGATGGGTGGGCCTGTTAATGGTACTTATAGTGGAGGCGGAAACAAAATGTCTTTTCATTTTGAGGGGAGGTTTACCGGAGATTTTGAAGGCTGTTTTGGTGGGGAAATGTCCGGTAGTTTTTCGGGATGGTATTCGTATGTTGTTGAGGATAAGCTGGAAACTGGGAAAGCTGGCGGTAACTGGACGGGAACTCTTAACGACAATGGGACGATAACGGCAAATTTTTCGGGTGTTAGCAGTGGTGGTGTGACTGCGCATTATAATATTGCTGAACTTGAAAAAGTGTGCGGGCCAAAAGGAGGGGGGGCTTCGATTGGCGAGTTTAAGAATTTTTCGGGCGCGTATGTAATTGTCGATGGTGAAAAAATAGATTTGGAAGAACCGGAAAATGTGCTCACCAAAATAAAATTCCGCAGGGGAATGACGATCGGGACGTATGACAAAAACAGCTGGTGCGATATTAAACTTGAAGATGGTAGTGAACTTTATCTTTCCGGGGAGGGGTCGGAAGTTTCCGTTATAACGATGGCTGATATAGATAAAGATCTTTGGAAAAAGACAGTTGGGAATTTGCCGGAAGGCACAGTTATTACAGCTTCTCCTGGGCAGATTGTCGTGAAATATAAAACTGGTACCGAGGAAGGATATCTTTTCCCTCAAAGTAAGGCTGATAAAGAGGCCGGGGTCGAAATGGGGCCTGCTGATTTTGTGCAGACGGTTGAAGGGAGTGAGGATAAGTTGGATTTTAAATATGTATTTTTCTCAACTCCTGATGCGTCTGCCGACTTTTCGGAGCTTGCTGATGCGATAGGCAATGCTGCGGCTCTCAGGGATTATGGACACAAAGCGCCGCCGCTTGAAGTTATTATGCCGGAAATTCAGGAGGATGAGGACTCTGGTGGTGCTGTGTCTGGATTTTTAGGGCTTCTTTTTGGCAATCACAGTGAGGTGAAATACGATTATGACGGTGAGAATATTAATGTCGAAGTTATAGAGGGAAATGTTGAGGTTTTTGATACGAACTTTAAGGGAGAAGTTGTTAAGATTGCCGATATTAGGCCTGGGGATGATTATAGTATAAATGTTGAGGATTATTATAAAAATAAAGCCGAGGGGGCAGTGGAAAGCAAAAGTAGTGCGATTGATGTTGGTGGCGAAAAAGGGACGAAGAGTACAAGTGATGTAAATAGTGGTGTAAATTGGCTTCTTTATGGAGGAATCGGAGTAGGGGTGTTGATTGTATTAGCTGTGGTGATAATTTTATATAACTTTCCACATATGAAAAGATGATTTTATTTGTTGAGATTGTTATTGTTTTGACTGGGTATGATGTGTCGCCAAGTTATTGAGCCATGGCCTACGACCATTACCTGATCTTCTTCTTGAATTTTATCCTATCGGTTTCATGATTCTTGTAACCGGGGCGCCTCTTCCTGGTGTGCCTGGCGGTTCTTCTCTGAGGTTTGCTGTATGGAGGCGTAGTAAATGACTTGCGTCTCCGCTTGCCACATTTGCTATCAAATTGTCTTTGTCTTTCCAGCTTAAAAAAAGTGCACTGTGATTACCGTCGCCTATTTTGGCTTTGTTTCGATTGTTATACCAGAGCCAGTCTCCAGGGCGGATTTTGTCATATTGGGCTGGACTTGCGTGTTTTTTCCCGCAGTCATTTCCGATGTATGAAGTCGAATAAATTGTAACGTGAGATCTTGCTCCCGCTGCTTTGTATATTTTTCTTATCCAGTCTCCACAGTGTTCTCCCCGGATTCCTTTTTTGTTTGGATCTTTCGCGATCTCTATCGCGAATTTTGCTATTTTGTCTCCTAGTCCGGAGCCTTGAATTGATTCCAGGAGTTTATTTATTTCATCTTCTGAAAAGGATTTCTTTGTCATTGCTTGTGGATTTCTCTTTAAAAGATCCCCGAGGAATTTTTGATCTTTTTCGTATTTGCTGTGTTTGTATTTGTTGTACGAATCTTCATTTAGCGATCCATATGTTCCGTCCGGATTTTTTGTTCTGAATTGATTTTCAAATTCCATGTCGATGCCTTTTTGCGGATCAACATTTCCTCCGATTTCTATTACGTCATGGCTGAAAATGGGGATGTATCCATCGTTGTCATAAAAACCTGCTCCGGATTGGTTTCTTCCTTTTAATCCCACTCTTTGAATACTTGTGCGTGCTCGAGATTTATCTCCTTCTTCGTATACTGTAATTCTGCGGACCGATGGTGGAAGTAGGTCTGCGGCACCGATTTGAGCTTCCGCTTCCTGATTCCCGCGGAAATCCACTTGGAGTTTCATCCCAGGAACTGGTTTTTTGTAAAGGTCCCAATTTGCGAAGTTTATTTTCTCTTTTCTATCCCCGACGATGTCTGTGAAGGCATAAAGCAAAATTCCTTCATATTTGTCTTCCAATCTTATGAGAGTTTTTGTGTCCAAATTTTGCAAATCTTCGATTGTTTCGATTTTTGCCACTATTTCTTCGATTCCTTTTAATCCTTTGATCTCGTTTACTACTTTCTGGACTCGTTTTTCTTTCTTTTCTAATGGCTCGTTGTTGAATTTTGCATCTCCTACATAATATCCTTCGCGAGATTTTTGGATTGTGACTTTTTCAGCCAGGTCTCTTCTTAATTTTGGGAATTGTGAATTAGGTTCTTTTTTTGGACCTTCTTTTATTGTTTCACCTGTTTTTTTGGTGGAATTTTGGTCTTTTCCTTTTGGTTCTCCTTCGTTGCCGTTACTGCCTCCTCCTGGCATTGTTGTTGGTTACTCATTTGAGTCCTCTGAAAGATGTGTTGTTCCCACGTTTTTTTGCAGAGGTTTTACCCTAATATTATACCTGAAAATAGGGGATTTTGCTAGCCTTTGGGGCTTTTTCGTATATACTTCCGGTGTTTTTCCCACAAACATATGTTTTATAACAAAGAAATTGCCAAAAAAAGAAGTTTTTTGGCTCGGAAAATCAGGGATTTCTTTGATCAAAAAGGTTTTCTTGAGGTGGAAACTCCCATTATGACTCCGACGGTGGATATGGAGCCGAATCTGACTCCTTTTGAGACTACTTTAAATGATCCTTTTGGTGGAGCTGGTGAGCTTATGAGTGAAAGAGGGGGAGTGAGCAGTGGACGAGAGAAGTGTGGTACTTCTGCAAGTGGGCGAGGGAAATCTAATCCTGTTTATTTGATTCCTTCTCCTGAAATCCAAATTAAAAAACTTCTTGGGGCGGGTTTTGGGAATGTTTATACAATTACTAAGGTTTTTAGAAACGGGGAGATTGGTGGAGGGCGTCATAATCCTGAGTTTACAATGCTTGAGTGGTACCGTGAAAATGCTTCTTATAAGGATATTATGGAGGATTGTGAGGATTTGGTTTTGTATTTGGTGGAGGGTTTGAAGGGGGAAGAGGCAAGAGGTGGATTTTGTTCTGGAGGTGATAAGTTAGGGATTTGTCCTGTAGGGGGAGAGGTGGTGATAGATGATAGTGGGGAGGTAGATGTTATCACTTACCAAGGTCGAAAAATTGATCTCAAAAAACCTTGGGATAGAATTTCAATTCACGAGCTTTTTTTGAAATATTGCGGAATTGATTTGCTTAAGTTTAGGGATTTTGAGAGTTTGGCAAAAGTTGCTGAAGATCATGGATATAGTGTGAGTGGGACTGTGGGTGGTAGTGGTTCTGTTAGTGGTGGTTGTAAAACCTGGGATGATATTTTTTATAAAATTTTCTTGAATGAAATTGAACCGAAACTTGGATTTAATAAGCCTGTAATTGTTTATGATTATCCTGCGACTCAGAGGGCTTTGGCGAAAAAGGCCAAAGATCCGTTTTGGGTTGAGAGGTTTGAGCTTTATATTGCCGGGCATGAACTTTGCAATGCGTTTTCGGAATTGACGGATTCAAAAGAGCAAAGAGCGAGACTTGTCGAAGACAGGGAGACGCGAAAAAAAATGGGAAAAACTCAATTTGATATTGACGAGGAATTTTTGGCTAGTCTAGAATCCATCCGTCGTCCTTACGGCGGGAACGCTCTTGGAGTTGATAGACTTATGATGGTGCTACTTGATAAACCTAGTATCTCAGATGTGATTTTGTTCCCGATGGAGGAAATGTTGAGGTATAAAATCTAATCATAAAACCTATGTCAACCACTACAGATCTAAGGAAAGGAATTGCTGTTATATTCAAAAATCAGCCTTGTTTGATAGTTGAGGCGCAATTTGTGAATCCCGGAAAAGGATCTGCTTTCACAAGAACTAAATTGAAAAATTTGAAGACAGGGCTTGTTGTTGAAATGACTTTCAAGTCGGGCGAAGCTTTTGAGTTGGCTGATGTTCAACGCTTGCGATGTCAGTATTTGTATAACGATGGGACGAGTTACTATTTTATGAATAATGATACTTATGACCAATTTTCTTTAGATGGGGATACTGTTTCCGATGCTAAAAATTTTATTAAAGATGGAACGGAATGCTATGCGATGTATATAGACGGAGTTCCCGTGAGTATTCAACTTTCTCCGAAAATGGATTTCAAAGTTGTGTCTACAACTCCTGGAGTGAAAGGGGATACTGCCACCGGTGGTACGAAGGATTGTATTATCGAAACCGGAGCGAATATAAAAGTTCCGTTGTTTATTAAGGATGGTGACATGATAAGAGTGAATACTGAGACCGGGTTGTATGATGGGAAGGCGTAGGGAAATGTCTATTTCTCGGGATAAAATCGTGGTTCTAAAACTTCCCACGCAGTTCCTCGAGCGTAAGTTCGGTGGGGTTCATGGTGAGAGTTTTTTTTGTGTTTCGGAGTTATAGTTACGCCCGGGCTTCATGTGCGTCGCAGGTGATGCCCGGGCTCTAAGCGCCCGGGCTTAAGCTACGGGGTATATGATGCCCGGGCTTAGGTTAAATGTAAAAAGAAAAAGCCTAGGTTCTGGCGGGGAATAAGGGGGCGATGCACAGGACTTAAGCTTTTTCAGAAAGTATTGACTTGCTTAGGGGCGAGTCTCTAGCTAAAGACTATCTCTTGCATTTTTTGCAAGCTTTTTTAGCTACTTTTTTCGCTTTCTTAGCTACTTTTTTTACTTTCTTAGCTGCTTTCTTTACTTTTTTAGCCATGTTTTTTTTGGTTATAAATTGGCTTTTAATATTTTAAAATGTGAAAAACATTTTGAATATGATCGCTGTTATATTATGTACATTTTTACGTGGCGTCAAATTTATTTTTTTATACTCTGAATTTTCTTCCTTCATATCTGACCATCTCGACATGAGATTGTTGGGCGAGAATGTCTTTTGATAGCGGATCGTCGTAGTCACAGTCGTATACAACTTTTGTTATTCCGGAATTTAAAATCATCTTTGTGCAAATGACGCATGGAAATGTATTGCAGTATAAAGTAGCTCCTTCGATATTGATTCCGAATTTCGCGGCTTGGGTGATTGCGTTTTGTTCGGCATGTGTGCCGCGGCAGAGCTCGGCGTTTTTCCCGGACGGGACATTTAGTTTTTCTCTGATACAGCCGCCCGCGTCTGCGCAATGAGGGACTCCTCTTGGCGCTCCATTATATCCGGAAGTCAGTTGTTGTTTGTCTTTTGCGATAACGGCCCCGACTTTTCTGCGGAGGCAGGTCGCGCGTTTCGCCCAGGTGTAAGCGATTTCCATGAAAATCTCGTCGAATGTCGGGCGTTCGATCCCGCTCATTACGTTGACGAAATGTTGGAGTTTTGTGTCCAAATCTTTTAATGACCCTTCGTTTATTATTAGAAATTCAGCCATTTCCAAACATTTTTGAATTTGCTGGCCGGCTTCGTCTTCGCCGATTCCGCTTTCACGTTTTAATTTTTCAAAGACTTGTTCTTTTGTGAGGCTTTCTTCGCCGGGGCGTTTTCTTGTTTTTAGTCGGTTTGTTATGGTGCTTAGACTTGCTGTCACTGAGAGAGTGTGGCTTTGTGGGATTTTTTTAATTTCCAATATTTCGATAGGGTTTCTTACCCCATCAATGATCCATTTCCCGGCTCCGAAAGCGGCTCCTTCTTCTGCTTCAATTGTTTCTCTCACTTTAAGTCCGAGGATTCCTGGCCCGTATGTTCTTCGCAAATCATTTCCTACATCTTGGAGATTTTCACGTGTGTGTTTGAGTCCTCTTTTGTCGGCTTCTCTGCGTACAATGTCGGAAAGCGAAATATATTTATAGCCCTGATTTTGGAGTTTTTTTGAAATTTCTCCTTTCCCTGTTCCCATGTATCCTGTGAGTGCGACGTACATTTTTGGGGTGTTATTTTGTGGTATCGTTTGTTTTGCGCTGTTGGCCCTTGTTATTTTATTGTATCCGATCTTGTGTTGTGAACTTTGTTTTGTGTGGTCTGTTCTGTGGTGGGTTGAGTTGTCAGATTAATTTTTGATGCCAAAAATTCTCACTTGGGAGTCGATTCTATACCCAAGCAATTGGTTTTGTAAATTCGAAGCGTGAGTTTTTTTATTGCAATTCTCTGGGTTTCCATTAGGATGCTTCTTGCGTGCTTTCTAAGTTTCCACGCGACACACTAAACTTAACAAAAATCTTATGAATTTTTTCAAAGGGGCGTACGACAAGATTTCTAATGAAGCGGAAGCGGCTTTTGATAAAGCTTCCGAAACTGCTTTTAGGCTTTTAAACGGTGAATTCAGGTATCTTGAGCCGATTGCGATGGTATTTGTTTCCATTCTTTTGATTTCGAATGTCGCGTCGACAAAGATGGTAAATTTCTGGCCTTTTGATTTTGATGGTGGGACGATTCTTTTTCCTTTAAGTTATATTTTTGGGGATGTGTTGACTGAGGTTTACGGATATAAAAGAACGCGTCGGATTATCTGGATGGGGTTTGCGATGTGTATTCTGATGTCATTGGTGTTTATCGCAGTCGGGGCTTTGCCAGCATCAAAAGATTGGCCAAATCAGGATGCGTATATGGCGATACTTGGGTTGACTCCCCGTATAGTTCTTGCTTCGATTGTTGCTTATTTTGCCGGAGAGTTTTCCAACTCTTATATTTTGGCGAAGATGAAAATTTGGATGAACGGCAAAAAGCTTTGGATGAGGACGATTGGTTCTACCCTTGTTGGGGAGGGGGTTGATACTTTGCTTTTTTGTATGATTGCGTTTTATGGGGTTTGGCCGAATGAGCTTTTGATTACTGTTGTTATTTCTAATTATATCTTCAAGGTTGGAGTTGAGGTTTTATTCACCCCTGTTACTTATCTCGTTGTCGGATTCTTGAAAAAGAAGGAGGGAGTTGATGTGTATGATAGGGAGACGAATTTTAATA
>Ga0233421_10000724_pt1 | contig 12921 bp, 15 predicted proteins | sample Watercolumn_Mata_3_FD_182725 | JGI IMG/M metagenome (GOLD analysis project Ga0233421, IMG submission 182725) | Freshwater microbial communities from Lake Matano, South Sulawesi, Indonesia - Watercolumn_Matano_2014_107_MG | ecosystem: Environmental > Aquatic > Freshwater > Lake | place... | reverse complement strand
AAGCTACGTGCCGAGAACGATGCTTCTAATATTTTAAAGTATGCAACGGAAACATTAATAGATGACCTTCTACCTGTTGTGGATGATTTTGAGCGATCGTTAAAACATAGCAAAGAGAGTACGGATTATGATGCATTGGTAAAAGGGATAGAGCTCATCTTTCAAAAGCTTTCCAAGGTTCTAGAGATGCGTGGTGTGAAACCATTTGAGACGGTGGGAAAGGAATTCAATGTCGATTACCACGATGCATTAATGCAAATTCCACGGAAGGATTTACCACCTCACACTGTATTAGAAGAAGTAGAAAAGGGATATATGTTGAACGATAAAGTAATCCGTCATGCGAAAGTTATCGTATCAAGTTCACCTGCAGACGAGCAGACCGAATCAACCACCAGCACTTCAGGAAAGTAAATCACGTATATGGCAAAAAGAGATTTTTATGAAGTTCTGGGGATAGGTCGAAACGCTTCAGCAGATGAAATAAAAAAAGCGTATCGCCAGATGGCAATGAAGTATCATCCCGATCGAAACGCAGGTAATAAAGATGCCGAAGAAAAATTCAAAGAAGCTGCAGAAGCATATGAAGTGCTCAGTGATCCGGAAAAGAAGCAACGATACGATCAATTTGGTCATGAAGGTTTGCGGGGAACAAACTATCGCGATTTTACCGATATCAATGACATCTTTAGTACATTCGGTGATATTTTTTCTGGTGGATTTGGTGGATCAATTTTCGATGAGGTTTTTGGAGGTGGTCAGCGTGGTGGTAGACGTCGTTCGTCTTCACACCAAGGCCAACCAGGATCTGATTTGCGTGTTCGTATTTCATTAACACTCGAAGAAATTGCAACTGGTATAGAAAAGAAAATCAAGGTGAAGCGTCAAAAGAAGTGCGACGTCTGCAGTGGAAGTGGGGCAAAATCATCGGGTGGAAAGACTGCATGTCCACAATGCGGTGGAAGTGGTGAGCTACGTCAGGTATCGCGCTCTATGTTTGGACAATTTGTGAATATCACTACTTGCCCGAATTGTGAAGGAGAAGGGCGAATAATTAAAGATCCTTGTTCTACGTGTCATGGTGAAGGTCGTGTCCAAGGAGAATCTACTATCAAAGTTAATGTCCCTGCTGGAGTGACTGAGGGGAATTATATTCCATTAGAAGGCCAAGGAAATGCCGGACGACGAGGTGGGCATGCTGGTGACCTCCTTGTAGTGATAGAAGAGGAGGCGCATGAAAATTTTAAGCGCAATGGTGATGATATTATTTATGAACTCTGGATTAGTTATCCAACTGCATCATTGGGTGGTGAAGTTGAGATTCCAACGCTGACTGGCAAAGCAAAATTGACGATTGATTCTGGGACGCCTTCCGGGCGACTCCTACGTATGCGAGAGCGAGGTATTCCACATCTCAATAGCTATGGAAGGGGTGATGAACTGGTAAGGGTAAATATCTGGATTCCAACGAAATTAAACGCAAAAGAGAAGGAATTACTTCGTACGCTTTCAAGCTGCGAGCATGTCAATCCAAGTGAAGAAGATAAGCGCACGAGCGATAGGTCTTTTTTTGAGAAAGTAAAAGACGTGTTTTCCTGATGTTATATGCTAAAACGTTTAGTTGAATGGCTGGCATTGACAAAGACGGAACGGAATGTTATTCTGTTCCTTACGAGTACAATGTTAGCAGGTGCAGGTATACGGTTATATCAGATAACATTTCAATCAGCACCACAATTTGATTATCGTTTGTCGGATAGTACATTTGCAGCCTTGAGTAATTTTGATGAAGAATCCATTGCTGACTCGACAAATCAAAAAGGGGAAGAAATAAAGAGGAAATTGAATATCAATACTGCAACTAAACAGCAATTGATAGACTTACCTGGTATCGGAGATGTGATGGCTGAGCGTATTATCAAATTTCGAATGGAAAACGGGATGTTTACTTCGCCTAAAGATCTTCGAGCAATTAAAGGGATGAGTAAAAAGAAATTGGAACAACTTGAACCATTGATCACCACTCAATAGCCACTACGTATCGAGAGATTGTTCACATGAAATCAAACCGTTATGTCGGTGTTTCGTTTCTCAAGGGGAAAATTCAACTTGCAGAGGTTGAGCATAAGAAGAATGTTACCGTCACGATTCTTGCCGAAAGCGATATCACATTAGATTTTGCTCAGGTAGGTGCCAGTCTTACTGCTGATCATCCTCAGCTTGAGACCTTTATTTTGGAATTGCGTGATCTGCTAAAAAAACAAAAGGTATCAGCAGAATATATTTCATTTGCTCTGCCGCCTGATCCGGTATTTATAAATATTATTCCTATTGATCCATCACTCACAGGTAAAGATCTAGCTCATTATCTTCAATGGGAGGTTGATCAATATTTTCCTCAGGCGTCTGTAAAAGAGTTTATTATCGATTCTTATGGTTTACCACATGAAAATAAGCTTGCCCAACAGACTTTTATGGTTGCAGTTCGACGTGGAATGGCTGCGTTTTTACAGGAGACTGTTATTGGCTTAAAAATGAAACTTAATATTATCGATGTTGATCAATTCAGCACAGAAAAAACATTAATCACAAATTATCCGGAAATTCTCGAACACGATATTGTGCTATTTGGCTTACGTACTGGTGGGATGGATGCAAGTCTTATTCATAATGGGCAAATGACCGACTATCGTGCTTTCCAATACAATGGTGATGCAGATCCGGTTAAACGTATCCAGGAATATTTAAAATATTTGAAGCAGAAGGAAAACAGTTCTCCAGCCGCGTTACTTCTGCATGGGATTGCAGTTCCACAGGATCTCGTTGTTTCCCTTCGTTCAGCAACCGGTATAAAACAGACACTTGCAATGAATGCATTTCGAAAAATTCAAGCATCAGAAAAATTACACCAGCCGTTTATTAAAGAGAGCTATCGTTTCGCTTCAGCAATCGGTCTAGCATTACGTACAAAATGAGAATCATTGCAGGTGATTTCCGGGGTCGAACTATTGAATCGGTCGATGACCTATCAATTCGTCCGACAACGGATCGCGCAAAACAAACGATCTTTGACATACTATCCAATCGCATTAAATTTGAAGGTCTGAATGTCCTAGACCTTTTTGCTGGAAGTGGGAGTTTAGGTCTGGAAGCGATTAGTCGTGGAGTGAATAGCGTTACATTTATCGAGAAATCTCGAAAGTCGCTTAATGTTCTTGAAAAGAATATTGTGAAGCTTGGATGTGAGTCACGATGCACAATATTGCAGGCAGATGTTTTTTGGTACCTCAAGAATGCAAAACAAAGTTTTGAACTGGTTTTTGCTGATCCTCCATACGCCCTTGAAAACATTGGTGCGTTACCAAACTCGATTTATGATAATGGGATCGTACAAAACGGCGTATATGTGGTGATGGAGCATAACCGTAAATCGGTCATCGATGTAGACGAGCATAAGTATATAATGGTACAAAAACCATTCGGTCAAACAACAGTACTAATTCTCCAGGCGATTATTCCAATTTTGTCAGATGGGAAATAAAATGAAAATTGCTATCTATCCTGGATCATTCGATCCTGTTACTAATGGTCACCTTGATATTCTTGAACGTGCATTGAAATTATTTGATAAGGTGATTATCACTATTGCGCATAACGCTTCAAAGAATCCGTTGTTTACAGAAGAGGAGCGCCTTTTGCTTCTACGTGAAGCTACAAAGAAATATTCAAACGTTGAAGTTGATTCATTCGAAGGATTGTTGGTTGACTATGTGAAAAAGCGAAAAGCAACTGCAGTAGTTCGTGGATTACGGGCAATGACAGACTTTGAATACGAACTGCAACTTGCATTAATGAACCGGAAGTTAGAAGAATCGATGGAAACGGTATTCCTAATGCCTAATGAAAAATATACATATTTAAGCTCGAATGTTGTCCGTGAAATTGCGCGTCTTGGGGGAGATGTCAGCAAATTTGTTCCTCCCGTTGTTTTAAAAGCACTTCGAAACAAACACGGCGCTTAAATATCAAAACTTGTCTAATGCTTCAATTGGTATAGAAAGACGATTGCTTGATTACTTTTGATGTCGTCGAAAAAGCATTCGTCAGCAATAGCTTGATATAAATCTAAATATGAAACATGGAGAAGTTTACAACTTTACGATAGGCAACCGAACAGTGAATGTACTGCCTTTACCTACACTACTTTTTACTTCGATAGAACCTTCGTGTGCTTCTGCTATCCATTTAGCGATAGAGAGTCCAAGTCCGCTACCACCAACATCGTTTTGTGTATCTGTTTTCCGTTCTACTCGATAAAAGCGATCGAATATTTTTTCTAGTTCTTTACGTGGGATTCCAATACCATTATCTTTCACGGCAATCGTTGCATGTTCGTTGGTTTTTGATAATGAGAGGACAACTTGTCCTCGAATGCGTGTGTATTTTATTGCATTTTCAATTAGGTTCAAAAACAACTGTTTCAGGCGGGCCACATCGGCAATGATTTCGATCGATGCTGTTTGTTCTAATTTTACCTTGATCCTTTTTGGTTCCGCAAGAATTTTTGCTTCCTCAATAATTTGAGTAATAAACTCATCGAGGGAAACAGGTTGCATATCAAAAACGAGTCGGCCTGTATCAGATTTCACAAGTATCATCAAACTCTCAACGATTGAAGAAAGGCGAATAAGTTCATCGTAAATGCTAATAAGCAGTTCACGAGCTTGTTTTGACATCCGCTGATTTCGAAGAGCCACCTCTATTTCACCGCGCATAATTGTTAAGGGTGTACGCAACTCGTGTGAAGCATCTGCCGAAAATTGTTGGATCTGTACAAATGATGCCTGCAACCTATTAATCATATCATTGAATTGTTCGGTGAGCCGTCCTAGTTCATCGTCAACATGATGGGTTGGAAGTCGGCGAGAAAGATTTTGTACGGTAATTTCCTTCGCAGTTTTTGTGAGTGCATCAACTGGCTTTAATGAAGTGTGTGCAAGAAACCAACCACCGATGATGGAGATTAGAAGTGCCAGTGGTGTAATAAAAATAAAGTTAAAGAAGATATTGTCTACTGCTTCGTAAACCGGTTTAAGTGGATATGCTACATAAATTTTTACATAATCGTTTTGCATTAATGCCAGTCTGATCTCTTCATCGTCGGGGCCAGTTGTACTAACAACATTTATCCATTTATAAGGGATATCGCTAAAAATAATTTTGTGACCACGTAGACTTTGGGATCGATATAACAAATCTCCGTTTCGATCGAGAATTTGAATATAATGCCTGCGAGGACTTAGAAGTGTATGCTGATATATTTGATTCCACATTTCATCGATTTCTGTACGACGGGTTATGCTTGTATCGGTGTCAACTTCCAGCGATTCTTCTTGTTGAGCAACACTTCGTTTGAGTTCCTGTAATTCTTTAAGCGCGGCTCGCTTGAGTTTGACCTTCTTAGCCTTCGGTTCAATAAATTCATTAACCCAAGTTACTTCATTCCTGAGTGACAAATCGAGGTTGTCGATCATTGTCGATCGTGAAACGAAGTATACGGCAATACCTGATCCAAGAAGTGTGACACCAAGAATTGTTGCATACCATAATGAAAGTTTTGTACGGATCGAATGCAGTAGTGTCATACGGATTTGAGTGTCGAGAAATATTAAACAGATTTAAATGTGATTTTCTTATCTGAAAGGTAATAACCTTTTCCGCGCTCCGTTTGTATCAGTTTCGTGGAAAAATCGGAATCAATTTTTTTACGAAGATGATTGACATAAACATCGACGACATTTGTCCCTGGATCAAAATTATATCCCCAGATTTCTTTCGAAAGTTCTTGTCGGGTTATAAGTTTTCCGCGATTTCGCATAAAATACTCTATTAATGCGTACTCTCGCACCGTAAGTTCAATTGCATTCCCCGAGCGTATAGCTTTGTGGGCGATTGTATCTAGAGTCAGATCTCCATACTTCAGTTTGGTTTTCACAGCCCCACGACGCATGAGTGAGCGCAATCTGGCAAGAAGTTCATGGAAAACAAATGGTTTTGTAAGGTAATCATCTGCACCCTGATCTAATCCACCCACGATATCTTCAGTTGAACTACGTGCAGTGAGCATCAGAATTGGTGTGCGAATCTCATCTTTACGCAGATCGCGTAGGACTTCAAATCCATCTTTTTTAGGCAACAGTACATCAAGAAGAATAATGTCATAATTTTCGCTGCGTGCCAGCTTCTCTCCGGTCTTTCCATCGGCAGCTATTTCGACCTCATACCCTTCAGCCTCTAATCCTTTTTTCAGAAAGCGGGCAACTTTCTGCTCGTCTTCAACGACAAGGATACGCATAGCTCTTCCTCTTGTGGTGGAGTGATTTTCCTTCTTTCAAAAAGAAGTTACTCGATTATCATAACAGTGTCAAATCAGTGATAGCATTCGTTTAATTATTACACATCGATTGTTCAAAATGGAGTTATTCAATCTTTGAAACACGCACATTTTTTCCTATATTTTTTCCGATGCGTTTGATTGCTTGCCAAGGATATTACTGACATGAAAAGAATACTGTTAATCTGTACAATGATGTTTTTCTTTGAAGGTTGCATACAAAATCTTGCTTTACGCTCAATGAGTGGAATTCTTGAAAACGGATTAATTGCATTCAATGAAGAATCTGATCTTCAACTTGCTCATGAGGCGCTTGGAAGTAATCTCAAACTCATTGAAGCTTTAATTAAAAGTGATCCAGAGAATGAAAAGTTTCTGACGTTTGCCGCACAGGGATATAATTCATACGCCTTAGCATTTTGTGAGGACGATAGTGTTGAGCGTGCCCGTGTTTTCTACCTTCGTGGAAAAGATTATGGAATGCGCGTCTTAATGAAGAATAAACAGTTCAAAGAGACTTTGAATAACGGTCTTGATGAATTTCGCCAAGCGATTAATACATTTTCTATCAAAGATATTCCAGCACTTTTTTGGACTGCATTTAGCTGGGGCAGCTATATCAATATAACTCGAACCGATGTCGAAGGTTTAGCAGACTTAAGCAAAGTGAGGGCGATGATAGAATTTATTGCAGAAAAGGATCCAAATTTCTATTATGGTGGTGCATATCTCTTTCTGGGTACGTTAGAAGCTGGCACACCAAAGATGTTGGGAGGGCAGCCTGAAAAGGCAAAGGAATATTTTGATAAATGTATGTCGATTAATGGAGGTAAATTTCTTCTGACTCAACTCTATTTTGCTAAAATGTATGCTGTTCAAATACAAGATCGAGAATTATTTGAATCTACCTTGATGCAAATACTTGATGCTCCAATCGATTTATTTCCTGAGGCTCGACTAGCAAATATTGTTGCGAAGCAGAAGGCGCAAAGACTACTCGCTCGGGTGGATGATCTTTTCTAAGTCTTGTTTAATAAAGGAAAACGAATGAAATCTATTGCATTAATAATTTTAGTGTTGATAAGTGTCTTGTTTACGATTTGTTTTAGTCAACAATACACAATAAAGTTTGCATCAATTTCACCAGAAGGCACAACTTGGATGAATGTGATGCATGAATATGATAATGTGGTCCAGAGAGAAAGTGGTGGACGCGTAAAATTCAAAATGTACCCCGGTATGGTGCAGGGTGATGAGAAGACTGTGGTGCGTAAGATATCGATTGGACAATTGCATGCTGCAGGATTTACGGGTGTAGGTCTTGGTGAAATTGCTCCAAAAATTCGTCTCTTAGATGCACCTTTTCTTATCCAAACAGATGATGAAGCGGAAAATCTTTACGAAAAATTTGATACTGAGATTCGTGAGGCATTCCGTGCAAATGGATACGAATTACTTGGATTGGTGGAAATAGGATTTGTTTATGTGTTCAGTAAAACTCCAATAACGCAACCATCGGATATTAAGCAACAAAAAATGTGGGTATGGGAAGGTGATCCCGTCGCAGAAACTGCATTTGCAGCAATAGGTCTTAAGCCTATACCACTTTCTATTGATAATGTGCATACTTCCCTACAAACAGGACTTATTAATGCGTTTTATACAACTCCTTATGCAGGTGTTTCTTTGCAATGGTACACACAGGCAAAATATGTTGTTGATTTCCCTTTAACATGCTCAACTGGTGCGATCGTAATTTCGAAAAAATTCTTTGATAATCTACCTACCGATTTACAAGAAATTCTTATTCGTAATGGAAAAATTTATATGAAAAAACTCTCTGAATTGGGACGCAGGGATAATCAAAATTCACTCGCCGAGCTTAAGAAACGTAATTTAACTTTTACCAAGGCAGATGAACATGGTGTGAAAGAGTATGTAGAAACAGGAACTCGTGCGCGAAGGATGTTGATTGGAAAACTCTATGATGAATCTTTCTTGGTGCGTGTAGAGAAAGAAGTGGCGGATTATAGAAAGAATCGAAAATCAAAATGAAAATCATTAAAGCAATTGATGCTATTCTCAATAAAGTAGAGAGTGCGCTTTTAATCTTCATGCTGGCTACTATGGTTATTGTTGCATTTGGGCAAGTTATGCTTCGAAATGTATTTCATACGGGTATTTCAGGTGCCGATATTTTGTTACGACATCTAGTGCTCTGGATTGGTTTTCTTGGTGCGGCGATCGCAACTAGCGAAGAACGCCATATCAATATCGATGCACTACGTCGATTTCTTTCTCCCCGCATTCGATCTGCTGTCGATGTTCTTACAGATATTTTTGCCGCAATAATCTGCTACTTTTTGATGAATGCTGCGCTTACATTTGTCAAAAATGAATTATTAGATAATCGAATGGTCTATCAGAATATTCCTGCCTGGTATGTTCAGGTAATTATTCCTATTGGATTCGGTTTGCTTGTAATCCATTTTATTCTTCGTGCAATCATTCGTGCGCAGAGTGCCCTAACAAAAGGCGGTACAGAATGAGTATTTGGTTGATTTTGGGGCTACTACTTTTCGCTTTTTTTGGAGCACCTCTATTTACAATAATTGGTGCCATTGGTTTATTAGCATTCAACTCCGCCGGTATAGACACTTCAGCTCTGATTATCGATCTGTATAGTAAAATTGCCGATCAACCGATGCTTATTGCTATACCACTGTTTACATTCGCAGGATATCTGTTAGCGGAAAGTAAATCTCCAAAGCGATTAGTTGATTTAGCTGAAGCATTGTTTGGATGGATGCCGGCAGGTTTAGCAATCGTAGCGTTATTCTCATGTGCAATTTTTACGGCTTTTACCGGTGCGTCGGGTGTAACAATAGTTGCGCTTGGTGGGCTTCTCTACCCAATTCTTCTAAAGCAGAAATATCCTGAGCAATTCTCACTTGGTCTTGTTACTGCATCTGGTAGTATCGGTTTGCTTTTCCCACCGAGTTTACCCATTATTCTCTTTGGATTCGTTGCTGGTGTTAGTATCAGTAAATTATTTGTTGCCGGATTGATACCCGGAATTATACTGATTCTTTTTTTATGTGTATATAGCTGGAGAGTTAGCGCAAAATCACATGTTCCAAGGATTCCATTCGAGTGGAAAAAAGTTTGGATTGCTTTACGTGCTGAAATCTGGGAGATCCCTCTGCCATTCATCGTAATTGGTGGAATCTATGGTGGATTTTTCACAGCAACTGAAGCTGCTGCAATAACTGCATTTTATGCATTTGTCGTAGAAGTTTTTATATATCGTGATCTTCATATTTTGAAGGATATACCAAAAGTAATGAGAAAAAGTATGTTACTAGTGGGAGCAATTCTCATGATTTTGGGCTGTGCGTTGGGATTAATGAACTATTTGATTGACGAACAAGTACCTCAGAAGATTTTTGAAATTGTTCAAGCTCAGGTTACAAGTAAGTTCATGTTTCTCCTCATTCTCAATATTTTCCTTATCATTATTGGTATGATGATGGAAATATTCTCGGCGATCGTTTCAGTGCCACTTATTCTTCCGATTGCACAACAGTTCAATATTGATCCAGTACATCTTGGCATCATTTTCTTAACAAATTTAGAACTTGGCTACCTGATGCCACCTATGGGACTTAATCTGTTCCTCTCTAGTTTACGTTTTGAAAAATCTATCATACATCTCTCAAAAGCTGTTGTCATGTTTGTTGTATTTGAAGCAATAGCACTTCTGGTTATTACATACATACCTGAACTTAGTCTTTGGCTGGTTAACTTGACAGGTGTTCAATAAGTAGAATTCCTGAAGAATTGTAATAAAAATCACTAGGAGGATATTTTCTTCTTAATGTGGTAGATGTCACATGGTTAATCAAGAAATTTAAATATTCTTGAATAACGAGTCATACCTTTAAATTCAAACATACTTATAACATTTAGTAAGGATAAATATGAAGGCTATCTGTATTTCAGCAGTTTTCTTTATTCTTCTACTCAATGGATGTTATACCCCACATTTTCTCCCTAATACTGTTCCTGCACCATTCTTCGAAAATTCCGGAAATGTTCGTGCAGGTTTTTATGCTGGGACTAACAGCTATGATGCACATCTTGCAGTATCACCTTTGCAGCATATAGGGATAGTTGGTTCCTATTCGTATTCCTCCAGTAGTAAAGTCAAAGAAGATAAACCAGATACCGAAGCTGAATTCACCCACGGCCATAAGTATTTTGAAGGTGCCTTAGGATTTTATACCACTCCGATACCAATGGGAAAGAGCTTGTTTAAGTCGGAAATATTTGTGGGCTATGGGAAGGGAACTACATCGGGTAGTTTGAATGAAGGAAAAAAGAATTGGATAGGTATGATTGTACCCACAACTCAAGTAGATGCTAATTATCTACAGTATTATGTTCAAATGAATGTTTCGATGACTGAATCGAATGTTTTAGGCGATACTAGGTCAAATGCATTGAAACTCGAATATGGTACTATATTCCGATTTTCCAGAACTGGAATCACAAATTATTCTCGATTCGGTCAGGATCTGGGTATTCCATCAACAACTTTCAATTGTCTTCAAATAGCAGCATCTCTCTCGACTGTAAGTACATTGAAGTTTACATGTCAATCAGGTTGGTTATTTATCCTTTCAAAAGGAGAAAGACCTGCCTACTCACCATTCTATGTAACTGTGGGGATAGGATTATCTCTCTGGTGACTAATAGTCTAATCGTTAAAATTGCAGATTTGTTAAATATAACAAATCAATTAGGATAGAATTGAGAGATGTTGTTTTATTTCTGGAGTCGCTTGAGAAGTTGAATTTGACCTGCATGGTAAATATCATGATTTGCAATACCACAAATCATGGACTTGTTTGAAAATTTACTTCCTTTTGGTTTCTTTCTTAAGTCAGTGGTTTTTAATTGTCTAATCGCATTACACATCGACTTATGAGTGTCATCAAGAAGTTGAATATCTTTCAACCAAGCTTTCTGAGTAACTTCTACAGGACGTTCAAACCAGTTACTTCCTTTTATTGGAAACGATCCTCTTTTTTCGTTTAATAATCGTCGTCGGACAATGTATTTCCAATACGCGGCATGAATAACGATTTCCCATATATTATGCCGATCTGGAGCAGGTCGCCACAACGCTTGTTCCACTGTAAGTCCACGAATACTTCCTCTCAAATTTGGACCATGCCAAGTGTGAACATGATATCCTTCATTGACAAGTTGGAGGAGAATGTGAATTTCAACCGAAAAATTTTTCTTCATCGAATTTACTAATGTTTAAAAATGAAAGAATGAGCCCGATAGACTTGTTGCTCAATTGAGTATTAAAAGCTACTTTTGTGCTGGTTGTTTCTGCTGCTGTGTAATGTGTTTTACTTTTCTATGTTTTCTTCGTTTACCAAATGTACCTCGATAAATCTTACCTCGTTTAGTACGCTGATCGCCTTTTCCCATAACCTTTTCTCCTAGTTATTAATTGTCTCATCCTAAACGTACGTAGCAAAAACGATTCAGTCAAGATTTTAGATGTCCTTTAGTTAATGATTTCGTATTATAGTTGAAAATTGTATGATTCTTCCTAATGAGTGGATGAAAAATTATGGTAGACGTTGAGATTACGGTAATAGGTGCTGGTGTTGTAGGTCTTGCAATTGCAGCTCATCTTTCCCAAAAGCATCCAAATTTGGTACTTCTTGAGAAAAATGAAAAATATGGTATGGAAACTTCGAGCCGAAATAGTGAAGTAATCCATGCAGGAATTTATTATGAACCAGGATCATTAAAAGCACAACTTTGTGTAGCAGGGCGGGATATGCTGTATGAATTATGTGAAACTCATAACATTACCCATAATCCAATCACAAAGTTGATCACGGCTACTACACAACAAGAATTAATTAAACTTGAGAGCATTAAGCAGAATGCGGCAAAGAATGGTGTTGAGTTGGAGTTTTTGAATAAGAATGCAGTGCTCAAGATGGAACCTAATATTCGAACAGAAGGGGCATTATTTTCTCCGCTAACGGGTATTATCAGTGTCCATGACCTTATGGACTATTTTTACTTTCGTATTCAAGAAAATGGTGGAACTATCCAGCAGCGTTGTCAGGTGGTTGATGTTCAATATATCAATGGTCAATATGATATTAGTATTGATGAAAAAGGAAATAGATCAAACATATCAAGCGAAATAGTTGTCAACGCAGCAGGACTTGGGTCCGATTTGATTGCTGAGATGGTAGGTATAGATATTGATAAAGAGGATCTACGTTTGAATTATGTAAAGGGTTCCTATTTTTCTGTCACTCCATCTAAGGCGAAACTTATATCACGACTAGTTTATCCGGTTCCGGTAAATGAGGGCTTGGGGGTACACGCTTTAATTGATTGGGGAGGGAGACTAAAATTTGGCCCGGATGTTGAGTATCTTGATAATCGCTCGCTAGATTATTCCGTCGCGGAAAGCAAATAGCACG
>Ga0233421_10000720_pt1 | contig 12967 bp, 10 predicted proteins | sample Watercolumn_Mata_3_FD_182725 | JGI IMG/M metagenome (GOLD analysis project Ga0233421, IMG submission 182725) | Freshwater microbial communities from Lake Matano, South Sulawesi, Indonesia - Watercolumn_Matano_2014_107_MG | ecosystem: Environmental > Aquatic > Freshwater > Lake | place... | reverse complement strand
ACTCCACTCGCACCTGCGTCAAGATCATTCGACCATCTGCGGTAACGAATTCACTCGAGGACGCGGGCAGCGTCTCGTTCGTGCGCGGGTTGTATAATGCGACGCGCAAAACGTAATCACCCGGTGGAACACTTGCCGGAACGATCAGCCGCACCGGCTCGCACAGGATTTCGCCGGGCGTCCAGCGCGACGTGCCGAGCGCGCTGCCGATCGGAATTTCGTCGGTAGACGCAACGACAGCGCCATCCTGTGCGAACAAGCCGACGTACAATCGGGCGTCAATGTTCGTCGGCTCGCGGGCTTGCCAGTACAGATCCACGTCGAGCGGCGCGCCTGCGCGCATGATCGTTATGGCTGGCTCAAATCCGAGCAACGTGATGCGGTTGCCCAGCCAAACCGCGCGGCGGGTCGCTGTTGCGGGCAGCGCTGTGAGCGGCGCGCGCGTCGTCAAATAGCCCTGCACGCGCGCGTGCGATTCCCCGGCAAAGCCTTCGTCGTCAATGATGCGCCCGCGCGTCGCGAGATAATCGCGAATGACGCCGTCCGGATCAACGACGGTATCGTACAGCCGGAGCATCCAGACGCGCGAATGCGCGGCAAAAACGCGGTCGAGTGCGGCACGCGTGTCGCCGGCAGTCGTCGCGTAAAAATCGGATTCGGGATTGCCCCAGCCCAAGTTCGCGGCTCCGTCAAGCGAGCCGGTTTGCAATACGACTGCGCCTCCTGAGCGGGAGCCGAAAGAGGGTGCGATCCATGGCGCGTAATCTGTGAGTCGTCCGCGCCACGCGATTGGCTGCTCGTAATAGTGCGTGAACGCGGTGTACGTATAGCCGGCGTTGATCAAGATCGCGTCGTCCGGTCGCCAGTGCTCCGCCAGGGATTGCACCGCGCCGCGCAGATCGTCTTTGGTGTAACGCGGATTGTACCAAAAGTTGTAGGCGGAAACCGTAGACAGTAGACCGTAGATAGTCAAGAGCAAAACGTAAAGTGCGAATTGTAGATTGCGAATCGCAGGTTTTGAATTGCGAATTCTCTCCAAGCCAAGCGCGAGCAAAATATAGAACGTGGGCGAGTAGATGAAGATGTAGCGAACGTGGTAGAGGGGTTTCCAAAGTGACAGCGCGTAGATGAGGAGCAATGGAACGAACGTGTAGCTCAGTAAGAACAGCGGACAATGCGCCAGTGAGACAGTGGGCAATGAGGGGAGGTCAGTGGTCGGTGGTCGGCGGTCAGCGCGGAACGCGAATGCAATCACCAGCGCGACGAAGAAGAGCGCGGGAAGAACCATCACCGGTTCAACCGATTGTCCAAACGCGAGCGCGGAGAACGACTCAAGCACAGCACTGGGCAGAGGAGTGAAGGAGCGCCACGGTGGAACGGGTGGATCCGTCGCCTGCCTAAACGCGATGGGAAGCCAGGGCGCGTAGAGCGCGAGGATGGTGAGTTGGGAGAGCGCCCAAATTCGGAATTCGGAATTCGCAATTCGCAATTCAAAATGGCGAATTGCAAATTGTGAGCTGCGCAAGAGCCAGATCAATGCGACCAGGTTTTCAAAGATGAGCAAGAATGTGAAATAATAGAGCGTATAAATGCCAAGTGCGCTGACTATAACATAGATGGTGAAAGCATTCAACAAAAAACGCGCGGACTGTTGACGGTTAGCTTTTGACTGCTGACTGCTGAGCAGCCGCACGAAAAAATGCGCCGATGCAAGCCCCAGCAGCGCGCCGAGCGTGTACATTCGCACTTCTTGCGAGTACCCCAGGTTGTACGGCGAGAACGCGACAAGGAGCGCGGCAAAGCGCGCGACCCGCGCGTTGAACCATTGGCGCGCGACGCGGTACGCCAACGCGACGAGCAGCATGCCGAAGAAAAGTGAAAGAAACGCGACTGAGAATTCTGACCACCCCGCGAGGCGTCCCCAGAAATGCAGAAGGTAGTAGTACAGCGGCGGATGAATATCGCCCGCCGTGTGGCGGGTGAGCGCGAGCAAATCCTGTTGCGCGAGCGCCACACTCACCGTCTCGTCGTACCACAGACTGGCAATGCCGAGCCGGAACAAGCGCAGCGCGAACGCGGCAAGGAGAATTGCTAAAAGCCAAAAACGAGAGGAGATTCTTACGCGCACGGTGGTTATTCGTGGGGCTTGAGTTTAAGCATGATTTGGGTTGCCCGTGGCTCGAAGAAAGATCAAGGTCTTCGCTGTAGCGATGCTTCAAGTAAGATTCAGCGCACTTCTCCGCAAGTCACGTCGTAATACCGTCGCGGAACGGGTTGCCAACGGCGCTGTTATTCTAGGGCAGACCGCGCATCTTGTCAAAGCAGGGTGGGCGCCCCGACCCTACACCAACACGCGCGCCTTGGCTATGATCGCGTCCGTCACATCCAGCGTCTTGGCGGAGCCGCCCAGATCCGGCGTCAGCACTTTGCCTTCGCCAGTTACCACTTTGATTGCGCGCATGATCAAATCCGCAGACGGCTTCTCGCCGAGAAACTCGAGCATCATCGCGCCGCACCAGATCATCGCGATTGGGTTCGCGATCCCCTTGCCGAAAATGTCCGGCGCGGAACCGTGCACCGGCTCGAACATCGAAGGGTACTCCCGTTCGGGATTGAGGTTGCCGCTCGCAGCCATCCCGAGCGAGCCGCAGATCGCGCCGCCGAGGTCGGTGAGAATGTCGCCAAACAGATTCGAGCCGACGACGACGTCCAGTGATTCGGGCCGCAGCACAAAGCGCGCCGCGAGGGCATCGATCAGCACGCGCTCGGTTTGCACCTCCGGGAATTGTCTGCCTACCTCGACGAAAATTTCGTCCCAGAACGTCAGCGAGTGCTGCTGCGCGTTCGATTTCGTCGCATTCACCAATTTCTTGCGCCGACTCTGCGCGAGTTGATACGCATAGCGAATGATGCGCTCAATGCCGGTGCGCGTGAACACGGACGTTTCAATCGCGACCTCGATCGGCAATCCGCGATGGGCGCGTCCGCCCGCGCCGGAGTACTCGCCCTCGGTGTTTTCGCGAATGACGACGAAATCAATGTCGCCCGGCTTTTTGTTCGCAAGCGGGGACTTGATGCCGGGCAAGAGAAAACTCGGGCGCTGGCAAACGTACTGCTCGAATCCCTGACAGATCGGCAGGCGCAAGCCGCGCAGGGAAATGTGATCTGGTACGCTCGGAAAACCGACCGCGCCAAAGTAGATGACGTCGAATTCCTTAAGCGTCTTCAAGCCGTCATCCGCCATCATCCGCCCGGTCTTCAAATAATACTCGCAGCCCCAGGGAAAATAATCGTACCGCATTTTGTACGCGCCGGTCAGTTGTCCGACCGCGTCCAAGACGCGCACGCCTTCTGGAGTAACCTCTTGTCCAATTCCATCGCCGGGAATCACGGCGACATGGTAACCACGCATCGGTTTTCCTTTTTGGCTCTTATGTGATTGGCGGCAATTGCACACTTGCACCTGCGGTTACGCAAGTGCAGGTGTCGGCGCGTAGACGCGGATCGCCGCGGGACCTGTCAGCGGACACTTGTATTCGCAGATGCCGCAACCGATGCACATATCGGCGACGACGTGCGGACGCTGCACGTGCACCTTTTTGCCGTCCGGCGAAATCAAATCCACGGCTTCGAGCTTGATCGCCTTGTCCGGAACCGGACACATTTCTTCGCAGACGACGCACTGACGATAACTTGCCCAAGGGATGCAACGGTTCTCATCTATGTACGCCGTGCCAATGACATTCTGGCGTTTTTGTTCGAGTGTGAGCGGCGGGATTGCGCCGGTTGGGCAAACTTGCCCGCACGCGTTGCACGAATAATCGCAATAGCCGAGTCGCGAGTACAAGATCGGCGTCCAGAAACCTTCCAAGCCCGATTCGAACAAACTGGGCTGCAAAACGCCGGTCGGGCAGATTTTGCTGCATTCCGCGCAGCGAATACATTTCGCCAGAAAGCTATTGTCGCGTGCGCCCGGCGGACGAACCAGCCACGGATCGTCGCGCGACGCGGATGGCGCAGAACGAAACAGCGCAACCGCGCCGATGCTGGCGAGCGCGCTGCTGATCAAATGCCGCCGCGTCAGATCAACACGCTGGCGAGCAGACCGCTGACTGCCGACCGCCGACCGCCGAGCCCCAAAGCGAAACTCAATGACTGATTCCGGACATGCTGGGACACAGTCCATACACACAACACACTCGGCGGGATCAACGGCGAACCCTTCTTGTGCGACTGTGATCGCGCCCGTCGGGCAGACGCGCATACAGGCGGCGCAACGACTGCACTCGTTCACCGCGCGCGGTTTCAGCCAGGCAATTCTCGCTTGCAGCGCGTAGATCGCGCCGAGCGGACACAGATAGCGGCACCAAAAGCGCGGCGCAACCCAATTCAGCGCGACGACGCCGACGAAGACGAGGGCGAGCATCCAGCTGAGTTGGTAGAACGTCTGCTGGGCGGGCAAGAGCGTGCCGCGCCAATTCTGCTCGATCCAATCGAACGCGGGCTGCAGCGGCGGCGCAATCGGATAGAGCGCGGTTTCGATGCTGACGACGACGACGTTCAAGGCAGGAACGAACACGCTGCTGAACGTGCGATTCAACAAGGTGAGCGGGTCGAGAATCATCAGCGAAAGGTTACCTAAGAGCGCGCTGAAGAAAACGATGAGGAGCAGAACGTACTTGATTGCTCGCCGGTTCGCCCGCGCTTCGATTCTGCGAAGAGCGTGGGGCGAGAACCAATCGAGTAATGCGCCAAGTGGGCAGAGCCAGCCGCACCACGCGCGCCCGAACACGAACCCGAACACGACTGCCGCGAGCGCGAGGAGGAGTGCCCAGATCACCGCGCGCGCTGCAAGCATCGCGCCAAACGCGACGAGCGGATTGAGGCGAAAATACAGATCGAGTGGGACCAGCGATTCAAAACCGCGATAGGTGAGCAACGCGAGCAGAAAGAAGAGCGCGGTGCTGAGGATCTGGATGCTTTGGCGCGCGCGACGCCACCGGTTTGCATTCATGCGGATGACATGACCTCTTCACAGAGGCGCGGGAGGAAGGAGGGGCGCAATTCAATTGCGCTCTTACGTTGGATGCCAGGGAATTTTCGCCTCTCGCCCCGCGCCTCTCGCTATACCGTCACTTCCTTGATCCGCACCTTGTCAAAATCGTACCGCCCCAATCCCATCTCCGCGCCAATCTTGACATAGCCAATGTCCTGTGGTTTCTGGCTGAAGAAAATTTGCGCAGCGTATGCGTCCGTCGCGACTGGATCATGGCTCGCGATCAGCGTGTTCGCCATTTTCACGTCGTTGAGATTACCCCCCGTCGGGCCATGATTCATCAGCACGCGTACACCATCAATGATGTTGAGCGTCGGCTTGATGACAGTGTTCAGATCGGCGATGCGTTGATCAAGCGCGAAATGGATCGAGTTGCGGTCTTGGACGATCCCCATCAGCCCTTTCAGCGCGAGCGTGAGCCGCGCCGACCCGTGATGTTTTGCGATCGGAACGTTGATGACGACATCGGCTTTCATAATATCCTGATACACCCTGTTCGATTTGAGGCTGCGCCCATTTGGAAAATCAATGGGCACGAATTTGTTCGATGCCATCAATTCCATCTGCCCGCCCACTTTCTCGACGGCGTCGCGGATGCCGCTCTTGACATACGCGACGGCGGCGGTGCCGGAGAACGGCGCGTCCATCACACGCACGCGCTGGGCGCCCGCCTCCAAACACATCTTGACGATTTCGGCGACAACCTCGGGATTTGTCGTGGAGGCGTACTCGGGCCCGTTTTGCGCGTTGCAGATGTTTGGCTTGATGATGACGTCGTTTCCTGGCTTGACGAATTTCTTGATGCCGCCGAGCGCGTCCACGACGGCGCGCGTGATTGCCGCAGGACTCGCGCCGCGTGCGACCGCAAGGTACGGCTCGCCCGCGACTGGCGCAAGCGGTGTCGCCGTCATCACGGGTGTGGGCATCGTGGTCGCGCTGATGACGCGCGTTGCGGCGCCCTGAGCGGCAGTTGGCGAGGGCTGCGCGAGGGTGGTCGTAGGTGGTGCCGCAGTCGGCGGGAGCGGCGTTGCCGTTGGCGCGGGTTGCGCGCAACTCACGAGGGTGTTGCCGCTTGCCAGCGCCAATGAGTAAAGTATCGAACGTCGGATGAACTCACGACGAGAAAGCATTTTGAACTCCTTTTTCCGACGGAGGACGGACGATCGACAGGGTCGCGCTATTCCATCATCCGTAATTAGTCTGAACTACGCAGTCACTTCTTTGATCCGCAACTTGTCCAAATCCCATCGCCCGATGCCCATTTCCGCGCCGGACTTGATGTACGCGATCTCTTCGGGCTTTTTGAGGAACAAGAGCTTGGCGGCGTACGCGTCGAGCGCGACCGGATCGTGGGATGCCATCACCAGATTGGTCTTGACGACGAAATCGAGTGAGCCGCCCGTGGGTCCATTCACCGCCAGCGTGCGCACCGCGTCAATCACGTTGAGCGTCGGCTTGATCAGCGTGTTCAAATCGGCGATGCGTTGATCGAGCGCGTTGTGGAACGCGGGCGGATCAACAATCACGCCCATCAAACCCTTCATCGCGAGTGTGAGTTTGGCGATGTCGTGCGTCTTCGCGATCGGGACGTTGATGACGACGTCGGCTTTCAAAATATCTTGGTACACTTTCCACTTTTTGAGATTGCGCGCGGTCTTTGGGAAATCAGCGTCCGTGTATTTCATTGCACTCATCAATTCCATTTGCCCGCCGACTTTTTCGACGGCTTCGCGGATGCCGCTCTTTCTATACGCCTCGACGGCGGTGCCTGCGAACGGTTGATCCATCACGCGCACGCGCTTGGCGCCCGCCTCCAAGCACAGCTTGACGAGTTCGGCAAGCACTTCGGGATTCGTCGTCGTCGCATACTCGAGACCGTACGACGCGTTGCAGATATTTGGCTTGAGGATGACGTCGTTGCCCGGTTTCACAAACCGCTTCATCCCGCCGAGCGCGTCAATCGTAGCGCGCGTGATCGCGCCGGGATTCGTTCCTCGCGCGACGGCGAGGTATGGATCGAACGCGGTGGGCGGCACGGGGGTCGCTGTCATCGTCGCGGCGGGCGTGAAGGTTGGCGCGACGGTAGGTGTGAGCGTCGGGGTGGGCGCCAGAGTGGCGGTGGGTGGTACGCGCGTTAAACTCGGAAGCGCGGTCGGCGCCGCCGGCGGAGGAATCGGCGTGGGTGTGGATGAATTGCACGCGGCAAGCGCACTGCCGCCAGCCATCGTCAGCGCGTACAGAACCGATCGTCGGAGAAATTCTCGGCGAGACAACATAATCTCACCCTTTCTGGGAATTGGAGATTAGAGATTAGAGGTTGGAGGCAATCTCCAAGCTCTAATCTCTTGACACTATGATAGACGCGATGGGTACCGAATCGCGTCCAAAAGGAGTCCGAATTCGGTTACGAGCGCAGCATCCACCACCACGCCATCACGATTCCGAGTGCGGCGCCCGCCGCGACCTGAATCGGCGTGTGCCCGAGGATTTCGCGCAGGCGCACCTCGCTGATAGGATGACCCTGGAATAGTTCGTCAATGATTTGATTAAGGATGCGCGCTTGCATGCTTGCCCAACGGCGGATCCCCGCCGCGTCGTACATCACAACCATCGCGAGAATGATGGACAGCGCAAAAACACTCGAGCCAGCGCCGTCGTGAAGCGCAATCGCAGCGGCGAGTCCACAGACGAGCGCGGAGTGGGACGAAGGCATACCGCCTGCGCTCGTCAGCAAGCGCAGGTTGAATTTGCGATGCCAGATTAATTCGATGACGACTTTGAGGGTTTGGGCGGTCACCCAAGGCAGAAAGGCTGCTTGCAAGACGCGATTGTTGAAAAATGATTCCAAAATGACTCCAAGTGTCAGGAATGTTCAAGCAAGTTCAAGGTTCAAAGGAGCGTATCCTCGAAACTTGAATTTCCTTGAGCTCATTCCTCTTCCTCGTCCAGATCTTCTGCCACCAGTTCTTCGCCGTGCGGGACGAGTTCTTTGATCCGGAGTTCCGCTGCGTCGAGCATCTCGCCGCATTGCTTGGAGAGTTCCGTGCCGCGCTGGAAGAGCGCGAGCGACTCGTCGAGCGAGAGGTCGCCCGCTTCCAGTTTGGCGACGGTAGTTTCGAGTTCGCGGAAGAGTGATTCAAAAGATTGGTCTTCAGGTAATTTTTGTTTTGGTTTGGGCATGGTCATTCACTCGGTGTCAACGAATGTGTAACGAACACTTGCCCTGGCGGGAACGCAAGTGCCAGGGTAAACGAATGGTCTCGGGCGGGATTCGTTCATTCAGAATGGAAAGCATGTCATTTCGAGACGCGGTTTTTACGCCGAGAAATCTCATTCGTTCAGATTTGGTGGTATCCCCACTTTTGTCTGCGATGCTCCGCCAACTTTTTCGGTGGGAACTTGCGTCCCCACTCCAAGCGCGGTCTGCCAAAGTTGACGAGCAAGCCGACGTTGCACGTCTCGTCTTCGTCTGCTGAGAAATAGTCAATCATCTGGGCTTCGTCATCGCCTGTGATTTGATGGGAGCGCGCCTTGAGGTCTAGCCACACTTGTCCTTCGACGCGAAAATCGGGAGTGTAGACGATGAGTGTATTGCCGCTTTCGTCCACGACGGGCAGTGACGGTTCTTCTTCGTACGCGATACCCAACTCCGCAAACTTTGCAGCAAGTGCGCGTTGGTACACGACTTCGCGATGCCCTGGACCCAAATCGTTATGCACCACCATGCACGCGCCGATGATGCGATAGGTCAAGTCTCCATGTCCGTCGTCGACGAGTCCTGGTTTCTTCACAGGTTTGTTTGTGTCCATGATTCTTCCTTCGGTGTCAACGAATGTTCAACGAATAAACGAATCTTGGCGCGCGACTCATTTGTTAATTCGTATCACATCTGCCGAGTCATTCGTTTATTCGTTCTGATTCGTTGACACCTCAACGAATCTCAAACGAATAAACGAATCACGACGCGCAACTCATTCGTTTATTGTTCTTCATTCGTTGACACCAACGCCTTCAACGCCCCATACGCCGCATCCCGCACCTCCGCGCTCTCATCCTGCCGTGCCAGGTCCAGCAAGCCATCCAGAACACTCTGCGTCTTTTCGCCCAACTTTCCCAACGCTTCAGCCGCGTGTTGCCGTACTTTTTCATCGCTCGCCGCGCGCGCCAAGTCGAGTAATAGTGGTGTTGCTTGCACTTGTTCGCCCAATTCTCCCAGCGATTGTGCTGCACGTTGTCGCATCCATTCATTGTTCGCCGTGCGCGCTTGGTTGAGTAGAAGTTGTGCCGCTTGTTCTTTCTCACTCAGTTTCCCCAAAGATTCAGCTGCATCCAGGCGCACCTTCTCACCACTCGCTGTGCGCGCCAAGTCGAGTAATAATGGTATCGCCTGCGCCTTCTCGCCCAATTCCCCTAACGCTTGCGCCGCAGACTGTCGCACCCATTCACTACTCGCCGTGCGCGCCAACTCTAGCAAGCCAGTTATAATCACTTCATTCTTTTCGCCCAATCGTCCCACTGACCAAGCCGCACTACTCTGCACATTTTCGGCGCTTGCCGTGCGTGCCAAGTCGAGCAGCAGTTGCGCGGCTTGGCTCTTTTCGCCCAACTCTCCCAATGCGTCTGCCGCAAGGTGTCGCACTACCTGGGAACTAGCAGTGCGTGCTAACTCGAGCAACCCAGAAATGACTACTTCGTTCCGTTCGCCCAATTCCCCTAATGCCGTTGTCGCATGTTGCCGTACTGCTTCAGAATCTGTGATGTGCGCCAATTCTAGCAACCCAGTGACAATCCCTTCATTTTTCTCGCCCAATCGCCCCAACGACCAAGCCGCGTATCCCCGCACATATTCATCATTCGCTGTGCGCGCCAGGTTGAGTAGTAGTTGCGCCGCTTGCGCTTTCTCTCCCAACAGCCCCAATACCCAGGCGGCAAGTCGTCGTACGGTTTCATCACGCGCAGTGCGCGCCAGGTCGAGCAATAATGGTACCACTTGCGCTTTCTCGCCCAACTTCCCCAACGCGACAGCCGCACGCCACTGCACCCATTCATCATCCGCCTTGCGCGCAAGGTTGAGTAACAATTGTGCCGTCTCGGGTTCTCTCCGTGCCGCCAATGGTGTTATCCAATCGGTGCATCCAGCATCCAAGAATCTCTCGTGAGAGTCTCTCAGTACTGCCGTTGCAATGGTTCCATGTTCGCTTCTAACAATCCGCATCAGGATTTTAAGGTAGTCACCGTGAAGATTCTCGCGCCCGTGAGTATTCAGCAACCCATCGCACAACTCCTTCACCACTCGCTCCGCCACCGCGCGCTCGACCATCACATCATCAGCAAGGACGCGCGCGGCAAAGAAAAGGTCGCGATGCAAAACGTCTTCGCCCCAACTGTTCGCGCTCAGGATGGCTTGCAGCAATTTCGTCGCGGGCTTGACCTTGAGTTTCGCCATCGTCAGCAAACTCACCTCTTCCCAGCGCGGGTCGTGCAGGTGCGTCATCACGGCGTCGTGGACAATCTGCGGGTCTTCTTCGTCCAGATAGCGATTGTAAATGTCCATCGCCGCAAAATATTCCTGAAAGGTGCGATGCACAAACGCAAAGCGGTCGGGACTGCGCTCGACCAGGATGCCCGCGCGCTCCACCAATCGGTCAATGAATCGCGATGCTTCATCCGCCGCGTCGGGGCGCGATTTCAAAAATCGGGTCAACTTGCGCTGCAACTCATCGCGTTCCACATCGCCGATGTTCTCGCTGTGCATCCAATACGCGATATGTTCCAAGCGTCGCCGCTGTTCTTCTTCCCCGATTGGCGCGCTGCCAACGCCGCGCACCTCGTCCCATTTCACCAGGAGCGATTCGGTGCATTTGTCGTACAACCTGACGCGCTGATTCGGCAATCGTTCCGTGCGATGAATCGTCGCGATAATCGTGAGCATCAGCGGATTGACCGCGAGTCGCTTGACGTTCGGATTCGCGTCCAGCGATTCCGACAACAGCCGCGCGCCCTCTTTCGCTTCGGGCTCGTTCTTCCCCTCGACCGCACGATACCAGTTCTCGATGAATTGGCGAATCGCGTCGTCGTCGAAATCCAGGATGCTGAACGCGTAAAACTCGCGACGGTCGAGCGGCGCGGCTTCGTATCCTGTCGGACGCGACGTGACGATGAAACGATTGGCAGGATGCGCGCGCGCCAGATTCTCGATGAGGTCACGCATTTCGATTCTCTGCGCGGCAGTGCCGACCTCGTCCATCCCGTCGAACAACAGCGCGCATTGACCGCGCTCGATGAAATGGCAAAAGAATTGCGGCGGAAAATTCTGCCCGCGCGCGCGATAGTGGTCGTGCAAATAATCTTCAACCGCGTACCCCGCGCCCCGCCGACTGCGTTCCCGCGCGAATTCCCGCAGCACGATTCGCAACGGCACGCGCGCAGCATCCTGAGCGGACTCTGAGCGAGCGGAGCGAGTCGAAGAGGGAGTCGAAGGATGCGCCTCCGCGTCACGGCACGCGCGCGCGCAAACGACAGTGCGAGCCATTGCAACAACGTGGACTTGCCCGCGCCAGGCACGCCCAGCACAACCATCTTCTGCGCGACTTGCAATGCGGTGTCCACATCAATTTTCTCCGCGAGTCTCTGCCTCTCTGTCATTGCGAGGAGCGTTTTGCGCGACGAAGCAATCTCCAAGTCGCGAGTTGGGGATTGCTTCGCCGCTTCGCGGCTCGCAATGACAGACGCGATTTCTCTTTCTTCCTCAAACCGTTCCCTGCTCGCAACGCCCTCCACGCGCAGCGGCACAAACACCTGCTCCAGTTGCGGGTCGTCAACCTGCTTGCCCGCGTGCGAAAAACCAATCAGGCGAATCTTTTCCCATTCGCCAATGGCGTGCGTGAGATACTGCTCGCGCAGTTTTTCCATGCTGACTTGTTCTTGATCGCGTTCCCAGTTGCGAATCGCGGTGACAACTTTCGTCGCCAAATCTTGCGGCGTTTTGAATTCCGCGCGCAGCATGCCATTGACGCGCGCGCGGAACTCGCGCTGGCGTTTGCGTTTCGACGCGTTCTCGACAAGGTTGGCAGGAATTGGAAAATCATCAGGCGCGATGAACATCAAGCGCGGCTTGTTCGTCTCAACCGCCGCGTCGTATTCCTGTTGCGTGTACGATTTGTCCGAACCTTTGGGGCTGCTTCCAAAATAATGCCCGACGATTCCGACAAACACATCGCACTCGGCAACCTTCGCGCGGCAAAACTCGTCCGCCATTTCCGCGCGCGCGCCAAAATCCTCCATGCGGACACAATGCAAATCGTCGCACGCCTGAATCGCCGCGAACACCGCGTCGCGATACTCTTGCAAATCTCTGGCGGTGGAACTGAGAAAGACTCTTTTCATCTGACTCGAAATGTCATTGCGAGCGATTTGCGCGAAGCAATCTCCAATTCACGAGTTGGGGATTGCTTCGCATACTCCGACTACGCGGCACAGACCGCCGCTCCGCTCAGGATGCTCGCAATGACAGATACGTCATTCGTTTATTCGTTTGACATTCGTTGACACCAAGCCACGCGCCAACCAGACTATGCCAATCACAATCAGCAGCAACGGAAAGAACGGCAAATCAATTTCCAATCGCAGCACCGCGCGCGCCACATCGAACGCGCCCAGGACGAGCGCGAGCGCACCGAGACAAATCGTCAGACCACTGGTCGGGATTTTGCTCGCATAGCGCGCAAGGTTCAAGCCGAGCAGAATGACGCCGATGCCGACCGCGCCAACGCCGTCAGGCAGCCCGCGCGACAAGTTGGTGATGCCAAGCCAGATGAAAAACGCACCCCACGCGACTGTTTCGTACTTGCGATTCAAAGTGCGTGCATCGTCCATAGTCCTCTCCCTCTGAGCAGCGGAGCAAGGGTGCGG
>Ga0233421_10000717_pt1 | contig 13005 bp, 12 predicted proteins | sample Watercolumn_Mata_3_FD_182725 | JGI IMG/M metagenome (GOLD analysis project Ga0233421, IMG submission 182725) | Freshwater microbial communities from Lake Matano, South Sulawesi, Indonesia - Watercolumn_Matano_2014_107_MG | ecosystem: Environmental > Aquatic > Freshwater > Lake | place... | reverse complement strand
CGAAATCCGAAATCCGAAACAATTAAATTAAAAGTTTGTTAAAAGAAGTTGGAATTGAGGATGCGGTTGTTACGCCGACGCAAAATAATTCAATCCTGATTCGCTATGGGAATTCGGATGACGAAAAAAATAAGGCCGTTTTAACAAAACTTCGCGAGAAATATCCCGAGATTCAAAATACTCGCCTCGATTATATCGGCCCGTCCATTTCTTCGGAACTCAAGAAAAAAGCTGTCTGGGCGCTCGCGATCGCCGTGGTAGGAATCGCGCTTTACATTGCTTACGCTTTCCGCCAGGTCTCGCGGCCGGTGGCATCGTGGAAATACGGGGCAGGAGCGGTAATCGCTCTCGTTCACGATGTTTTGATTACGGTTGGTATCTTTTCCGTTCTTGGCCATTTCCTAAACATTGAAGTCGACACAACTTTCATTGCAGCCCTTCTCACCATTCTTGGGTTTTCCGTCCACGACACGATTGTCGTCTATGACCGAACGCGGGAAAATCTTATGCGGGGAAGCTCGGGAGATGAATTCGACGGAACTGTCAACCGCAGTCTCAACGAAACGATGGCCCGTTCGATCAACACCTCTCTCACGGTTATTATCACTCTCCTAGCCATATTCATTTTCGGGGGCGAAACCATCAAAAATTTCATTCTGGCGCTTCTCATCGGCATAACTTTTGGAACTTATTCTTCGATTTTCGTCGCTTCGGCTTTGATGGTGGATTGGTGGAAATACAGCCGAGAATTTTGAATTTCGAATTTTGAATTTCGAATCAATTTTTAGTGACTTAATAGTTTATTCAAAATTTAGTCATTTGATAATTCATTCAAAATTCAAAATTAAAAATTTGAAATTTTAAATACCAAGCTCTTTACAAAATCCCCAATTTGCCAAAATTTACTCGAATATCTTGACAATGAAAGCCCTGTATGTTATGGTTGTATATCGAGCTAATTTCAGCTAGAATAACTAATAATCAAACCGTATGCAGATCGAAGGAAATATGGTAAATTTAAGGGAAAAAACCGCAGTTTCCCAAAAAATTCCGGTGAAACTGGACAGCATTCCTTCAATGGTTGGAGGACTTCTTGCGCCGTTGAGCGCCAAGCAAAAACTGGTTATTTCCAGCCGCTTTGGCGTTTCCAGCGGGAAACCCCAGACTTTGGAAGCGATTGGAAAGACATTGGGGATCACCCGGGAGAGGGTCCGGCAAATCGAGGCCGATGCTCTTGAAAACCTTCAAAAATCCCAAAAAGGAGCCGAAGCCAACGCCACTATATCCTTTATAAACGAGATTATTTCTGCCCAAGGCGGAATTATGAAAGTCGAGACCCTCATCAAGGAAGTGATCAGCCAGCATCCTGAAAATGCCGAGGAGAATGGAGAAAGTGAGAAATATCAGCTCATTGAACTGGTTTTTCCGGTGGCTGGCCTCAAGAAAGTGAAGGGCAACCGGGAAATGTACGATTCCTGGGCGGATAAAAGTTTTGATATCAAGAAATTTCAGGAAATCATTGATACGATAGATAAATTTTTTGAGGAGAATAAAAAGTTGTATTCCAGCGAGGATCTGGTGAAGAGACTGGAATATATGGAACTGCTCAAGAAAAATCCGCATGTTACGCCCGGGCAAATTCTCAATTTTCTGGAAGTTTCAAAAAAATTTGGCAAAAACATTTTCGGAAATTGGGGCAAAGCCCGATGGCCCTTGGTGCGGCCGCGGGGAGTGCGGGAAAAAGCGACCCTTGTGCTTTTGAACCAGAAAAAGCCGCTTCATTTTCGGGAAATTTCGCGCCTCATTGAAAATTTTGGATTGAGCCGGAAAAAAGTTCATCCCCAAACGGTTCATAACGAGCTCATTCGCGACAGTCGGTTCGTTTTGGTCGGGCGGGGCACTTATGCCCTTCGCGAGTGGGGCTATGAAGAGGGCACAGTAAAAGACGTCATCGTCTTGCTTCTCAAGTCGGCTGGCGGATTTCTCACGAAAGAGAATATTATAAATGGAGTTCTCAAAAAAAGAAAAGTGAAGAAAGCGACAATTGCCGTAAATTTGGCGGATAAAAAAGTTTTTGAGAAAGCGGGAAGCGGATATAAATTGAAATAATTTCCGCTGACCTTAAAATAAAACCAAAAAACTTAACAACCAATATGGATTTTATATTATTCCTCAAAGAATATTTCCAAACAATCGGGCAAGTTGTTTCCGCCACTTGGTGGTTTGTCTGCCCGATTGTTTTATTTTGGGTTTTCAAAGAGACCTACTGGCGCTATGTCTGGATAGAATATAACAAAACCCTGAAGTGGACGCTTCTTGAGATCAAGCCTCCCCGCACCATCGAGCGCAGTCCCAGGACAATGGAGCAGATTTTTGCGATGCTTCACGGAGCGTGGTCCACGCCGAGTTATTTCGAAATGTACTTTAGAGGGCGGGTTTTTCAGTCCATATTCGCTTTTGAAATCCGGGGCATAAACGGCGAGATGCACTTTTATATCCGAACGGAATCAAGGTATCGCAATTTGGTCGAAGCGGCGATATATTCCCAATATCCAGAAGCCGAGATCGAGGAGGCGGAAGATTACGTCCACACCGTTCCGATGAGCACGCCCAACCCCCAATGGAACTTGTGGGGAACGGACTACAAATTTTCCAAAGACGATGCTTATCCCATTCGCACTTACCATAAATTTCAGGAAGATGTAACCAAGGGAATGATCGAACCGCTAAGCTCGCTGGCTGACGCAATTGCCGGCCTCCCGCCCGCTCATCAAATCTGGCTGCAAATCCTAATCAGGCCCATAAAAGACAATGAGTGGATGCCGGCTGTCAAAAAAGTAGTGGCCAAGCTGGCCGGCCGCGAGGTAAAGAAGGAGTCTTGGGCAATTGTTGCGTTCTTCAGAGAAGCGATTGATGTTCTCGCATCCTCGGTTCAAAATATTTTTGGCCCTGTGCCGGAAAAGAAGGAAGAAAAAAAAGAAGAGCAGCCTCTCCAGTTCCGGCTCACTCCGGTGGAAAAGGATGTTTTGCAGGCAGTTGAAGAAAGTCTCAATAAAAAGGCCTTTAAGACAAAATTAAGGTTGCTCTACGTCGCTCCCCGCGAAACTTTCAAAAAAGTTTTTTATCAAGCGGGAGACGGCTTTGTCCATCAGTTCAACGATATCAACCTGAATACGATGGTGAAGGACAACGAAACAAAAACTTATGCCAACTATTGGTTCAGGACTTATCGTCTCAAGTGGGCGCAGAGAAAAATTTTCCGGCGCTACATCACCCGCGACAATGACGGGCCAAATATGTTTTTGAATACAGAAGAGCTGGCAACCATCTGGCATCTGCCGGATATGTCGGCGATGTCGCCGGCCATCGCCCGAGTCGAGGCTAAAAAGGGCGGAGCGCCGCTGAACTTGCCGGTGGAATAATTTTATGGAAGAAATTACAACTTTCGCCAAAACCAATTTCCGGGGCCAGAACCGGGTGTTCGGAATCAAAACCGACGATCGTCGGAGGCATTTTTACGTGATTGGAAAAACCGGAACCGGAAAAACGACTATGATTCAGAATATGGCCATTCAGGACATTCAGGCCGGCCGGGGAGTAGCCGTAATCGACCCGCACGGGGAATTCGCCGAGAACGTCCTCAAAGCTATCCCCTCGAGCCGGATCAACGACGTCATCTATTTCAACCCCGCCGACCAGGAATATCCGATTGCCTTCAACGTCATGGAAAAAGTGAACACGGAATACCGGCATCTCATCGCTTCGGGCCTGGTGGGAGTGTTCAAGAAAATCTGGGCTGATTCCTGGGGGCCGCGTCTGGAATATATTCTTAGAAATGCGATTCTCGGCCTTTTGGAGTATCCGGGAAGCACCCTGCTGGGAGTAACGAGAATTTTGGTGGACAAGAATTATCGCGACCGGGTGGTGGATAAAATCACCGACCCGGTGGTGAAATCTTTCTGGGTGGATGAATTCACCAAATGGAACGAAAGAGTCCTCCAGGAAGTTATTTCTCCAATTCAAAACAAGGTTGGCCAGTTTCTCTCGAGTGCTCTTATCAGAAACATTGTCGGGCAGACAAAATCAGCCTTCAATATCCGGGACCTTATGGACGAAGGAAAAATACTGATTATGAATCTTTCCAAGGGCCGAATCGGCGAGGACAACAGCGCGCTTCTCGGGGCGATGATGATAACCAAAATTCAGCTCGCAGCCATGGCCCGAGTGGATGTTCCGGAAGACCAAAGGCGGGATTTCTATCTTTACGTTGACGAGTTCCAGAATTTCGCGACTGATTCTTTCGCCAATATTCTTTCCGAGGCCCGAAAGTATCATCTTGACCTGATACTGGCCCATCAATACATCGGCCAGCTTATTACCGACACTTCGACGCGGGTGCGCGATGCTGTTTTCGGAAACGTGGGAACAATTTGCCTTTTTCGGGTCGGAGCCGAGGACGCGGAATTTCTGGAAAAGGAGTTTGAACCGGTCTTTATGGCGCAGGACCTTGTCAATCTTCCCAGCCATAACATCTATATCAAACTGATGATAGACGGAATTGCCGGAAACGCCTTTTCGGCCGAAACTCTTCCGCCGGCCGACCTTTCCAAGACGGAAGGAAACGCCGAAAAGGTGATTCGGATAACGCGGGAACGATACGGAACTCAAAGGGAGGTTGTCGAGGAAAAAATTTCCCGCTGGAGCGGAATGATAACGGAGAAAGATTTGAAAGCTGGGAGAGATGAAATTCCCGTCGCAAGAAGCAGAAAACCAGTCAAAATAACTAAAAGAGAAACAAAAAGAGAAAGCCAGTCGACTTCGGCGGCGGGCGACAGGACGATGTATCCCGCCAAATGTGCCACTTGCGAGACTGACATTGAAGTGCCCTTCAAGCCCGACGGCTCTCGCCCGACTTTTTGCAAAGAGTGTCTCAAAGACTATCAGCGCCAGCAGGCGAGAATTCAACAAGCCCAGCCAGCCAAGCAACCTGCCCGCCTTGCTACACGAAGCGTTGCGGGCGGGAAAACAGTGACTCTTCGCGAAGCGGCCCGAATGAAGCCGAGGACTTTCAAGCGCGAGAAAAGCGAGCGGCCAAGAAAAAAAGTGAATCTCGAAGAAGTGAGGAGCTTGATAAAGGAGAGTTTGGATTCAAGGAAGTAAGTTGTCAATAAGTCAGATAGGTCTTATTGGGCCTATTTTTTCTATGAAAATTAGAAGTAAAATTCTTGTCGCCCTTTCGGGCGGGGTGGATTCAGCGGTGGCGGCGTCCATCCTCAAAAAACAGGGGCATGAAGTTGTTGGAGCTTTTTTCCATTTCTTTGGCCCGTCCAAGATGGGCAAGACGGACCAAAATAGAAATAGCGCGATGCTAATCGCGAAAAAACTGGGAATTCCGCTGAAAATCGTCGATGCGCGAAAAGAATTCAAAAAGAAAGTGATTAATTATTTCGTTGACGAATACAAAAACGGCCGAACTCCCAATCCGTGCGTCGTTTGCAACAAGGAAATGAAATTCCGGCTGCTGTTTGATTTGATGAAGAAGGAAAAGGCGGATGCGGTTGCTACTGGGCACTACGCCCGCCTCCGGCGGGAAATTCTAAATCCTAAATACGAAATCCTAAACAAATTCAAAATTCAAAATTCAAAATTCAAAATTGTTTATCATTTGCAACAGGCAAGTGATAAAACAAAAGACCAATCATATTTTCTCTATCGTCTTACTCAAAAAGACTTGGCGAAGATTATTTTTCCATTGGGGAATCATAAAAAATCCGAAGTAAAGAAGCTGGCCGGGAAAATGAAATTGCCGACTCTGGAAGAAGAGTCGCAGGATATTTGTTTTTTGCTCGGTCAGGATATAAGTTCTTACTTGGGAAAATGCATCAAGACGAGAAAGGGAAATATTATTGATAGTGCGGGAAAAGTCTTGGGAAAGCATAAGGGCTTGCCGTTTTATACTCTCGGACAGCGCAAAGGAATCAAAATCGGCCCGCCGTCGCCGAGGCTTTGGCGGGCAAGGGGAACAGGGCCGTATTTTGTCGTCGGGAAAAATTTGCGCCGAAACGAACTGGTTGTGACGAATGATCCAGAGAAGTTGCTCACAAGAAAATTTTTTGTCTCCGGCGTGAATTGGGTTTCTGTTCGGCCGAAATTTCCGCTCCGGGCCAGAGTCCAGACCCGCTACCGCGCTGGGAAATTTTCTGCTATAATACGAGAAGTGAGAAGTGGGAAGTTAGAGGTGAGAAGTGAAAAGTATTTGCGGGCGGTGACAGCGGGACAGTCGGCGGTGTTTTATAAAAACGGGGAAGTATTGGGTGGTGGAATAATCAATCATGCGAATTAACGCGAATGTTCAAGCAAATGAATGCGAATATCCCGTTAACAACATTCGTATTAATTCGTTTTGTCATTCGCGATCATTAGCATAAAAATATGTCCTTACTCGACGACTATCAAAATTTAGACGAAACTCCGGGCAAGAGCTCTGGCGGCGATGATCCGGGTGCGACTCGCAAGAAGCGAGCCGAGCTGGAGCGCCAAATCGTGATTGCCGAATCGGATCTCAAAAAGCTGCTTCGCGAAAAGCAGGATTTGGAAGAGCAGCAAAGGCGGCTCAAGAAAGAAGAAGAACGCCTTCGCGTCGACCGCGATATCCTTGACAAAAGACTGAAAAAGATTCAAGATAGCCAGATGCTCCTTGAGGAGGAAATTAAAAACCTTAAGAAGAAACTGAAAGTTTTGCGGTAGTTTCTCAATAAATCCAATTTGATGCATTGTGTCCGGAGAATCTCTTCGGATGTTTTTCTTTACAATTTTTGAAAAATAAACTACTTTTTAAGAAAAGAATTCATAATTCGTTATTCGTCAAAATATGACAGCCAAGGAGCTTAGGCAAAAGTATCTCGATTTCTTCAAAGAAAAAAAGCACGCTATCATTCCTTCTGCCCCGCTGGTGCCGGAGAATGACCCGACGGTGCTTTTCACGACGGCCGGAATGCATCCCCTGGTGCCGTTTCTGATGGGAGAAAAACACGCGCTTGGAAAAAGGATTGCAAACGTCCAAAAATGCATCCGGACAGTGGACATAGACGATGTGGGCGATAATCGTCACAATACCTTTTTCGAGATGCTCGGAAACTGGTCGCTTGGGGATTATTTTAAGCGCGAAGCGATTGAGTGGAGCTTCGAATTCCTGACTTCAGAGAAGTGGTTGGGACTTGATCCGCGCCGGCTCTATGTGACGGTTTTTGAGGGCGATGAAAACGCACCGCGCGACGAAGAATCCATCCGGATCTGGCAAGAGCAGTTTGCAAAAGCCGGGGTCGAAGCGGAAGTGACGGACGAAGATAAAATAATTAATGATAAAAAAAGAATCGTTCCCCTGGGAGCCGATGATAATTGGTGGGGGCCGGCGGGCGAAACCGGACCCTGCGGACCGTGCACGGAAATGTTCTATGATGTTTCGCCGGAAAAGGGAGCTCTCGGCGGGAGTTTTGAGAATTTAGTCAATAATAACCGGTTGCTGGAAATTTGGAATGATGTTTTTATGGAATTTAACAAAAAAGCTGACGCGACTTTCGAAAAAATGGCGCAGCAGAACGTGGATACGGGTATGGGACTGGAGCGGACGCTAGTCGTAATGAACGGTAAGGATGACATCTTTGATACGGAAATTTTTCATCCCATTGTGAGAAAAATCGAGGAGTTGTCAGGAAAAAATTATGATGACGAAGAAAACCAAAGGTCAATGAGAATTATAGCTGATCATTTGAAATCAGCTTCTTTCGCGATTGCTGATGGAGTTGAGCCCTCTAATGTCGAACGGGGATATATTCTGCGACGGCTCATTCGCCGGGCAGTGCGCCAGGGAAAGATTCTGGGAATTGAGGACAATTTTACTTCCAAAATCGCGGAAGCGGTGATTGGGATGTATAAGAGTGTTTATCCAGAACTGGAACGCGAAAAAGATAAAATTGCTGAAGAATTAAACAAGGAAGAAGTGAAATTCCGGCAAACGCTTGAAAAGGGCCTCAAAAAAATCAAAGAAATCATTGCCGAGAGCCGAAAAGAGGAAAAAATTTCGGGCGAGCGGGCTTTTTATCTTTTTTCCACTTATGGTTTTCCCCTGGAGCTTACCAAAGAAATCGCTTCGGAACATAATATAGCCGTTGACGGGGAAGCTTATCATGAAGAATTTAAGAAACACCAAGAACTCTCGCGAACGGTCAGCGCGGGGATGTTCAAAGGGGGATTGGCGGACGCGGGTGAGAACGCGGCAAAATTGCATACTGCTACACATTTGTTATTGGCAGCTCTCCGAAAAGTTTTAGGCAATCATGTCGTTCAAAAAGGATCAAATATCACCGGTGAGAGATTGCGGCTGGATTTTTCCCATAGCAGGAAAATGACCCCGGAGGAAAAAGCAAAAGTTGAGGAACTGGTGAATGAGGCGATCTCAAAAGATATTCCCGTGAAATGCGAGGAAATGACGCTTGATGATGCCCAAAAAGCAGGGGCGCTGGGAGTTTTTGGCGAAAAGTATGGGGATAAGGTAAAAGTTTATTCGGTTTTGGACTTCTCCCGCGAAATTTGCGGCGGCCCGCACGCGGTTTCAACCGGGGAGCTTGGGAAATTCAAAATAAAGAAAGAAGAAGCTTCAAGTGCGGGCGTGCGAAGGATAAAGGCGGTTTTGGAATAGATGTTTCTCTTGTTTCAATTTTAACAGCAAGGATTATTTAACCCATTATTTAATCCACCTGCTTTATTTTTGTACCTCTTATATGCTATCGCTTTTAAGAGGTACTTATGATATAATATAAATTAATGAGGTAAAAAGAATGAGTAAAGGTATTGGAACAACTCAAAAAAAGATTGTCTTACTACTCTGGAGCGGGCTGGCTTTGTCTTTGTCTCGCTCCCCGCATAGATCGCTACGGATTATTAGGGAGACAGCGCGCGAGTGGAAGAGAATAAATGAAAGACAACTTAGAAAATCTGTCAAAGCTCTATACAGATCAAGGATGATTAAGCAGGAAGCAGATAAGAATGGAAGGATCAAGATTATCTTGACTAAAAGAGGCAGGCAAGCAGCTTTGAGTTATCAGATTTTCAATATGGAGATAAAAAAACCAAAGACGTGGGACAGAAAGTGGAGAGTAGTGATATTCGATATCCCCGAACCACTAAAGAAAAAACGAGAGATTATTCGCTGTCATTTAAAACGAATGAGTTTTTTCAAGCTGCAGAAATCGGTTTTCGTTCACCCGTATGACTGCTGTAATGAAATAGAATACCTCACAGAGTTTTATCAATTGCGAAAGCACGTGCGATTTTTGGTCGCGGATTATGTGGATAATGAATTACATCTAAAACAACATTTTGGTTTATTAAGAGGTTAATTTGGTTTAGTCGCACTCTTATATGCGATAGCATATAAGAGTGCAAGCGTTAGCGTTGTATTTATAAGCTTGGGGCGTCTCGTTTGTTTGTTACGTCTTGCTTTTTTGTTTCTGAAATTTTTGGATTTTCATTTTGTGTTATTGACTGACGGTATTTTTTATTTTTTATACCGAAAAGTGTTTACGCGATTTCCGTTCACCGAGTACAAGTCCACCCGGACACTTTTCTTTTTGGCTTCCACGATGGCGAAATGGTTGTCGAGATAATAATAATCGCTCATTCCGGCCTGGGGCGCGGGATAGGTTTCCGCAACATCGGTTTTTCCCACCGTGAACTGGTAAATCGAGTGGGTGGCGGAGGGATAAACGGAAGAATTCACAAGCCTTCGATTAAAAAAATGTTCGTGTCCGACGAAAACGCCGCTCACATTGTAGCGGTCCAAAATTTCCCACAGCGCGTCGCGCTCGGTCGGGTAGGCGTCAAGACTTGAGCCGATGTGAAGGCTGGCCGGGAAAGCCGGCGAATGAAAGAAGACGAATTTGTGTTTTTTCTTCCAGTTTTGAGCCAAATCCTGCTCCAACCACTCGCGTTGAGCGGAATTTATGAGATTATACTGGGGTTTCGAGCTGTTGAGAATGACGAAATGCGAATTTCCTTTATTGACGGAATAAGCCGTTTCCTGAAAATCGGCCGGGCCGTTCGCCGGGAGCGCGAAAGCGTTTTGCCAGTCGCTGTCGGCATTGGCGCTGACGCGGTCGTGGTTTCCCATTGCCGGGTAGGTTTTTTTGAGAATCGGGCTGGCGGCGCTTTTCCAGTCGTTCCAGTATGTCTGGCAAGTCGCGTCATCAGTGCAATCGTTTATCAAATCGCCAACCACAAAAACGGCTTTCACTTTTTTCTTTTGTATTCTCGCCACCGCCTGCTGAAAAGCGCCGGCTTGGTTTCCCGCGGCGAAATTTTTGGTGTCGCCCATCACGGCAAATTTCACGGCTTTGGCAGGGGGCGCGAAGAAAGCCGCCAAAAATCCGGCAAGAAGAAGAATTGTGATTTTTCTCATTTTATTTTTATATTAAAATTTTAAAAATTATTTCGAGTAACTGAAATTTTCCACGAATTTGCCGTTTGTGGAATACAGCTTCGTCGTTATCTGACTGCCGCTCACTTCCACTATTAGAAAACTTTTTGGCCGATAGTAGAAATCAACACCGCGAGAGGGCTTGGAATGGGAATAAGAATCAGTGTTTCCGACGACGAACTGGTAAATCGAGTTTTCGGCGCTGGAGAAAACAGAAGAATCAATTTTTTTTCGGCTGTAAATATGCTCGTGGCCGGAGAAAACGGCCGTGACGTTGTAGTTGTCTAAAATTTGCCAAAGGGCGTTGCGGTCTGACGGGCGGGCATCCAGGCTCTTTCCAATTTTTTTGCTCACCGGAAAGGCCGGCTCGTGAAAAAATACAAAAATATTTTCTTTTGTATTACCGGCGAGGTCCTGCTCCAGCCAGTCGCGCTGGGTCTGGTCAATAAGGTGCCAGCGGGAGCGCGAGCTGTCGAGAACAACAAAATGGGAGTTTTCATAGTCGAAAGAATAAGTCCAGCTTTCATAACCTGCCGGCCCGTTGAGGGGCGGGTTGAAAACTGACTGCCAGCTGCTCGAGTTTATAAGATCATGGTTGCCGTGGACGCCGTATATTTCCGGAAAGAGAAGGCTGGCTGTCTTTTTCCAGGAAGAGAGTTTTTTGGCGCAATTTTTCCCGGAACAAAAATCGCCCATCATAAAGGTGAAATCTGCTCCCGAGGCGGAAATATTTTCGGCCGCCTGCCGGAGAGCGTCGTTTTTTCCGGTTTTGAATTTCTGGGTGTCGCCGATGACGGCGAAAGAAAAAGCCTTGGCGTTTGCGGAGTTAAGCAGAAAAAAGATTGAAAACGACAACAAAAAGGCCGCTGCGAAATATCTTCTCATAATCTTTAGCTTAAAACCCATTTCTATTTTACCACAAATTGGCAAGTTGGAAATGGCAACTTGCACTCTTGACGGGAAATGCTGAAGGTATAAAATAACAGCAGATAACTCTTAAAGACAGAAAATATGACAAAAAAAACAATACTAATTAGCGTAGCGACTTTGTTTTTTGCTACCGGAGCAGTCCAAGCTGCTTCTCAAAGACAGATAATTCCTGCCGAAAATGGGATTTATGACGTCTCGGGGCATCCCAGCATGAAGGTTAGAGTGTTTGTCCATGAGCCCAGGCTGAATTTTGGGAAGAAATCTGGTTCTCTTCCAACTTGCGCTGATGCGGATTCCAGCGCGGTTGTCCGCCCGGCGGGGTGGCGTTTGCCTGCCGGAACGTGGAAATACTATTTAAATTTGGACAGCGCCCCGTCGTCAATCGGGACCTCTCTTGGAACACTGGCAGATGCTTCCTTTGCTGAATGGTCAAGTAAGACAGAAGTTAAAAATCTCGCAACCTTTCAAAATGGCGGGCCAGTTTCGATTTTCAGTTATAACTTGGACGGGAAAAATGTGATTACTTGGGGAAGCGCTCCCAGCAATACCCTGGCTGTTACCTATATTTGGTATAACAGGAAGACAAAAGTGGCTGTTGAAACAGATACCATAATGAATAAGAGTTTTCTTTGGAGCTGGACACCTTATTCTTCGGGCATTTGCGGTATTGCAGGAACCTATGACGCACAAAACATCCTCACTCATGAAGCTGGCCACTGGGTGGGACTGGACGACCACTATACATCTACGTACAGAAACAACACTATGTACGGCTATGGCTCAACGGCGGAAATAAAAAAAGACACGCTGACGAAAGGTGATGTTGCGGGGACAAATAGGATTTATTAGGGTCCGTGAATTTCGTTTTCTGACAAAGAGAAAAGGGCGCACCTAGTTCAGGTACGCCCTTTGAATTTATCCAGACAGCCCGATGCCCTTTACAAGGGCGTCGCGGCACCCCTGGCAGACGCATTTTCCTCCGAGTTTTTCCTGGAGGAGCCTGGCGATCTCCAGACCGACAGGAAAGGGTTGAGTAAAGCCATAGACCCGCTTAGTAAAGTATTCATGGTCCACTATTGGTGTTCCCTCATCGCTGTCAATGGTGATAACTTCCAGAATTCTAACAGCGTTTTGTGGATCGCTAACCGCCTTTCCGCAGAAGCCGCAGACTTCTTGCGTCCTAATGGCGCATAAGGCCGCTTCCAGGAGGACGGAGTAGCTCCCGCCCTTGAAATCCACTGGGACTTTAATCTCTTTTATTTCCGTCATTTATCTGTCCCCTTTGTTTTTTAACGAAATTTCAACTCCCTGATTTCAGGTCGTCGGGGAAGGATAGAACATTTGGCGGGATTTGTCAACTCCGCACCAATTACGCTAACAAAGAAAGGAGCTACCGTACTGCGTAGATCCTCAAAGATAGCGGGTCACGGCGCTAGTCATAAGGATTGGGCTATTCCTGCCCGAAATGCTTCGCATACCGAAGCAGGCGGGCGCCCAACGCGCCGTGGTAAACTTCAACCGCGTAATTGGTGCGGGGTAAAGCCCTGTTAATCAGACCACAAAAAAGCAATCCTCGCCCAGTTATCCACAGGCTGGGGTTG
>Ga0233421_10000716_pt1 | contig 13006 bp, 12 predicted proteins | sample Watercolumn_Mata_3_FD_182725 | JGI IMG/M metagenome (GOLD analysis project Ga0233421, IMG submission 182725) | Freshwater microbial communities from Lake Matano, South Sulawesi, Indonesia - Watercolumn_Matano_2014_107_MG | ecosystem: Environmental > Aquatic > Freshwater > Lake | place... | reverse complement strand
GGACGATTGACGAGCCATCCGTGTTCAAGACCGTCCTCAAAGTGCGTTACTTTTACGCCATCAACGTACTCAAGAAATAACGCGCGCTTGGGGCATTGCGGGCAAAGCAAGCTCCAATCTGTGAAAGGGGAATTGCTTTGCACGAACTGCTCGCAATGACACGGCTCAGAAACATCCTTGACTACGTTCGCGCTTTCCAGTTTCTGGTCGAGTGGGCGCGACTGGCGTCCACTCGACTTCTTTGCCGCCGACGCGCAGCCGCGCTCACGAAAAATTCGATCCAAGTCGCGGCAGAGTACGGCGCGCGCTTTGTCGTGCTGCATCCCGGACAGACCGGCGCCAGCCCAGAGATTGAAGCGCGACTCAAGCAATTATCCGCGCAAGGACAAATCAACGCGCCGGAAGCCGATGCGCTGCGCGCACCAGCATCGCGAGCGGATGGACGCGTTGCATCGGACACTCGACGAACTTGCCAAATATGCGTCTGCGTATAAGATACAACTCGGTTTGGAAAATCGCCCAGCGCACGAGATTACGAATTTCGCCGAGATAGGTGAAATCCTGGGGTGGTATCCAGATGATGTGATCGGTTATTGGCACGGCACCGGACACGCGCAAGTGCAGGCGAATCTCGGTTTCACGCCGCTCGCTGATTGGTTGCGCGCGTATGCCTCGCGCATTATTGGAATGCACTTGCACGATGCGCGCGGCGTGACGAATCATCACGCGCCGGGCAGCGGCAATGTAGCTTGGTGCGTGCTCGCGCCCTTGGCACCGTCAAACGTCCTCCGGGTGTTGGAGGTAGATCATACGGTTTCGCCGGGCGCCGTGCGCAAGGGCATTGCCTATTTGCGCAAATCAAGATGGATAGAAACAGATGAGAGATGAAAGATCATAATGGCATTGCCGCGATTATCTTTGACATTGGCGGCACGTTGCGCGAACGCGTACCAGATGCACAATTTCAGGCGCAAGCCACCGAGCGACTTTACGAATTGTTGGGCAAGCCGGAGGTGCCAGTAGATTACTGGGAGCAATTAGCGCGCCGTCAGGACGCCTACTCAGCTTGGGCTCAAGAACAATTGATCGAATCGTCGGAACAGGAAACCTGGACGCGTTGGATGGTGCCGGAGTTGCCGCGGGAGTTGATTGAGCCAAACGCGGTCGAGTTGATGATCGCGTGGCGCGATTCTCGAAGCGGGCGCGCGGTGCCGCGACCGGACGCGCAACGGGTGATCGCCGAATTGAGCGCGCGCGGCTATCGCCTGGGTGTAATCAGCAACACGACCTCATCGGTGGATGTGCCGCATAGTTTGGAAAAACACGGCTTGCGGAAATACTTCGGCAGCGTGATCTTATCTTCCACATCGCGTTGCCGCAAGCCCGCGCCGGAGATTTTCTGGGAGGCGGCGCGCGCGCTGAACGTCGAACCAGCGCGTTGCGCGTACGTCGGAGATCGCATTTCGCGCGATGTCGTCGGCTCCAGGCGCGCCGGATTTGCCAAGGCGATCCTCATCGAAGCACGCGGCTCAACGACAGAGTCCCGGAATGGAATGGTTCAGCCAGATATGATCATACATTCGTTGAGTGAGTTGCTGGATATATTCCCTCCGCTTCATTCATGGAAAGGCAGGCACGATGTTAACTCGCATACTCGGACGCAGCAATATTCAGGTTAGCGCGATCGGAATGGGCTGCTGGGCGATTGGTGGTCCGTGGTGGAGAGGGACCACGCCCGTTGGCTGGAGCAAGGTGAACGACGACGAATCGATCCGCGCGATCCACCGCGCGATCGATCGGGGCGTCAATTTTTTCGACACCGCCGACGCCTACGGCTGCGGTCACAGCGAACGCGTCCTCGGTCAAGCGCTCGCGGGCAAACGCCATCAAGTCGTCATCGCGACCAAGTTCGGGCAGACGTTCGACGAAGCGGCAAAGCAAAGTTTGGGATACGATGTAACGCCGGAGTATGTCAAGCGTGCGTGTGACGCGAGTCTGCGCCGCTTGAATATTGACGTGATCGATCTGTATCAACTGCACGTCAAAGACGTGGACGCATCCCAAGCCAAGATTGTGCGCGACGTACTTGAGGATTTGGTTGCCGCCGGGAAACTTCGCTGGTACGGCTGGAGCACGGATGAAGCGGACAGCGCGCGCATTTTCGCGGCGGGTAAACATTGCGCGGCGATCCAACAGCGGTTTAATCTCTTTGAAGGTGCTGCCGAGACGTTGCGCGTGTGCGAAGAAAATAATCTCGCCAGCATCAATCGCAGTCCGCTCGCGATGGGCATGCTGACCGGCAAGTTTTCCACCGCGACGAAATTCCCGGATGACGACATTCGCAGTCATCGCTACGATTTTCAAGGCAAGGACGCGGCGCGGCTGAACAAGTTGGAGCGCGTCCGCGCGATCCTCACCGCCGATGGACGTACGCTCGCCCAAGCCGCGCTCGGCTGGCTTCTCGCGCGCAGCGATCGGATGATTCCGATCCCAGGATTCAAGACGATCGTGCAGGTCGAAGACAACGCAGGAGTGTTGCCGCGCGGCGCGCTGAGCGACGCGCAGATGCAAGAGATAGCAGAAATTCTGAATGACGAATGACGGATTGCTTTCAGCTTTTAGCTCTCATTTACCATCACCTAAGAGGAGTGACTAGTGAAATTCGCATTATCCACCATGTGGGGTATCAAAAGGTTCGACACGCTCAAACAGTTTTTCGACGAGGGGAGCGCGCTCGGCTTCGCGCGATTTGAACTGAACCACGCGGTTGATTCCGCGATGCTCAAGCATGTGAACGGCTATCGCATCGTCAGCGTGCATGAACCTTGCCCCGCCGATGTCTCGGCGGGTGAACTCAAGAAGCGAAACTGGCTCATTTCTGCACCGGATGAACACAATCGGCGCGAAGGCGTGAACGCAGTCAAGCGGAGCATTGACCTCGCGCGGCAATTTGGCGCTTCGGCAGTGATCGTGCATCCGGGCAAGGTGGATATTGACACGGCGACCGATAACAAACTCCGCGAGTTGTATCGGCAGGGCAAGTCGGGCACGCCCGAATACGCGCGCCTCAAGGAGCAATTCGTCGCGGCGCGTGCCGCGCGCGCGCCTATCAACATCAGCGCAGTGCGTCACAGCCTGATTGAGTTGGCAGAATACGCCGGAGAACGCGGCATCCAACTCGGCTTGGAAAACCGGTATCACTATTTCGAAATTCCGTCGCCGGACGAACTGGACGCTCTGCTTGGTCTGGGTTTAAGCAACGTCGGTTTTTGGTACGATGTCGGTCACGCCGAAACGTGGGCGCAACTCGGTTTCGTCGCGCACGAAGAGTGGCTGCGCCGATTCGCGTCGCGCATGCTCGGCGTGCATTTGCACGACATTGTGGGCATTGACGATCATCACACGGCAGGCGCCGGGCAGGTGGATTGGAAAATGGTCGCACGCTATTTGCCCGCCGCTGCAATGCGCACGTGTGAATTTCAAAATGACAATTCGCCGGACCAGGTCGCGGCTGGAGTCAAATGGCTAGTTGAGAAGGGATGTATCCAGTGAGGGAGTCCAGATCAGCAGATTATCACACCCACGCAAGCGTCGTGAGTGACGGTCTGACAAATTCCAAAAAAACTCGCGCGGTTTTGTTCGATCTCGGCGGCACGCTGGAGGACGTTTATTATGACGACGCGTTGCGCTTGCAGGCAACCCCAGGGTTTCACGAGATTCTCGTCAAACACGATCTTGATCCTGGCTTGACGATTCCGGATCTATACGCGACGCTCAAAACCGGGATGAAAGAATATCAAATCTGGCGCGAAGCCTCCGAACGGGAATTGCCGCCTGCGCGCGTGTGGCGCGAATTTGTTTTTGCGAAATACAACTTCACGCAAGGACAATTCGATGCCGTCGGTGAAGAGCTGGCTTTCTACTGGGACACGCGGTTTTCGCGGCGGACAATGCGTCCCCAAGTCCCCGCGCTGCTCAAGGTTCTGCGGGAGCGCGGCTTGCGGCTTGGCGTGATTTCGAACATCCTGAGCCGGAACATGGTGCCGCACCAACTCGCCGGATATGGTATCTGCGAGTATTTCCAAGCCGTCTTGGCGAGCTCGGTGTTTGGCTGGCGCAAACCCAGCCCGCGCATTTTCCTGGAGGCGGCGCGCCAATTGAATCTCGCTCCAGGGGAATGTGCCTACGTCGGCGATACGGTGTCGCGCGATGTCGTTGGCGCGCGCCGCGCGGGATACGCGCTTGCGATCCAGATCAAATCGTTCTTGACCGCGCGCTCTGATCGGGCGACAGATGTCGAGCCACCGGATGCGGTGGTGCAGAGTCTAACGGAGGTCGTTGACCTGGTCTGTCCCTTGCGAGAACATAGCCATTGACCATAGGAGATCAATATGCCTGAGCTACCTATTTTCCTGGCGCTCTTTGTCGCGTGCGCTTTGGTTTTCGACTTTTTGAACGGCTTTCACGACAGTTCGAATATCGTCGCGACGATGATTACCTCACATGCGCTCAGTCCCCGGTTGGCGTTGGCGATTACCGCCATCGCGCACTTCTTTGGGCCGTTCATGTTTGGCGTGGCAGTTGCCACAACGTTGGGACACGAAGTGCTGAATGATCAGCAAGTGAAATTGTCTGTGGCTATGTCAGCACTCATCGCCGCGACGGTGTGGAATCTCATCACCTGGTGGATGGGGATTCCGTCGAGTTCGTCACATGCGTTAGTCGGAGGACTGATCGGCGCGGCAGTTGTGGAAAGCGGCTGGGCGGTCGTCAAAATGGTGGGGCTCACCAAAGTCATCATTGCGCTCACGGCTTCGCCATTGATTGGCTTGACCGCCGGGTACTTGGTGATGAAAACGGTCTTGTTCTTGGCGCGGGGCGCCTCTCCCGCCGTAAATATCCTTTTCAAGCAAGGACAAATCGTAACCGCGATTACCCTGGCGCTTTCGCACGGCACGAACGATGCGCAAAAAACGATGGGCATGATCACACTAGGTTTGGTCTCCTCAGGAGTGCTTCCCACATTTGAGGTGCCGTGGTGGGTGATCTTCATCAGTGCCGGCGCGATTGCGTTGGGAACCTGGATGGGTGGCTGGCGTCTCATCAAGACCATCGGCAGCAAATTCTTTAAGGTGCGCCCTGTGCATGGTTTCACGACCCAGGTCACTTCGGCGACAGTTATCCTCGCGGCTTCCCTCGTCGGCGGGCCGGTGAGTACAACCCAGGTTGTCAGTTCAGCGCTCATGGGCGTCGGCTCGGCTGAACGTGTCTCCAAGGTACGCTGGGAGACGGGGGCACAGATTGTCCTCGCCTGGATAACGACGATTCCGTTCTCAGCCATCTTAGCCGCGCTATTGGCGATCATTCTGGGGAGGTGGACATGAGTCGAGCCGTCGGATGCCATCGCGCAGAATTTGATGCAGGTGATTGGCTTGTGGAGAGTGAAACGTGATCAAGGGGATCTTCTTCGACGCGGCAGATGTATTTTACGAACGGCATGAATCTACCTCGGCGTTCGCGACTCGCTTGCTCGAACAGCTGGGTTTTTCGACGCGCGTGTCCGAACAAGACCTGGCGCGCCAAAAGGACTTGCATACACAAGCGACGGAGGGACGCGTGACGCACAAAGCGTACTGGGATGGATTCTTGAAGATGCGCGGTGTGACCGATGCGGCGCAACGCAAGATGCTGGGCAGACAAATCGCGGCGCAGTCAAACAATGTCGTGGTGATTCCTGGCGGACGCGCAGCGATGGCTGGCTTGAAACGGCGCGGCTTTGTTCTCGGCATCGTCACAGACACGATTTATCCGCTCGAATGGAAAATGAATTGGCTGGCGACGGTCGGCATTGCCGAATTCATTGACCTCGTTTCCTGTTCCTCTAAGCTGGGCACACACAAACCCAACCCGGAAATCTACCTGGATGCGTTGCACCAAGCGCGGCTGGCGCCCAATGAAGCCGCGTTCGTCGGACACGACGCGGGCGAACTGGAGGGCGCGCGACGCGTCGGGATGAAAACCGTCGCGGTCAATTATCCCCCCGGCATCCAAGCGGATTACTACGCCAAGTCATTGGTAGATTTGCTCAACGTGCCGATTTTCAGTGGACGGCGACCAGAGGGCGGTGGACAGCGCACAGAAAAGCGATAAACAGGCGGCAGACATGAAGACTGACATCGAAGCAATTTTCTTGGATGTAGGAAACACGTTGCGGATCGTCGTCGCGGATGCGCCATTCCAGGCGCAAGCCAGAAAACAGTTATTGGCTTTGGTTGGCACGCCAGAATCCGCTGCGACCTTTTTCGCAACACTGGATACGCGCTGGAAAGCGTACCGGAAATGGTCGTTCGAAAGTCTGACTGAAGCATCGGAGCAGGAACTGTGGACGCGCTTTTTGCTGCCCGATTTCCCGCCGGCAAAAATCGCGCCGTTGTCTGGCAAGTTGACGCGCGCGTGGCGCGACAAAGACGGACGCCGCGTCCCGCGCCACGACGCCAGACCCACAGTCCTTGAACTCCATCGGCGCGGTTACACCCTCGGCATCATTGCTAACACAATCACCGAAACCGAGATTCCGGATTGGTTGGCAACGGATCGGCTCACTGAATATTTCAAAGCCGTGGTACTCTCCTCAAAGGTACGCCATCGTAAACCGGGTCCGGAGATTTACCGAGAAGCCGCCCGCCGGATCGGGATTGCGCCCGCACACTGCGCGTACGTCGGCGATAATCCGATTCGTGATGTTGAAGGCGCGCGCAAAGCCGGGTTTGCGATCACAATCATCTTGCCCGAGCCGGGCAAATCGCAAAAGGATCTGCCGACGAGCGAAAGCAAACCCGATCTGTTCATTCAGGAATTCCGCGATCTCTTGAATATCTTCCCAGCGCGCCAAGTCTAGCAAGTGAATCGCAAAGAGATAGGTTGACCATGTCTACGTCAAACGCAATCCGTTCTGATCCTTTCTCGGCGACTTTGTTCGAGAAAATGAAACAGCTCAGTCCCGCGATCCAGGACCTAGAATTGTACGAATTTCGCTACGGTCTGGACAACGTGACGCCTGCAGAAGGTTGGAACGCGGTCAGACCAGACTCGCCAGAGGAGATCGAGCGGCGCGTCAATTCGCGCGAGTTTTACGTCGGCATCAAGATCAAATCGCGCGTGAATGACCAGATTGTGCTGGATCAGAACATCGCGCGGCTGACGCAGATGCTTTTGGTCGGGCTAGTCAATGGCGCATACACCGTTGAATGGATCAACACGCATTTTTACTTCGACGTGCGCGGATTCTATTTTCTGCATCGCGTCATCTATTTCACCCCGCCGGTCGTGGCGCACCTGGGCGGCACCCCCCTCAAGCAATTCGAGCAGAAGCAGAAACGATTCGAGCGTTTTCAAGGCGTGGGCTACAAGGATTTCCTGGAAGCGAACGCGGAGATCGATCGATTCTTCGTCGCGAGCGCGCAAAGGCTCATCGCCGAAAAAGGCACGCCGATTCTCTTCGCGATTGCCGGAGGAACGGCGGCGGGAAAAACCGAGATCGTCGAACGATTGCGCGACGCATTCGAGCAGAACGGGAGAAGAACCACTTCGATCGAGTTGGACAATTTCTTTACTGATCGCGATTATCGAGAAGCAAAAGGCATTGATTCACTCGGGAGGGAAGCGTACCACTTTGGGCTGTTCAAGCAAGCGCTCGAAGATATTCTGCAGGGGAAAAAGATCACCATTCCCAGATACGACACGATTCACGCCACGTCGAGTCACGACCTTGACGGTATCCTGAGACCCGGAGCCATTCCGATTAAGATTGACCCGGCAGACATCATTTTCATCGAAGGTAATTTTCCATTCTTGCTCCCTGAGATTGCGCCCCTGATCGGCGTCAAAGTTGTCTATCTAACTGACGATGCGGTGCGCTTGAAACGAAAATGGAAACGCGACATTGATTACCGCAAAAAATACGAGCCGACCTATTTTCGCAATCGCTTTTTCAAGGATCAGTTCTTGATGGCGCAGAAATGTTACCTTCCGCAATTGCAGGTTTGTGATCTCGCCATTGACACTACCGGTGCAGCGCTGTGGGCGACGCCGGAAATCGCCAAAGTCTTAGCCGGTGCATAAATCTTTGGTCAGGTTGTGCAGGCACAGTCACATCATGCTCCAGCCATCCGCCAAAGCACTGGGGCGACCGATGAGTTCGGTCGCCCCAGTTCGTGTCCGCCTAATTCACGTTCTCAAAAATCCCCGCCGCGCCCATGCCGCCGCCGATGCACATCGAGACCATCCCAAACTGCACCTTACGGCGTTTCATCTCGTTGATGATTTGTACCGTCAGTTTCGCGCCTGTCGCGCCGAGCGGATGCCCCAGCGCGATCGCGCCGCCGTTGACGTTCACCTTTTCCGGATCTAGCTTTAGCGTATTGACGACCGCGAGCGATTGCGCGGCAAACGCCTCGTTCAACTCGATGACGCCGATGTCTTCGAGTTTCAGCCCCGCCAGTTTCAGCACTTTCGGAATCGCCTCGATGGGACCGATGCCCATGATTTCCGGCTTGACGCCAGCGACGGCAAATGCGCGCATCTTGACGAGCGGTTTCAGTCCCAGCGCTCTCGCTTTGTCGTGATCCATCACGACGACTGCAGCCGCGCCATCGCTCATCTGCGACGAATTGCCGGCGGTCACGGTGCCGCCCTGCATAAACGCCGCGCGCAAGTTCGCCAGCGCCTCGTACGTCGAATCGCGGCGCGGACCTTCATCCACGTCGAACACGTACTTTTGCTCGCTCTTTTTGCCATCGAGCAACTCGACGATCTTGACATCGAGCGGCGCAATTTCGTCTTTGAACTTGCCTGCTTCGATTGCTGCCGCGGCGCGCTGATGGCTGAGCAGCGAAAACTTGTCCTGCGCCTCGCGCGTGATCCCATAATCGCGCGCGACATTTTCAGCGGTCAAGCCCATTCCCAGATACGCGCCGGGATATTCCAACGCGAACGTTGGGTTCGGGGCAAAGTGGTAGCCCGTCATCGGCACCATGCTCATAGATTCGACGCCGCCTGCAATGACCGCGTCACCCCAGCCCGCCATGATTTGCTGCGCGCCGAGCGCGATCGCCTGCATCCCCGACGAGCAAAAGCGATTGATCGTCATTGCCGGGACAGTGTACGGCACGCCCGCGCGTAGCGCGATCATGCGCGTCATATTCAGACCTTGTTCGCCTTCGGGAAACGCGCAGCCGAAGATCACGTCATCCACGCTCTCCGGTTTGAGCGCGGGCGCGCGTTTGAACGCGGCGGCGACGACCGCCGCCGCCATGTCTTCCGGTCGAAACGTGCGTAACTTGCCGCGCGGCGCTTTGCCCACGGCAGTCCGCACGGCGGAGACTATAACTGCTTCTCGCATATTAACTCCTTGTGCAAATTGCAAATTAGGAATTGCGAATCAAGAGATCCGATTTGAGATTTGGCTCGCAATTTGCAATTCCTATTTTCGTTTTGACTTTTGTTGTTCGATTGTCGTTTGCCGCAACGCGATGAGCTCATTGAGCAACGCGAGGCGATGTTCCAGCACTTTCTCGCTGAGCAAATACCGCGCGCGAAAATACCAGCCCTGCGTTTCCCGCGCCGACCCTAGCGCATAACCGAGGAAACGCGTAGTCACGTCCCAAACCTCGTCCGTACCCTTCCTCGATGTTTGCCCCCATCGAACCCGCGCCCCGAATGATCTGTTCTTCGATGGCGCGACCGCGTCTGTCTTTGTCTAGTTTCTCGCAATCGAACCACACGAGTTCGTACAGAAACAACACTTTTGGATACGCCACGTATTTCCACAGAGGGCTTTTCCGAATTGTCGGCGGAACAGACTTTTCCCAAGACTCGAACGAAGTTGGGCGTGCTGCCATGTCAGCCCTTCGCGAATGGGATTGCGATTCGCAATTCCTAATTCGCAATTTCTAATTCCGCAGAATCTTCCCCGTATTGAGAAAGTGCGAAATCCGATCCCGCGTCTTTTGCTCGCCGCACAGTGAGATGAACATTTCACGTTCGAGATCAAGAATATACTGCTCGTCCACCCAGGTCGGGGAGGTGAGGTTGCCGCCGCAGAGGATGTACGCCAAGTTCCGCCCGACGACGCCGTCGTGCTCCGACGCGTACTTGCCTTCGATCATCATGTGCAGCGCGACGCGCAGCGCGGCGAGCATCCGTTCGCCTGCCGCGTAAATGATCTTGCCGCGCGCCGGCGGACGATAACCCTGCGTGACCATTTCAAGCACGGTGCGTTTCGCTTCGGCAATCAGTTGATCGCGATTCAGCACGACCCGATCCGACGGCGCGAAGAACCCCATCTGCTTGGCTTCTTCCGCGCTCGTCGCGACCTTGCCCAAGCCAATCGTTTCAAAGACACGCTGCAAGAACGGCAGCGGATCGGTATTCGGCGTCTGCATCGCGGGCGAGACGACGCGGCGCAGCATTTCCTTGCAGCCGCCGCCTGCCGGAATCAAGCCCATCCCCACTTCGACCAAGCCGACGTACGATTCCGCGTGTGCGCAGACGCGCGCGCCCGCCATCGCCACTTCGCACCCGCCGCCAAGTGTGTACTGGTACGGGGCGGTGACGACCGGTTTGGGACTGTAGCGGACCGCCATCAAGAAATTCTGCAACGCCTTGGCGATCTCGTCGATCTGATCCCACTGTTTTTCTTCCGCCGCCATGTAGATTGACATCACGTTCGCGCCAGCGGAGAACGCTTCACTTTGGCTGCCGATGACCATGCCGACGAAATTCCGGTCCACTTGTTCGAGCGCGGTCTGCGCGACCTCGATGATCCCGGCGTCGAGCGCGTTCATCTTGGTTCGAAATTCGAGGCACGCGACGCCGTCGCCGATGTCAAGCAGCGCGGCATTGTCGTTCGATGTGACGACCTTTTGATCTTTCAGGACGACTACGTTCTTGGGTTTGGGCAGCGGCGCGTAATCTTTCTTTTGGAGATCGTAGTACTTGCCATCCTTGTAGAAACTGGGATGTCCGGTCTTGAGCATCTCCTTGACCCAGGGCGCGACCTTGAGTCCGTCTTTCTCCATCCGCGCGACGGTTTCCGCGACGCCGAGCATATCCCACACTTCAAACGGACCGGCTTCGTTGGCAAAGCACCATTTAATCGCGTTGTCCACCGCATAGAGTTCGTCGGCGATTTCAGGGATGCGGTTCGACGCGTACGCGAGCGAGCGCGCGGTCGTGTCCCAGATGAATTGCGCGGCGCGATCGTTTTGCGCCACGAGGTAGCGCAGTTTCTCGCCGAGCGTGTCGTAGAACTCCGCGTTCGTAACGGATTCGTAGTGCACTTTTTCCGGCGCGTGGTACTCCATCGTCTTGGCGTCGAGCACGTGGAATTCGCGCTTGTCGCCGATGCGGACCTCTTTGTAGAATCCCTGCTTGGTCTTGTTGCCGAGCCAGCCGCGCTTGACGAGTTCGCCCAACAGCCCCGGCTCTTTCAAATCCTCGCGCGATCCATCCTCCGGCACGGCGTCGTACAGATTTTTCGCGACGTGATTCATCACGTCAATCCCGACGAGATCGAGCAGGCGGTACGACGCGGTCTTAGGATGGCCGATGATCGGCCCAGTAAAATCGTCCACTTCGTTGAACGCGTAGCCGTTCTTGAGCGTGTACTGCAGCGCGAAAATGCCCGCCTGCGTGCCGATGCGGTTCGCCACAAAGTTGGGGCGATCTTTGCACAGCACGATCCCCTTGCCGAGAACGGTTTCGCCAAAATCCATCACGAATTTCAAAACGTCGGGCGACGTTTTCGGCGATGGAATGATTTCGAGCAGCTTGAGGTAACGCGGGGGATTGAAAAAGTGGGTGCCGAGAAAATGTTGCTGGAACGATTCAGAGCGTCCCGCGCATATGTCCTTGATGGGAATGCCCGACGTGTTGGTGGTGACGATGCTGTCGGGTTTGCGCACCGCATCAATGCGCGCCATCAAGTCTTGCTTGATCTTGAGGTTCTCGACGATCACCTCGATGATCCAATCGGCTTCCTTGATGAAATCGAAATGGTCTTCGAGATTGCCGACGGCGATGCGTTCGGCGATGACGGGAGTAAAGAGCGCGGCGGGGCGGGCTTTTTTGACCGCGTCCAGTCCGGCGTTGACGATGCGATTGCGGACCGCCGGGTCTTGCAGCGTCAGCCCTTTCTTCTCTTCCTCCGGCGTCAACTTGTTTGGCACGATGTCGAGCAGGTAGGCGGGGATGCCCGCGTTCGCAAAATGCGCCGCGAGCGTGCCACCCATCGTGCCGGAGCCGATGACGGCAACTCGGTTGATCGAATGCGTCATTGCATTTCCCTCCTTTGTGAATTGTGAATGTTTTCTAAACGCAAACGCGCGCGGTCCAGTGGGCTTGCCGACGCCCGCGACTCTTCACGAGCCAATGCCGAGCGCTCACTCGCCGCGCGCGAATCGTTCGTCGGTATTCTATCGCGGTGGGCGCGAAATCCGAGGCGTGTGACCAGACGGCAGGAGAATCGGCACAATCTACCGACCGTTTGGTAGATTCATTATAACACGGGGGCACGCCGTTGTCAATTTCGAGCGCCCCCAAAAAAGCAGAGGCGAAGCACTTTTCTAATCCGTGAGTTTCGCTCAGGATGAAAATTGCTTCGCCCCTGCTCTCGCGTCCAGTCTATTGGACGGTCACCGTCCCTGTCATTCCAGAATCAAGTTCGCTGAAATAGGGAAATGTGCCGGGATCGTTGAAGATGAACTGGAAGGTGCCGCCCGAGGCTATCGTCCCCGAATTGAACAAACTGGTCGCCGCGCCCGGAACACCACTCCTGACACTGTGATTGCTGCCATCCTGATTCGTCCAACGCACGGTAGTCCCCCTGGGGATGTTCAAAATCTGCGGCACGAAGGCGATATTGAACATCGAGACAAATGCCGTCCCGCCCCCGGTCGTCTGCGTTGCAGTGGGCGTAGGAGTGAGCGTCGGCGTTCGGCTAGCGCCG
>Ga0233421_10000715_pt1 | contig 13007 bp, 12 predicted proteins | sample Watercolumn_Mata_3_FD_182725 | JGI IMG/M metagenome (GOLD analysis project Ga0233421, IMG submission 182725) | Freshwater microbial communities from Lake Matano, South Sulawesi, Indonesia - Watercolumn_Matano_2014_107_MG | ecosystem: Environmental > Aquatic > Freshwater > Lake | place... | reverse complement strand
ACAGCGATCTGCCCGAGGTCGCTTTCCAGCAGCGGAAGCGGGAAGAGGCGGTGCGGAGGGCGCTCGGCTGCCTGCCCGACGACCAGCGTGCCGCTCTCGTGCTTTCGGTCTACAATGACATGAGCTACAAGGAGATTGCCGAGACTCTCGGCAAGACGGTGCGGGCGGTGGATTCGCTGCTGTTCCGCGCCAAGACGAACGTGCGCGCGGCCCTGGCCGAGGACCGGGCCAAGGGGGTCATCTAGCCCGTGAGCGATTGCCAATTCCTGCTGCCGGGCGAAGCGCAGGATTCAGGAGGAAGCTGTGTCTAATCATTCAATGAATTGCGGACAGGTGAAACGGCTTCTGCCTCCCTTCATTGACGAAGAGCTGCAGGGCGGGGTGCGGGATGAGATAGATTCCCACCTCGCGTCCTGCCCGACCTGCCGCAGCGAGAAGGAGGAGCTCGAAGCCGACATGGGCCTGCTGGAGCAGGTCGGAACGCCCGAGGTGTCGCCGTTCCTTGTCACCCGGGTGATGGCCGACATCAGGGAACGTCGAAGTGCGAACGCCGACCTCCGAAGTAGAACATTCGGCGTTCGGCGTTTGGCGTTTGGCGTTAGCCTCGCCCGCCTTGTCGGCGGCGTGGCCGCAGCCCTCGTGGTCGCGGTCTCCATCGGGGCCGGCGTCCTCTTCGGATCCGGCTTCGCGCAGGCCTCCGTCCCCAGCGCTGAAAACAGCACCGAGGAGGCGGTCAGCTACGTCGAGTCATCTGCCGCTGACTTGTATGCCCTGATGGTGGGGGGTGACTGATGCGAAGCCGTTGGCTGGTAGTAGTCGTCGTAGCATCGCTTTGCCTGAACCTGGCTGTTGTCGGCACGTACTTTCTGCGTCGAGCGGGCCGCGACCGGCCGCACCGCTTCCCTGTGCACCGGCTCGCGGCCGAGGTGCGCGAGCGACTCAGACTGGCGCGCGAGGCGGCAATCCCTGAATTCACCGTCGAGGTCAGCAAGCTGGAAGCGACCGATTCGCTGCTCTGGGTCGAGATGCGCAAAGACCGTCCGGACAGCGTCAGGGTCGAATCGCTCTGCCTTGAGCTGGGCCGAATGCATGGCCGCATGAGGGTGCTGGCATTCCGGCAGATGCACCGCGAGCTACAACTCATGCCGGCGGAAGCGCGGACGGAGTATGTCCAGCGCATGATGAGAATGCGGCCCGGCCCCGGCGGTGCGGGGCGGGGAATGATGCGGCGCATGCACTCGTGTCCACCGATGCCGCAGACTGACGAACCGCCTCCGGGGCCGCCACCCGAATCTGGAGACTAGTCCGAAGCATGAAAAACCAAGGAGAATCTGTATGAAGAACAGAACGCTAGCAGCACTGATAGTCATGGTCCTGGTTGCCGGGTCCGCGCTCGCGCAGCAGGCAACACCAATGGCTGCCCCTGCACCGGGCTGCAAGGAGCAGGCCCCGACGGCCTGCGACATGCAGGGCATGAAGGGAATGATGCCGGGTCCGGCAATGCCTGACCTGACACCCGAGCAGCAGGAGAAGATGGACGCCCTGCGTACCGCGTACATCAAGATGAAGGCGCCGCTGCAGGCTGACGTCAGGGTCAAGGAGATAGAGCTTGAAGCGCTCTGGCGGGCAGACGAACCTGACGCCAAGAAGATAGTGGCCAAGGTGAAGGAAATCGGCGATATCCGTGAGAAGATAGAAGTCGCCAGCATCAACCACCGCTTCGAGATGCGCAAGGTTCTGACGCCGGAGCAGCGCAAGGCCATGCGCAAGATGGGTATGGGTCCCGGCATGATGGGCCGAGGCAAGGGCTGTGGCGGGCGTGGGATGATGCGCGGCCAGATGGGCGGATGCCCGATGGGCGGCGAAGTTCGTGGAATGCCGGGCGGAAGCCAATGCGGCGGGCCGCAGGGGCCGATGGGCCCCGGCGGTCAGCCCGGCTGCAAGATGCAGTAGCTCCTGCCGGAGCTGCTGGTTTGGCTCGGTGAGGAGCCGGGGCGGTGAGGCCCCGGCGCCCCTTTTCAGCCTGAGGCTCTAGATACACAGATCCTCTCCGGACCCCTCGCGCTGCGCCCGGGCTTGCGCTGACTGCTGCGTGGTGTACCCTTTGCCTTGATGCTGCCCTTCTGGCTGGTGCCCGTGGTTCTTCTCTGGACCCTTGCGTCTGGCACAGATTCACATGTCAGTATCCGTGTTCGCGATGGCGACACCGGGCGGTGGCTCGCCGGTGTGCAGGTCAGGGCGGGAGAGCTTGTCCTGTCCACCAACAGGGACGGCGAGGTGGTCGTTCCCGCAGTTGCCGGCCGGCGGCTGATTCTGACGGCTTCGCTGGCGGGTTTCTTCCCGGCGACCGATACGGTCGCCGCCGCAACTGCTGATGCGCGGCTTGCGGTCAAGCTCTACGGCACGCAGCCTCGCATCGCCATCGGGTTTGTGAAAGACGGCAGCACCGGGAAGAGGCTGGGCATGGCATCGGTCAGGGTCAAAGGCGACGCCGCGACGGCAAAGACCGACTCGACCGGCATGTATGCGATTCCATTTCCACCGGGCGACCGGGAACTCATCGCCGTCCTGCCGGGTTTCCGGGGCTTCCCTCGGCGCCTGTCAGTCAGGGCCGGTGACACGCTTTCGGTTGACCTGCCTCTCTACGACACATCGCTCGCGGTCGGCGAGGTCGGAGGTCGGGTGGAGATAAGGGACTTCGGCGCGGCCATCGGCGCGAGCGTCACGGTCGAGGGCACGCGGCTCGGCACCGCCTCAGGCCGGAATGGCGACTACATAATCACCGGTGTCCCTGCCGGCCAGCACCGGCTCATCTTCACCCACGCTGGGTGTAAGAAGACGATGCGAGTCGTCAACATCGCGCCCTGGAAATCGCTGGTCCAGAACGTCCAGCTGGAGCGCCGTCCGTCCACGTCGGGATACTAGCAGGCTATCCGGGGCTAGCTACCTCAAGTGACTCGCCGAGTCACGTGCCGGGTGGCACGGCGAATCGCGCCGCTTGTCCCCCTGGGGGTAGCCCCGCGTGTGATGTCGCGGGTCATGGTCAGAACGGCGCTGCAGGAGACTCCACCTGTCACAGGCAGAGTCGATTCCTGAATCGGAGAGCAGGTCGCCGTCCAGTTCACCACGACAATCCTCGTCGGAATCGCCTGCGGGGTGCTGTTCCGAACGGCTTCCCGAACCACCCCGGGAACCGTTCCGGGGACGACCCCCACAGCAACCCGTCCGGCGAGGCTAACATCCAGTCATGCATGGCTTTAGCATCAATTGCGCCCACTAGCCCGCGTGGGTTTGACTGGTATCATGCGGACAATGGCGGCCGGACAGAATTGCGAGCGAGGTCTGCGGTCGATGGGTAGGCGCTTCCTATGGGGTCGGCCGTAGCCCATCGAGTCCCGGGCCGAGAATTCCCAGAGGATGCAGCTGGCACTGCCTGTGCAGTATGCGAAGCCGCTGGTTGCTGCGTCTCAGGTGGAGGTTCGCCCCGCCTTTGACCAACTGGGCTCCACTCTGGGCAAAGGGCGGGCTTCTGCCTGCCATGCCTGGTTCGTATCCACTACCACCTATCGGCATCACGGTTCTGTGAGGACCTACCTCGTCAACAGGACCTTGCTCGACAACTCTGCGTCGCCGGCAGGGTGTATTGCACATCCGAATTGTCTCGCATCTACGCGATCGACCCGGCAACGGGAGATGTGCTCTGGGCCGAGCCGACTGAGGGTCGTCCACTCAAACTCGCGGCGGGGGGTCTGCCATCTTCTGTGGCACCGACCTTGGGGTGGCCTATTCCCTCAACCCGGTCACGGGGCGCTGAACTGGCGGAAGTCGCTCGCCTCGGGCTCGCAGTTCCTGACCGCGCCGGTTCTCGCCGCCAATGGCTGCGTGTATCTGCAGGATGACAATGACGTGCTGTACTGCGTGGATCAGTTCGAGGGCACGCTCATATGGGCATGTGACTGCTCCCGCTGCCTGCCGGGCGGCAAGCCCTCAAGGCCGAAGAAGACGGGGTTCCCTCACTATGACCCGGACCCGACCGTCACGAGCACGGGAGATGTCATCGTTCCCGGCCAAGCCGCGGTATTCTGCGTGGCCGGCTATCAGGAAGGGACGCTCGACCGGCTCGCGCCCGGGCCCAAATGGCAGCATGACCTCTACAACACCGGTTACGTGAGCGGAGGCAAGTAGCAGGCTCGACGGAGTCCATCCGCGGTTATTTGAAAGCTCTCGCGCCGCAGCTATGCTCTTCCATGATGGGCAAAACCAACGTGAGTGCCGTCGCCCTGCTTTCCGGCGGGCTGGATTCGACGCTGGCGGCGAGGGTGATCCTCGATCAGGGCATAGCGGTCATCGGGGTCAACTACGCCGGCGCCTACTGCCCCAGGCCCAAGACGGGCAGCAGCAATGCCGAGAAGGCAGCTGCGCGGTTGGGCATCGAACTTGTGACTCTGCCGCTTGACGCGGAGTTCACCGCTATGGTCAAGCGTCCAAAGCACGGCCGGGGCAAGAACATGAATCCGTGCATAGACTGCCACACGCTGATGATCCGCAAGGCGTGGGCATTCGGCCGGACGCGGGACGCGGATTTCATCGTCACCGGCGAGGTGCTGGGCCAGCGACCGATGTCACAGAACCGCCAAGCGCTGGGAGTGGTGGCCCGCGAGTCAGGGGTCGGGGACCGTCTGCTCCGGCCGATGTCAGCGAAGCTCCTTGACAGGACCGCACCGGAGCAGGAAGGTCTGGTTGACCGCGAGCGGTTGCTCGATATCCAGGGACGGTCCCGAAGGCGGCAGATGGAGCTGGCCGCTCGCTTCGGCATCCGGGAGTACCCGGCGCCGGCCGGCGGGTGTCTGCTGACCGAGAAGGTCTTTTCGAGACGGCTGGCTGAGGCGTTCGACCACGGTGAAGATTCGCTCGAGACCATCGAGCTGCTTTCACTCGGGAGGCACTTCCGTCTACCATCTGGCGCGCGGTTGGTTGTGGGTCGCGACGAGGGCGAGAACGCCGAACTGCTTGGGCGTGCGCCACTCGGTTCCATCGTTGTCGATGCTTCCGACCTCCCGGGTCCGGTCGGCCTGGTCCTGCCGCCAGCAGGTCCTGGCGCATCAGTGGTTGAGTCTGATCGGGTTGTCGCCGCGCGGGTCTGCGCGCGTTACAGCGACAAGCGAGAGACGTTTGCTGCCGAGGTCAAGGTTAATGGGTCGGAGATGTCCGTTCCGCCCGCGCGGGACGAGGAGATAGCCCGACTGCGGATTGCCTGACGAACCGGCTGAACATAATAGGGACGCTACCCTTTTTGGTTGACAACGTGCCCCCGGGCTGTATCCTTGCATGTGCCCCGCATGGCGCGAGTCGTCGTTCCCGGCGTTCCGCATCACGTCACTCAGCGGGGCAATCGACGCGAGGAGGTCTTCCTCGTCAGGTCGGACTACCGCAGGTACTTGCGTCTGCTGGCGGACTATGCTCCGGAACGGGGGCTTCGGATTCTGGCCTACTGCCTCATGCCAAATCATGTTCACATTGTCGCGGTACCGGATGCGCCTGGTTCACTGGCGTCGGTGCTCAAACCGGTGCATCTCCGCTACGCGCAGCATGTCAACCTCTCGCAGCAGTTCGGTGGTCGGGTCTGGCAGGGAAGGTTCTTTTCCTGCCCGCTCGACGCTCAGCATACAGCGGCAGCGATCCGGTATGTCGAGTGTAACCCAGTGCGCGCCGGAATCGAGCGCCGCGCCGTGAACTACGAATGGAGCAGCGCCGCCGCTCACGCCGGGTTGAGACGCGATCGCCTGCTGTCGCCGGACATCGGCAACTGGGTGTCAGTCGTTGCCTGGTCTGAGTGGCTGGCAGAGATGGAACCCGAGAACTTCGCTACGCGGCTGCGCCTGCATACCCGTACAGGGCGACCGCTGGGGCAGGATTCGTTCGTTCAGAAGCTGGAAGAGAAAAGCGGCCGCAGGCTGCGCGCGCTGCCCCGAGGTAGGCCGAGGGGCGCTGTAAAAAATGGTTAGCGTCCCCAATTACAGTTGTTGGACTACTGGGCTTGACTTGAGTAGGGCCACTCATATAGTTTAGCCCGACGTGCGCATCAAAGAGCTTCAGCTCATCGGGTTCAAGTCCTTTCAGGACAAAGCAACGCTGCGGTTCTCGCCCGGCCTGAACGCGGTCATCGGACCGAATGGGTGCGGCAAGACCAATGTGCTCGACGCGCTGCGTTGGGTGCTGGGAGAGCAGTCGTTCAACCTCCTCCGTTGTGCAAAGAACGAGGACCTGATCTTCGGCGGCACCGCCACGGTGGCACCGGTCAATCTGGCTGAGGTGAAACTGGTGCTGGATGGCGTCGCGCAGACCGAGGGTCAGCCGCCGGCCGAGGTGGAGATAAGGCGACGGTACTTCCGCTCGGGTGAGAGCGAGTACTACCTGAACAAGCAGCCCTGTCGACTGCGCGATATCCAGGAGGTCTTCTTCTCTTCGGGTGCCGGCACCAAGGCCTACTCGATATTCGACCTGCGCCAGATGCGCGAGATTATCTCAGGGAACATCCGCAAGATGTTCGAGGAGGCGGCGTCGCTGGCCAAGTACCAGGACGCCAAGGCCGACTGTCTGCGCAAGCTGGAATTGACGAACAGCGACCTGCTGCGCCTCGACGACATCATCGCGGAGCGCGAACGCTACGTGCGCAGCCTGCAACGACAGGCAGGCAGGCTCCGGGCGTTCGACAAGCTGAAGATAGAGGAAAAGGGACTGCGGCTCATCGAGCTCAAGGCCGACTATGAGGCGATGCGGCGTGACGTGGAGCGGGCGCAATCTGATGCCGAGGCGCTCGAGCAGGCAGAAGCGGCCCGCGTGGCGGAGATCAGGCGACTGGACGAAGAACTGAAGACCCAGCGGGTCCGGGTACGGGACCTCCAGGTGTTGAAGGAAGAACTGGCCGCGAAGGTGCAGGCGCAGAGGCAGGTTGTCTCTGATCTGGTGGGCCGGGAGCTGCTCGCCCGCCAGCGGATCGAGTTCCTTGCGAGCGCGACGGAGCAGGCAGAGACCGAGCGGGCTGCCTTGGAGGAGAACGTCCAGCAACTCGAGCGATCGTTCGAGCAGACGATCAGCCGTCTGGCTGAAGCAAACGAACGTCAGGCGCAGGCGCAGGAGAAGCTGGAACGGCAGCGGGCCGCAGTGCAGTCGCTGGAGGAACGGCTCTATGTGCTCCGCAGCCACGAGACCGCGCTGAGGCAGCAGGCGCGGGAGCAACTGGAGCTGTTCCAGGCAGGCAGGCAGGACCTGGCACGGCTCGACGCGGCCATCGAGAACCGGCGCGAGACGGTGTCGCGGCTGGCCGGGGAGGCCGAGGCGGCGAAAGCGCGGCTGGAGCGAAACCAGGAGGAGGTCGCGGCCGGCAAAGGGATGCTGTTGCTGGCGGCCGCCTCCGTCGAGACGGGACGGAACCGGCTCGAAGCCCTGCGCGCGGAACTGGCTCGGGTGAGAGATGACAGGAACCGGCTGCGGGGCGAAGATGCGAGGCTGCGCGGGGAGAGAGCCGGGATCGAGACCGAACTGGCAGTGCTGCGCGCCGCGATTGCGAGCGAACAGTCCGAGGTGAGTCGCGCCGCGCTGGCCGAGGCGGTGCGCGGCGAAGCGAGCGCATTTCTGGACATCGTCCCGGGGTGGGAGCGGGCGTGCGAGACGGCGCTGTACGCGGTGGTCGATTTCCTGGTCGCTGATCCAGTTGTGGCGGATCACGTCGGCGTATTGGCAGAGAGGCGGCCGGACCTGCGTTTCGGGTTTCTCCTTTCCGTCACACCTGCCCAGTCCCTTGTCCCCGACTCGGCTCCGACCGACGGCTCCGTCCTTGGTCCATTGTCAGCGTTTGTCAAGGTCAAGGCCGACGCCCCCGCCGCGCTGCACCAGTTGGTGAACAGGTGCCAGGTTGCCGGAAACGCCGGCGAGCTTGCGCGCCTGGCCCGGCAGTTCCCCGGCTGGTCGTTCGTGACACAGGAAGGAGTGTGTTGCTTCCCCGACGGCAGGCTGGTAGTTGAGGGCAAGGATAGCGGACGGCTGAGCGCGGCCCGGGCGATTCATGACAAGAGCGAGCGACTGGGCATGATCGAGACAGAACTGGCAACCGCCGCGCAGAAGGAGGTCGAGCTCGCGGCGCGACGGGAAGACCTCGAAAAGGAAATCGGGCAAGTCGAGTTCGATGTCGGCGAGACCGGGCGAAGGAAGGCGTCGCTCGACGCGTCGCTGGCGCTGATTACCGCGACCGGCGAGGACCTGGGCCGGGATGTGGAACGGCTGAAGGCCGGGCAGTATGCGGCCGCCGCTCAGCTGCGCGCAATTGAGGAAAAGCGGGCCACGCTCGCCGCGCTCGGTGGTGAGCTCGAGACGAGAACTCAGGCCGGCACCGGGGCGCTGCAGCAGGCTGAAGCGGAGGTCCGCGAGCTGGAACAACAGGTTAAAGCCGGGCTGGAGCTGTCCGCGCAGGCGCTGGCCGGGCTCTCCGAGGCGCGACAGACCGGGTCCCGGCTCGAGGCCGAGAACGCGTTCGCCAAACGCCAGATCGACGAGGGACGCCGCCGTCTGCAGGAGTACGGCGCGGCAGCCGAGCGGAACCGCGAGGAGACTCGGAGGTTGGAGCGGGAGATTGCGGACCGGGCCGGCGAGATAGCGCGGGAGCGCGCCGCTTTGGGCGAGCTTGAGGCCGCGGCCGCCCAGCTGAACATCGCCGAACTGGCACGGGCAGAGGAGGTCCTTGAGGCCAACCTAGCCGAAATGCGCCAAGCGCAGGAGCGCAACCAGAACGTCCTGATGGAGCAGCGGATGAAGGTGTTCGAGCTGAAGCAGCGGTTCGCCGCAATCGATGAAGAGGCGAGGTCCAGTTACGGAGCCGACATCGCCTCCTTCCAGCCTGAGGCGACCGACGGCGCCGCGGAACGTCTGGCCCAGGTGCGCCAGCGGCTGGAGGCACTCGGGCAGGTGAATCCCCTGGCGGCCCAGGAGTATGCTCAGGAGAAGATGGACCTGGCGAAGCTCGTGACTCAGCGCGAGGACGTGGCTGCGGCCAAGCTGAACCTCGAAAGCGCACTGACAGAAATCGACCGGCACGCTCAGGAGCAGTTCGCCGCCACCTATGGCGAAGTCCGCGGCCACTTCCGGGAGATCTTTCAAACCCTGTTCCTTGAAGGCGAAGCCGACCTGGTGATGACGAACGACGCGAACCCGCTCGAGTCCGAAATCGGCATTGTGGCCAAGCCGCGCGGCAAGAACCCGAAGCGGCTCGAGCAACTCTCCGACGGCGAGAAAGCGCTGCTGGCCGTTTCACTCCTGTTCGCTTTCTACCGCGTGAAGCCGGCGCCTTTCTGCTTCCTTGACGAGGTAGATGCGCCGCTCGACGACGCGAACGTTGGGCGCTTTGCCGATTACCTCAAGGGAATATCAGACCGGACGCAGGTGGTCATCATTACCCACAATCGGCTGACCGTGGAACGTGCCGACGTGGTATTTGGCGTGACGGCCGAGCAACCAGGCATCTCCACGCTGGTGTCCGTGAGTCTGGCCGAATACCGCCAGCAGGCGCCGCCAGCTAGTCCGTGAATCCATTCGCCCGCATCGGCGCCAGCTTCTCGAAGCTGGCAAGCGGCCTGGCCAAGACCCGCCACGTGTTCCAGCGCCTGCTGGTGGCGGCCAACACCGAGGAACTGGAAGAGGCCCTGTTGGCAGCTGATGTCGGGGTCAGGGCGACCGAGATCCTGGCAGCCAAAGTGAAGCACGCGACCGGTGACCGGCGCGAGATCCTCGAGACCGAGATCGCTAGGCTGCTCAGTCCCGTGTCCCGTCCGTCCGGCACAACGCCGGCGGCTCCCCTGGTTGTCATGATCGTGGGAGTGAACGGGTCGGGCAAGACAACGACCGTAGGCAAGCTCTGCCGCCTCTTCGCCGATCAGGGGCAGCGAGTGGTGGTCGCAGCCGCCGACACCTACCGCGACGCCGCTGCGGAACAGCTCGGCATCTGGGCGAAGCGGGCCGGAGTCGAGATCGTGTCTTCAATACAGGGTCAGGACGCAGCGGCCGTTGCCTTCGATACCATCCAGAAGGCGGTGCAGAAGAAGATCGACGTGGTGATGATCGACACCGCGGGCCGTCTTCACACGCGCAAGGACCTGATGGACGAGGCGGTCAAGATCAAGCGGGTCTGCGGCCGGGTGAAACCGGGCGCCCCGAACGAGGTCTGGCTGGTTCTGGATGCCACAGTAGGGCAGAACGGTCTGCGTCAGGCCGCCGCGTTCAACGAGCAGCTGGGTTTGACCGGCCTGGTCGTGACGAAGCTGGATGGCACGGCCAAGGGCGGGGTGCTGATCCCGATAGTGATGGAGCTAGGCGTGCCGGTGCGATTCACCGGCACCGGCGAAGGGCTGGATGATATCGAGCCGTTCGATCCCAGCGCCTACGCCAAGGCCTTATTCGAGGACTGATCTGGAGGTTCCTTCCGGCACCGGCCGCCGTATGCGCGGCCAGTGCTTCCTAGCTGCCGTCGTTTCGTTCGCGGTTCTCTCCTGATTCTCCAAGTTTCAGCTGCAGGGCGTCCTGCGCCAGTGCCGCCTCCAGAACCGTGATCGCCTGCTGCGCTGCTTCCCGCACCTCCTTTGGCTCTCTGCCCACCGGCCAGTTGCGGGACATGCGATGCAGCCTGGGTAGCACGCCGGTCACACGCATCGCCGCCAGACCGGCGATGCCGGCACAGCGCACGCCCGGTTCCGCCGCATCCAGGGCGTCCTCAAGGAAGGGGATGGCGACCGGGTTGCCGATCCTACCGAGGGCTCGCAGTGCGTTGATACGTACCAGGTCGCTGTCATCGTTGAGTATGCTCAGCAATGGCAAGGTGGCCGCGAAGTCGCGCAATCTGCCCAGGGCCTCGGCCGCCTGGGCGCGAACCACCAGGTCGCGGTCCTTGAGTGCGTCATTCAGGGCCGGCACCGCCCGGCCGTCTCCGATCTCCCCGAGTGCATGGGCCGAAACGCTCCTGACCCAGATGACTTTGTCAGCCAGGCCGCGGATCAGCCGGTCGCAGGCGCCGCGGTATCGGAGCCGTCCCAGTACATCAATTGCGCGCACCCGGACGTCCACCGTTTCGTGATCGAGCAGGCCGCATACCAGGTCAACGGCCAGCTCACCCAGGTTCTCGAGCCCACAGGCGGCGGCAGCAGCAACCTTGTCATCCTGGTCGCCCAGCAGGCAGGTCAACGCCTGGGCGGAGCGGGCGTGCTTGATCCGGCCCAGCGCGGTCGTCGCCGAAAGGCGGACGCGGTCGTCGGTATCCGCCAGCGCTGCGGTGAGCGCGCTAAGCGCGGACGTATCACCGAGAGTGCCGAGCACCTCCGCGGCCGACGCGCGCAAGGTCGGTTCCGCATTGGTGAGGAGTTCGGTCAGAGGCAGAGTCGCGGCCTTTCCCTGCTCCAGCAGCTGACTTACCGCGCGGATGCGTTCCCCCAGGTCGTTGCCGGATAGCGCCTGAATCGGCTGGGTGATGGATCCGGCGCTCAAACGGCGGAGCGCGGCCATCGCCGTTTTGCGGACACCCGAGTCCGGGTCCTCAGAGCTGGCGCGGGACAGGATGTCAACCGTTTCCTGGCTGCCTATCCGGCCGAGCGCCTCGACTGCGGCAACTCGCACCGGCGGATTCTCGTCGGCCATTTCGTCGATGAGTGCGTTCACCGCCAGCGGACTGCCTACATCGCCGAGGGCACGGGCGGCAGCGATCCTCACCTCGTCAACCATATCCCGCAGCAGTTCGAGCAGTGGCGGCAGCGCGCGATCACCTCCGATCCGTCCTAGAGCTGCAGCAATGGCGGAACGGGTGGCGGGCGAAGGATCAGCGACATGGGCGGTGAGGAAGTCAAGCCCGCGCTCGGCGCGGAGCACGCCGATGACTGTCGGCACGACGGCATCAACCGGGCCCTGCCAGGTGGTGAGATACCACGTCAGTGGTTCGACCGCGTCGACGCCGATGGCCGCGAGCGAGTAGGCGGCCAGTGTGCGGGTGGCGTCGTCCGGGTCTCTGAGCATGAGAACCAGGGCTCCGGCGGCTTCGGCCCCGCCGATGTGGCCCAGTTTCTCGATTGCGAGCCGCCGCGCCAGTGGGTCCGGGTCTTTCAATCCGGCGACCAGGCCAATTATCGACAAGACGACCTCCCGGCCGAAGTCCGCTTCGCGGCTGGTGGCCGCACGGCGGCCGCGAGCCACTCCAGGTAGCGCCGGCTGCCGGCGGCAATCGGCAGGGCGACCAGTTCCGGAGTGTCATAGGGGTGGAACTCCGCAATCGTTGCGGTGACCGCCCGCAGTCGAGCCCGAGTCGTCTTGATGAGGCAGAGCCATTCTCGAGCCGTCTCAACCTTGCCCTGCCAGCGGTAGGTGCTCTCAATCGGGCCGACAATCTGCACGCAGGCAGCCAGACGACGGTCGACCAGCCCGCGGGCGATGCGGCGGGCAACGGCCCGGCTGGGGGTCGTCGTGATCGTCTGGAAAAGCCGCTCCACTCTGTAAGTGTCCGCACGGAGAGGCTCTAGTCAAGCAGAAAAGCGGTGCGCCATGTCGGTCGGAATACCCCGGGCCAGGATGTGTAAGTATCAATTGGAGATGGCCTCATTTGACAGCGCTGACGCCCGCTCCTAAGATTACCTTTATGACCCGCAAGATAGCACCACTGGCTGCGGCCACCGCGTTCGCCATGCTTGTGCTCGGTTGCTCAGAAGCACCGGACGTGCCGGTCCAGCCGACCAACCGCCGAGTGCTCGCCGAGCTAATCGGTGAGACCGGCTGAGCCAACTGCATGCTCGCGGCGCGAGCACTGGACAGCCTGGTGAGGACGAGGTATGGCGACAGCCTGGTCATCGTCGAGTGGCATCCCTACTCGGATGATTCATTGAACATCAACCCGGACGACAGCATACGGATGAGCCGTTACCAGCACAACCGGGGACAGCCCGCGCTGTCGCTCGACGGCAATCAGCAGGTGGCGATCCCCC
>Ga0233421_10000712_pt1 | contig 13065 bp, 5 predicted proteins | sample Watercolumn_Mata_3_FD_182725 | JGI IMG/M metagenome (GOLD analysis project Ga0233421, IMG submission 182725) | Freshwater microbial communities from Lake Matano, South Sulawesi, Indonesia - Watercolumn_Matano_2014_107_MG | ecosystem: Environmental > Aquatic > Freshwater > Lake | place... | reverse complement strand
ACTAGGACGGATGTCTTGCCCGTGCCCGGACCTGCGAGCACCAGGGCAGGACCCTTCTTGTGGCGGATTGCCCGGTTCTGCACCGGATCGTGCACGAGGGTCTGACTCAACCCGGATTCCGGGTTTCCAGCTCCAGGAACCGTCCCCGCATGCTCCGGTGGATTTCCACTGCCCTTGTTTCTCTTTTTCACGCTGGAAGGTACGGCTTCCATCCTGGAGCCGAACAGGGATTCCTGATTCCGAGTCCGAATCTCCCCTTCATCGAACATGCGGATGATCCCGTATTCCCCGTCGTATCCTGCCTGGATGCGCACCTCTCCGCTGCGCATGCGCCTGATGGCCTCTTCCGCAAGCTCGCCCCCGGTTTTGCGTATCCGGTCCAGGGGGGCGTCGATCAGGACAAAGAGTTCAGGCCCGACGGTACGGATCAGGGCTGCATAGGCGGCGCCTACGGCTTTGGAAGGAGATCCCGACTGGTGGATCTCGGCCAGGATTTCCTTGAGCGGCACTGCAGAGATGAAGCGGACAGGCCGCGGCCTCTCGGAAGCATCCGGGCGGTCCGCAAGCTGCATGACGCGGTGAAGCACGCCGACCGTGACCTTTTTGCCGCATGCCGGACAGATGCCCTGCCTGCGCAGGGTCTCTTCCGGGTGCCAGGAAACACCGCATTTCCGGTGCCCGTCGTGATGGTACTTGCCTTCCTGCGGGAAAAATTCAAGGGTGCCCAGGAAACGGGTCGGGTCTCCCGATTCCAGCGCCCCGGCGATGCCGTAGTAGGATAAATCCGCGTCGAACCGGTTCGCTTCGCGGCCGAGTTTTTCAGGGGAATGCGCGTCCGAATTCGAGACCAGGGTGTACCGGTCCAGGCTGGAACACAGGGCATTCATGGCCGGATCGGAGGAAAGCCCGGTTTCCACTGCATGGATGCAGGGGGCCAGATCTCGGTAGCACTCCGCGATGCTGTCGAAACCGGATTTCTCCCCCATGGCCGAGAACCACGGGGTCCAAATATGAGCCGGAATGAAAACGATGCGTTCCGAGGCGGAAAGGCAAAGTTCCAGAAGGTCCCGAGAATCCATTCCGAGTATGGGCCTGCCGTCCGAAGTGATGTTGAATTTCAGGCGCGACAGGCCGCCCTGAATCTTCTCAGCCGTGCCGAAATCCGGAGCGAGTATCACGTGATGCACCTTCCGGACTTTGCCTGCATTTTTGTATATGGTGCTGATTTCCGCGCTCAGGATGAACCGGGGAGACAAAGAATCGTCCGCCGGCCCGGCCCAATCCTGCCGGATCGACAATCCGGGTTTGAGGCGGAAAAGCCCCTGCTCCGCGGGCCGCAGTTTATCCTTCAGCTCGGAAAGCCATGCCGGGTGCGTGAAATCGCCGGTCGCAATGACCTGCAGACCCTTGATGCGGCCCCAGAGGTCCAGGTGCTCCGGCTGCAGGGAGCCGCTCGTCGCAATCGAAAAATGGGAATGGATGTGGAGATCCGCTGTGAATTTCATAGGATGAGCCTTTTAGGCGCAAGGCAGGCCGGGCATGAAACAGGACGGATCGGGCGGCAGCCGCCGCTCAGGATGCGCCTCCTGCACAAACCCGGACCGATGTGTCCACCACCGTCTCCGCCCGCTTCCAGTCAAAGGCTCCGAGACGGAATTGGACGCGCAGAGAATCACATCCGCGATAAATGAATCTGAATATGCTCCTGTAGGAACAGATGCACCGGCATCCGTTCAGCGTGTCGATCATCAGGATTTCAATCCCGTTTTCTGAGACGCGGGTGCTGTCCAGGAATCCGGGACAGCAATTGGCCGGATACCTGAATACAAACGACAAGGTGTCTCCGGAAAACGCATGACCCTCCAGAAACGCATCCCGCCCTTCCGGCCTGGCCATCCCGGGTCCGAGGCAAGTGTCGCCGCTGAAACCGATGTATTCGGGCCTCGCGTCCGGAGGAGGGTTTTCCACCGGGGAATGCTTCTTTTCGCAGCCATACAAAAACAGAAGCAGACTGAGGATGCAGCACGGAAGCAAAACGGGAGCCCATGCATGAAATCGTTTCATGGAAATCCTTCGATGATCAGCCGGATTGATCCGTCGAACGCATATTACGAAAAATTCCAGTCGATTCCAACAGGCAATTGGTCCGGTGAACCTTGCCGGACGCCCGGATGAAAAGGATACGCGTCGCTGTCCCAAAATGGCGCTTGATTCCTCGTTCTTTTTGGCCTAAATTCTCCTGACATGGAAGCCTATGCAGACAATTCCGGCCGGAATCCCTCCCGTTCGCCGGCTTCTGTTCTGATTGCAGGTTCCGCCACACTGGACACGATCCTGCTCGGCGGAGAACAATTGCATAAAATCGGCGGCGTCGCCACGTATGCGGGCATCACATTCCGGAAACACGGCATTGAAACCCATGTGCTGACGAATCTCGCCCCTGACGAGGCATCCATCCTTCGAGCCTACCTGAAGTACGGAATCCGCCTTCACGTCGGCAGGGCAGGCCGCACCACCTGTTTCGTCAACCGCATAGACGGAGATTCGCGCACACAGGAGGTGCCGAGCCGGGCCCCGCCCATCCCGTGGGAGGCATGCAGGGGGCTGCTCCGGGAGATCCGCCTTGTCCATCTCGGCCCCCTTCATCCTGCGGATCTCGACGAGGCATGGTTTCAGGGTTTGAAGGAATTCGAAGGGCTGATATCCCTCGATGTTCAGGGTTATGTGCGGGAAATCCGGGACGGGCGGGTCACCGCTTCGGTTTCACCGCTCCTTGTAAAGGCGCTTCAGGCATGCTGCATCATCAAGGCCACGGAACAGGAGTTCGAACTCATTTTGAATGCATGGGAAATGAACCGGGCGGAATTCATGCACCGCTACGCCCTGGACGAAATCCTCGTCACCTGCGGAGGAAGCGGCGGATATCTCCTGGCCGGGAAGCATGCAAGGACGGAATATCCGGCAGTCCCGTCCGGCAGGCCCGGGGATACGACCGGGGCGGGGGATGTGCTGTTCGCGGCCTATCTGACAGCCAGGTATTACGAGGGGCTGGGACGGGAAGATGCGCTTCTTCATGCAGCCCGCATTGCGTCCTTGCATGTCGGCAGCGGCTACATACCGCCGGAGGATCTCCTGATCCGGTCCGGACAGGATCCGGTTAAGGGGGCAATCGATTGATACCCGGTTCCGGCCACGCAAACCGCGGGCCCGGAGGCGTCTGGCACCTTGGCGACATTCTCAGGGAAGGGACGCTGTATCTGGCTGCCCGGAAAATAGAGAATCCGAGGCTGGATGCGGAAAGGCTGCTCTGCAAGGTCATGCGGAAACGGCGCATCGACCTGTACCTCTGTTTTGACCAGCCCGTCGCACAGGCGGAGAGGGCAGAGTTCAGGAACCTTCTCACGCGCAGGGCAGCCCGGGAACCCCTGCAGTATATCCTGGGCGAAACAGAATTCATGTCACTGACCTTCCGCACACCGCCCGGAGTGCTCATCCCGAGGCCGGAAACGGAAATCCTGGTGGAAACGGTTCTGAGCCAGGTTCCCGTCAGGCAGGAAGCATCCATCCTCGACATCGGGACCGGCAGCGGTTGCATCGCAGTCAGCCTGGCCTTTTACCTGCCCCGCTGCACGATCGAAGCCGTGGACATTTCCCGGCAGGCGCTGGATGCGGCCGGGGAAAACGCCGTCCTGAACGGCGTTCAAAACCGGATCCGGCTCCGGGCGCTGGACATCCGTTCGCAGGAATCCGTCCCGGAATTCGAAGCCGGATTCCACTGCATCGTATCCAATCCGCCTTACATCACTCTTTCCGAATGGGAAACACTCCCCCCTGAAATCAAAAACCACGAGCCACGGATCGCACTGTGCGATGAGTCGGACGGGCTCGCCCTTCACCGGGCTGTCGCCGGCAAGGCCTACGATTGGCTTCAGGCCGGAGGCATGCTCGTCCTGGAGGTCGGATCCGGCCAGGCCGGGCCGGTCAGCGAGATCCTGCACCAGCGGGGCTACAGGTGCATCGCTTCCCGCATGGATCTTGCGGGGGTGGAGAGAATCGTTCATGGATTGCGGTGAACCTCACCAGGCATTTTTTTTTAGGAGTTTTTTGATTTTTTTTGTAATTTATCCGGCAAAATTTGAAGCTCCCCGGCAGCTCGCATCGGGGAATCTTCGATCTGAAAGTGAAGACGTTGACATCCGCTCGCATTCCCCGCGGCAGGCCGAGGGGAATACGCTCGCTGTCAGATCCGAACGGCGCCGACCTTGATTCGAAAGAAGGAGCATTCATGAAGCAGACCAAAGGGGCAGGGAAAAAAATTCAGGAAATCCTGCAGACGGCAATTGAGGGAGTGGACCGATATCTCGAAGAAAACAAGCCCCTGATCCGTCAGGAAATATTTGAGAGCGCGAAAAAGAACGTACCTGCAAAGCTGGAGGCCTGGCTCACCCATCCGCGGATCGACGCCCTGTCTCCCCATGCCAGGGACGGCATCATACAGGCGGTCGAGCAGAAGCGATGGGCAAACCTGATCGATGCCTTCTTGGACGAAATCGCATTCGGAACAGGCGGCATACGCGGTGTCGCCGCGTTCGCCAGCCGGTCCGATGAATCGGAACTCGTCCAGCTGCACAAGGAGGGCATCCAGGCTCCCATCCTCCGGGGACCCAACACGATCAACGATCTGGTCCTCATGTTGAAGTCGGCCGGTGTGGCGAAGTACGCACGAGAAAACGGCCTCAAAACAATCGTCATCGGCTATGACAGCCGCATCCAGGGGGGAAAGTTCGCCGAGCTCATCACCCGGATTTTTCTGGCGCAGAACATGACCGTGTACCTTTTCGACAACGCCTGCCCCTATCCCGAACTGACCTTCGCCATCCCCCATCTCCGGGCGGACATGGGCATCCTGATATCGGCGAGCCACAACGACCGCCGGTACAACGGGTACAAGCTGTCCGCAGGAACTGGCGCCCAGTTCGAAAAGGCCGAACGGGACAAGATTTTCTTCCGGTACATCAGCCACATGAAATTCGAGGACATCGAGATACTCCCGGAAATCCCGAGGAACTGCAGGAACCTGGTTTTCCTTGGAGGAGACGGACCCGTACCCGGCCGGAATTATTACGAAAGGGAAAGCTCCATCATCAACATGCACCAGGCGCACCGGGATCATATCCGGACATTCATCCTCGATGAAAAGATGCTGGAAGAATGGGCCCGCCGTTCCGTGATCGGGTATTCCGCCTATCATGGAGCAGGCCGCATCGCCGTGCCTGCCCTGCTCCGGTCCTTCCATTTCGAAAATCTCCAAATCATCCAGAAGCTCAACGAGCTGGACGGCCTGTTCCCCTGCTTCGCGCTCGAACAGCAGCCCGATCCCGGCGACAATATCGCAGCCGAGGTGGCGGTGCAGGAATTCAAGTCCGAATACGGCGAAAAAGATTTCGGCAAACTGGACCTGCTGATCGGCACGGATCCGGATGCGGACCGTGCGGGATTCATCGTCAAGGTTCCGGAAAAGCAGAAACGCTGCTACGCGGAAATCAACCGGAAACCCGCAAGCCTCATGATGGCCCTGAAGGATGCGCTCCCCCATTACTCGGAGCGGAAGGATTTCGACTGGCATCTGCTCGATGCGGACAATGCCTGGACGCTGCTGCTCTGGTACAGGCTCATGAAAGAGAAGGAAATGAACGGGGGCAGGCTTCCGGATTCCGACAAGAAATTCATTTCCCTATCTCACACGACGTCGGATTCCATGGTCCGCCTGGTGAGAAAGTACGGCCTAGGCGTCATCAAGACATGGGTGGGATTCGCCTACCTTGCGAATTCAGTGTACATGATGTGGGACGGCCGGGACGTCAAAAGCATCCTTGCAGATTGGAACAAAAGGAAACCCGAGCTCGGAACAGGGGACCCGGAGAAGGATATCGGGAAGAAGATATTCGAAGGACAGGGTCATGCCGTTCTCTTCGATACCCTGGGCATGGACAGCATCGAAAGGAATTATAATTTCGCCGCACTGGAACAGAGCAACGGTTTCAGCATACTCGGACCGAAACCGGCTGCTGGAGAAATCTGGGGAAGGGGCGGCCACGTGCGAGACAAGGACGGGACCTTTGCCGCGATCCTCATCGCGGAAGTGCAGGCTTATGCGAAATCCGTTGGATTGAGCATCATTGAACTGCTGGACCAGTATATCTACCTGGATCCGGAAATCGGCCTCTTTGTCGGATACTTTGAACCGGAGCCATACTGGGGCCAGTTCGAAGGTCCGGCCGGGATGTCCAAGAAAATCAACCTCCTGAAGGAAACCGAAAAACTCCGGGAGGGATTTGAGGCGGGAAACGCCTTGTCCTTTGCAGGGCAGAAAACAGTGAGGATCGAATCCTACAGAACCGGAAAATACGACGCCCTTCACAGGTGGAAGCACCGCAACCTTCCGTATTACAACGGCTTCCCGGATGAAGGCCTGCGTTTCTTCTTCGACGAGGAGGGATACAGCCACCTGACCGTAAGGCCCTCGGGAACATCCCAGTGCCTTCGCTTCCACATCCAGCTCAAGGGACGGGATATCACGCAGGACAATCTGTGCCTGAAAAAAGAGGAATATTATCATCTGGCTAAGGAAATTGTAGCAGATGTGAGGAAGAAAATCGGCTGCTGATAAAAGTCCGGATTGAAATCAAATCACCATCAAGGGCCGGATTCCCCTGTCTAACAGGACGAGGCGGTTGACGCTTCTGATGCGGAAATAAATTGGATCCGGTCGAGCGGCTTAATCGCCTTTTTGAAGCATCGCTACCCCTCACTTTACCCCTTTATCAGGAATCACTCAATCCTCAGCAGAAGAAGCTGTTGTGGCATGGTTTTGGATTAAATGATAGTCGAGCAATGGAGAAAAGCAGGTTAATTTTTTAATTTTTGTGAGTTTATTGATACTTTTTACAGCCTTGAAGATGGATGTTTTTCAACCACCGGGGTGAGTGATGGCTGAAGAGCAGCCTTAACGGGGGATTTTCAGATGAATCAATCGGCTCAGAGATGGGGAGCCCTCCTGATCACACTGCTGGTCTCCGGTTCCCTTTTCGCGCAAATGGAATGGGGCAAGGCCATATCCATCGCTGGGGGCAGCACACCCAATTTCGATATAGACAAGAGGAACGGCACCCTGCACATCATCAGCATGCTCGACGGAGGAGGCGCCTATTATACACGCGCGGATTCGCTGGGCACGATCCTCGAACAGGAAATCGTTCCGGGATCGAAAAAGGACTTTGGCGAATGGAATTTTGGCGCGTCCATCGCAGTGGACAACAACGGATACCCCCATGTGTGCTACCGCATCCCCTATGCGGATTTCTATTTCGACATCTTTTATACCTATAAAACGGAGTCCGGATGGTCCGTTCCGCTTCAGCTTGAATCCAAGGTTCAAAGATGCTATCTGATCCGCATGGCCGTGGACAGGGACAATAGGATACATATCGCGAGAAGCGCCTACCTGGTAAACAGTTTCGGAACAGTCACCTATTACCGCATCCTGGACGGCGTACTGGAGAGCGTGCAGCCCGACATAGGAATACCTGTTCCAAAAGACGTTGCCTCGAATTTCTGGCATGACGACCGCCTTGAAATCAAGGCTTCTCAGGACGGGGAGATACACATGCTTCTGGGTTGTCCGTACATATACGGAGGAGGCATCTCCTATTACAAAGTGGCCAGCGGCAAGAAAACCTTTTCCTTTGTGGCCAGGATTCACTCTTCCAGATGCCCGAGCAGGAACGGGGGCCCGGATCTGTTCATCGATTCAACCGGTACGGGATACGCCAGCTACGGCGCCTTGGTTGACAATGACCTTTCCCAGAAACCGTCCATCCGGTATGTCCAGTTCAAGGGTTCAACCATACTCGCGACCAGGCCCGTCAACACCATGGGCGACCTGCAATCCTGGAAAAACGGAAACGGGTGGGGCATTTCGTCCATTGCCGCTACCCCGGACGGGCAGTATGCCATGATCGCCTATGTGACGAAAGACGCCGGTGCGCTGTACACCGTTGCCTCCTCGGATTTCGGGAAAACCTGGACCAAATCCGGCGTCCTGGTCAATTCAAGCGGAGGCCAGGAAGGGCGGAACAGGCATCTGATCCGTTCCTACAAGAACCATTTTTACCTGATCTATCCTGAAAATTCCGGGGCCAATCACTGGGTCAAGCTCCGCATCATCCGGAATGTGGGCGAACGGCCCCCTGCAGCCGTGCTTCCTTCCTCCATGCAGGGCGTCGAAGGGACTGCGCTCGCTTTCGACGCTTCCCAGTCCAAGGACTACGGCCAGAATGCGGGGATCATCCGGTATGACTGGGACTGGAACACAGACGGCGTGTTCGACGAGAGCACGAAAATACCGATTGCATCCCACCTGTACCCGGATGATTTCGAGGGCAGCGTGCTGCTCCGCGTCACGGATCGGGCAGGATCCACGGCCAGCACGACTGCAGCCGTAGCAATCAGAAACATCGATCCATCCCTGAACATCGGATCCGACCGGTACATACTGGAGGGTGACACGATCCATCTGCATGCCGATTTCACGGACCCGGGCTCTGATACGCACACCATCGCGTGGACATTCAACGGCAGTGGAACGGATGCACGCCAGACTCTGGAGCGTGTTTTCCCCGACGAAGGTTTTTTCCGCGTCACGTGCACGGTCCGAGACGATGATGGAGGGATCGCGACCAAAACGATTTATGTCACCGTCACCAATGTGGCGCCGGTCGCCCAAATTTCCGGTCCCCCCTCCGCGGTTCCCGGACAGGACATCCGGTATCTGGCATTGGTCCAGGATCCCGGCAACCTGGATGCCATAACTTGCATATGGGATTTGAACAGGGACGGGATTTACGAAATACAGGGGCAGGCCGCCGATTTCCGTTTTGATTCCAAGGGTTTTCATGAAATCCGCCTTCGTGTCGAGGATGGAGACGGGGGGATTGGCATGGACACCCTGATGGTACTGGTCACCAGCGGGGGACCTTTGATCCTGCCCATCCCCGATCAGACAATCGACGAGGGCGGTGTTTTCAATCCTGTCTCGCTTCCGGGACAGGCGAGGGACCCGGTTTATGAGTCCAGGGTACTGACCTGGCGCGTGAAAGGCGGCGTGGAACTCTTGGCGCAGATACAAAACAACACACTCAGCGTCGTCGTCCCCGGGTCAGAATGGTCCGGGCAGGAAAGTCTCCGGCTGATCTGTGAAAATCCCGCGCGAGCCAAGGACTCTACGGATGTCATTTTCACCGTCAGGCCGGTCAACGATCCGCCCCGATGGACGGCTGATTTCCCGGATATCGTTCTTTCGGAGGACAGCAGCGCCTGTTTTCCCCCGTCCTTCATTCTGAACCGCTGCACCGATCCGGATGATGCCCTGGGCTCCTTGACTTTCAGAATCACAGGCAATCAGGTTGTTTCCTGGAGCCTGGATACGGTCTCAAAGGCATTTTGCCTGAATCCCCCGCCGGACTGGTTCGGAGAGGATCAAATCCGTTTCGTTGTCACGGATGCGGCAGGCGCCACGGATCAAAAGTTATGCAGGATCGTGGTCAACAACGTACCCGAACTCCCCAGACCCTTCCTGCTGGTCGATCCGCTCTTCCTGGAGAAGGAAGTCTGGCCCGACACCCTGCAATTCACCTGGACCCCCTCCGTGGATGTGGATTCTCAAGAGGAGATATTCTACGAATTCGTCCTGGAACTTTCCGGGGAGACATCGGGGATACACCGCAGAATGACCATGCTCACCGATACCACTCTGCGTTTCGTCCCGGATTCCGGACTTCCGGAAGGCACCTATCTCTGGTGGGTCAAGGCGCTGAACCGGGAAAACCTGTTCGTCCGGAGCGAAAACATCGGAATTCTCAATATCGGACAATCAACGGCATTCCAGGAAGTCCCGGTCCCGCAGCATTTCGATCTGCTGCAGAATGTCCCGAATCCCTTCAACCCGAGCACGCGCATCACCTATCATCTCGCACAGCCCTGCGAGATAAGGCTGTCGGTTTACAATACACGCGGCCAGATCATCCGAATCCTCGAGTCCGGACGCCTGGATGCCGGTGTTTTCTCGACAATATGGGAGGGGATAGACGGATACGGTGACCGAGTCCCGTCAGGCATCTATCTGATCCGGCTCGAGGCCGGCGGGAAGGTTTTCCGAAAAAAGGCGTTGCTCGTTCAATAATCGCAGGAGACAAAAGAACCATGTTTAAAAAGATTTTTCTCTGCATCCTCCTCTCCGCATCGGCTCTTCTATACGCTCAAATTCCATGGACAGGGCCGATGCCGGTCGGGCCAGGGGCGGTCTTGGATTTTGACATCGATCCGGTGAATGGAAACCTGCATGCCATATCCGCTTATTCGGGAAGTCCAGGCGTTGTATACACGGTATTGGATCCGTCCGGCAATCCTCTTTCCCAGGAAAAAATCGCAGGCACGACCGGGGAGCTTGGGCAGACGGAATTCTTCAGCCCGTCGATCACCGTCGATTATGCCGGGAAACCGCATATCTGTTACCGCAAATTCGAATCCAAACTCTATTATATGTCACTTTTCTATATCACCAAAAGCAACGGAACTTGGTCCGCCCCGCTGGAAATCGTCAAAAACACATGCCGGGCGTACCTCGTGCGCATGGCAGCGGACCGCAGCAATCGGATACACATGATGACTGCAAAATCCATAACACCCCCGGACGGCCTTTTCGGGAAATGGTCGTATCACCTGATCCAGAACGGGCAAAAAACATCCTTCCTGGACATCGGCAACCAGCGAATGGACAACGGAATGGAAATCGGCGTGGACAGCAACAACAATGTCCATATCGTGAGCGGACAGCCGAACACCGGGACCCAGCAGGGGAAAATCGAATATTATAAAATTCCCGGCGGAACTGGGAATATCGAGCTGGTAGAGGACATTCATTCCACTTCATGCTACGGCAGGAACGGGGCTCCGGACTTGTTCTGCGACCAGAACGCCAATATTCATATTTGCTATGGCAGCAGGAATGACAGCGAAGTCAACGGAAACGGATCCATACGCTACGTCCGTTTTCACGGGTCCACCAAAGTGGTGGACCGGCGGGTGACCCCGGGATCGGGCACCGGCGCACTGGAAATCTGGAAGAACGGCAATGGATGGGGCCTCTCAACCGTCGCCGCCAGCGCAAACGGCCAATATGTGATCATCGTCTACTTGACCAAGTTCGGCGGAAATATGTATTCCGTGATGTCCACGGACGGAGGCAGCAATTGGTCCGCTCCTGAAAAAGTGCCGAACGTGGATCCATGGACAATCGGGGACGGCCGGGACCTGCCAGTGATCCGCGCGCACCGGAACAATTTCTACGTTCTGTATCCCAGGAACAATAACTCGATCCGGCTCCATAAAATCATCAAGTACGGCGTGGAACCCCCGGTGGCGGACGCCGGCGGTCCCTACTCAGGCTTCGAGGGGACTCCCCTGCAGTTCGACGCTTCGGCTTCATCGGATCCCAGCCAGAACGGCGGCCTGGTCAAATTCGAATGGGACTGGGACCACGATGGGACATACGACGAAGAATCCGCAACTTCCCAGCTCAACCATGTTTGGAATGATGACTACACTGGCACGGTGACGCTTCGCGTCACGAACGGAGGCGGAGACTCGGACACAGATGAGGCACAGGTGACGGTTGTCAATCAAAATCCAGTCATCCGGGCCGGACAGGATCTTTCCGGACTTGAAGGCGGTACTTTTTCCTTCAACGCGACGGTTCAGGATCCGGGAAACGACGAATTCCTGATCGGATGGAAATTCGGGGACGGGAGCACGGCAGCAGGCCAGTCGGTCGCCCATGTTTATCCGGATAACGGGACTTTCACAGTTATTGCGGGAGTCGAGGACTATGACGGCGGTACCGACCTGGACACGCTGACCGTCACGGTTCAAAATGCACCCCCGGAGGCGGATGCAGGAGGGCCCTACACCGGTTATGCCGGAAACCCGGTGGATCTGATCGGTCATGCCACCGATCCGGGGATCCGTGACACATTCGTCTTCTCCTGGGATACGGACAACAACGGCACTTATGAATCGACGGGGCAGAGTCTGTCCAAGACTTTTTCATCTCCAGGTGTGTATCCGGTATGGCTACGGGTGCAGGATGACGACGGCGGATCGGACACGGACAGCGTACACGTCAAGATACTGAAGAACGCGCCGAAAATCCTCGAAATCCCGAACCAGGTGATCTCGGAAGGCGGTACCTTCGCCCCGATCGCGCTGGATCAGTGGGTCACCCATCCAAGCCAGACCGCTTCCGACATGAACTGGACTTGCTCGGGCAATGTCGCACTCAAAGTCAAGATTCAAAACCGGATCCTGACCGTTCAACCGCCGGATGGCAGCTGGAACGGAGAGGAAAGACTCTATCTGACGGTCCGCGATTTGTTCGGGAACAGTGATGACAGGGAGATCCTGTTCACCGTGACAGCCGTCAATACGCCTCCATCCTGGAAGCAGGCACCGCCTCCCATCACGTTTCCGGAGGACAGTTCCCTGATTCTGACCTTTTCCGCCTTGCGGGGCTATGTCGAGGACGCTGATCACGCGCCGGGAAAATTGACATTCGATGCGATCGGCAGCTCCGATATTCTCTGCACGGTCACTCAGGCGTCGCAGAGCATCCTCCTCACCGCCTCACCCAAATGGCACGGCGCAGGGGACATCCGGCTCATCGTTCGGGATCCGCTCAATCTTTCGGATACGGTCGCTGTAGCCGTGACCGTCACCGATGTGATCGACCCCCCGGCCCCCTTTTCCCTGATTTCTCCGACCTACATGCGTTTTGTTTTCTGGCCTGGGACCATACAGTTCTACTGGAATGCATCACACGACCCGGACGGGAATTCACCGATCACCTATGTCTGGCAGCTTGTCCAGGTGGAACCGAGCACCCGTGATATTCTGGCGGTTGTGGCCACCCGGGACACGACGCTTCGGGTGAATATGAGCTCCCAATACGGA
>Ga0233421_10000705_pt1 | contig 13158 bp, 12 predicted proteins | sample Watercolumn_Mata_3_FD_182725 | JGI IMG/M metagenome (GOLD analysis project Ga0233421, IMG submission 182725) | Freshwater microbial communities from Lake Matano, South Sulawesi, Indonesia - Watercolumn_Matano_2014_107_MG | ecosystem: Environmental > Aquatic > Freshwater > Lake | place... | reverse complement strand
AAAGATAAATAAGTAATAATCGATTTCGCTCATACTGCTGATTCATTAAAGCAGGCGCTTGAAGCTGTTCATCACTTAACAAAAAATGAAAGACCAATTTATGTTGTGTTTGGATGCGGCGGTGAAAGAGACAGACTCAAAAGACCAATTATGGGTGAAATTGCTTCTACGATGTGCGACAGAGTATACATCTCCTCGGATAATCCAAGAAACGAAGACCCGCTTCAAATTATTGACGACATTTTGAAAGGAATAAAAACTAATAACTACCGTGTTATTGAAGATAGAGAAGAAGCAATTAGAACAGCAATTTTTGAAAGTGAAGATAACGCGGTTATTCTTCTTGCTGGCAAAGGTCATGAAAATTATCAAGAGTTGAATGGAATTAGAAAACAGTTTTCTGATAAAGTTATTGCTCAAAAATATTTGGACGAATGGGCAAAATAAAAATTACAATTGAGGATTTGTTCAATATTCCCGGAGCGGTGATTTACAATCCCGACTCATACAAACCGCTTCGGCATGTTGAAATAGATTCCCGCAAAATTGAAAAAGGTAGTTTGTTTGTTGCCATCAAAGGTGAAAAATATGATTGACATGATTTTATCCTCGATGCTCTTAAGAAAGGGGCAAAAGCAGTAGTTATTGATTCGAGGAAGTTAAAGAAATTTAGCTTCCTCGAAATTCCGCTGATTACTGTTGACGATACAATAAGAGCATATGGTGAACTAGCAAAAATTTGGCGTAATAAACTTTCAGCCAAAGTAATTGCAATTACCGGAAGCAACGGAAAAACATCGGTTAAAGAAATGATTTCAACTTTATTGGAAAATAAATTAAAGGTTGTTAAAACCGAGTCGAATAATAATAACCATATCGGTGTGCCGTTAACAATTTTTTCTGCAGACGAAAAATGTGATGTATTAATTCTCGAACATGGCACAAATCATTTTAATGAAATTGAATATACAGCAAATATTTCGAGGCCGGATTTTGCGTTGATAACAAATATTGGAGATTCGCATTTAGAATTTTTGAAAAACCGCGAGGGAGTTTACCGGGAAAAATCTTCTTTGCTCGATATAACCGAAATGCATGGCGGAAAAGTTCTATTAAACACAGATGATCCAATCATAAAAAAATATTCAAAAAATTATTGGAATAAAATTTCTTACGGATTTAACGGAAAGGTTGATATTAAAGGGAAAATTTTGGGTTACACTCGTGATGGTAAATCTCGTGTTCAGCTCAAATCTGAAACCCTCTCCTTCGCCTTCAGAGAGGGTTTTGGAGATTTTACTCTTCCGGTTTACGGCACTACAAATGCATATAATTTTTTAGCTGCTTCCGCAGTTGCAGTATCAATTGGATTGAGTTCTAAAGAAATAAAACAACAAGCTCAAAAAATTATTTCTGTGCATGGAAGGCTTAATGTTAAAAATTATAAGCAAGCAGTGATAATTGATGATACTTACAATTCAAGTCCCGTTTCTGTTAAAGCAGCTATTGATTTGGTAAACAGAATAAAAACTTTCAAAAGAAAAATTTTTGTGCTTGGCGATATGTTCGAACTCGGCAAGAACGCTGCAAAATATCACAAAGATTTAGCCGTGCATTTTTCACAAAACAAAAACTTATTTGTTCTTACCAGCGGCAATCTGATGAAGAGTTTGAATAAATCCCTTCGCAAGAAAAAAATTAAATCAATTCATTTTCACATTCGTGAAGCTTTAGCTCTTTACTTGAAATACGAAGAGATCGAAAATTCAGTAATTCTTGTTAAAGGCTCTCGCGGAATGAAGATGGAAGAGTTTGTAAATATTCTGGAGAAAAGGTTTGAATAATGTTCTACTATTTATTTGACTACATTAATAAAGTTTTCAATCCGCCGGGATTTGATATATTTAAATTTTTGACATTTCGTTCTGCAATTGCAGCCATTACAGCTTTAGTTATCTCTTTTATTTTCGGACCGAAAATAATCAACAGGCTAAAACAAACAAATGTCGATCAGCCAATTCGTGATGAAGGTCCGAAAACCCACAAAGTGAAACAAGGAACTCCAACCATGGGAGGACTCATCATTCTTGTCTCTGTAATAATTCCGGTTTTACTTTGGAGCGATTTGAAAAGTATTTTCATCATTCTTGTTTTGTTTGTAACTATTGTGCTTGGCGCGGTCGGTTTTCTTGATGATTATTTAAAAGTTGTAAAAAAACTTCCTCAAGGATTAATAGCGCGTTATAAATTATTCGGACAGATTTTTGTTGGATTAATTGTTGGTTTAGCAATCTATTACTTACCACAATTTGCACAATACAATACACAAACTACTTTACCATTCTTTAAGAATTTGAATTGGGATTTTGGATATCTTTACATTCCCTGGGTTGTGTTTATTATTACGGCAACTTCAAACGCAGTGAATTTAACTGATGGCTTGGATGGACTTGCAATCGGAACGATGATTATTGTAATGATCGCTCTTGCAATTATTTGTTACGTCTCCGGAAATATTATTTACGCCGATTATTTGAATATAATTTATTTACCCGGCAGCGGTGAACTGACAGTATTTATTGCTGCATTAATTGGTGCAGGACTTGGGTTCTTATGGTTTAATTTTTATCCCGCTCAAATATTTATGGGCGATACCGGTTCGCTTGCACTTGGCGGTGCGTTTGGCGTTATGATGGTTTTGATTAAGAAAGATTTACTCATTCCAATTCTTGGCGGAATATTTTTTATAGAAACTCTTTCTGTAATCGTACAGCGGCTTTATTTCAAATACACAAAGAAAAGATACGGAGTTGGCAAAAGAATTTTTAAAATGGCTCCGATTCATCATCACTTTGAACAATTGAATTGGGCTGAACCAAAAATTGTAATTCGATTTTACATTATTACAATTATTCTGGCAATTATCAGCCTAACATCTTTCAAAATTCGTTAATGGATATAACAGGAAAGAAAATATCGATTATCGGTGCAGTTAAAAGCGGAATTGGAGCAGCTAAGCTTTCTAAAAAACTTGGTGCTGTTCCTTTTGTAAGCGATCAAAGCCAGGAGAAAGATTTAATCGAATCAATTTCGACTTTGAAAAATGAATCAATTGAATTTGAGACCGGTGGTCATTCACAAAAAGTTTTTGATTGTGATTTTATTGTTACAAGTCCCGGTGTACCTTCAAATTCTAATGTGCTTATTAAGGCAAAAGAAAAAAACATTGAGATTGTAAGCGAATTAGAATTTGCATCATGGTTTTGTAGCGCAGGAATAATTGCAATTACCGGAACAAATGGAAAAACAACAACCACAGCATTAATGAATTATACTTTGAACACTGGCGGAATCAAATGTTATTCTGCCGGAAATATTGGAAATGCTTTTTCTGAAATAGCTCTTGATGTTAAAGATGACGAATATGTTGCACTCGAGACTTCAAGTTTTCAGCTGGACTTTATAAAAAAATTTAAACCAAATTTTTCAATCTTGTTGAATATTACACCGGATCATTTAGATAGATACAACAATAACTTTGATGAATATATTTCATCCAAAATAAAAATAACTCAGAACCAAAATGAAGATGATTTTTTTATATATAATGCAGATGACCCTGTAATAAAACAAAAATTGAATGTTACAAAAGTTCAGAAGCTTGCCTTCTCGCTTAAAAGTGAACTCCCAGCCGGCGCTTTTTTGAAAGAAGGCAAGATCTTCTTTTCATGGTTTGGAAAAATTTCTGAAATATGCTTTGCTGATGATTTGTTTATTAAAGGTCCTCATAATATTGCAAACGCACTTCCGGTATTAATTGTTTCAAAACTATTAAACATTCCAATTCAAAAAATCAGAGAAGCTTTTAGAACATTCAAAGGCGTTGAACATAGAATTGAGTTTGTGCGCGAACTTAACGGCGTTGAATATTACAACGACTCAAAAGCAACCAACATAGATTCCGTTACTGTAGCTCTTCAAAGTTTTGATAAACCTATCTATTTAATTCTTGGTGGAAAAGATAAAGGCAACGATTACAACATCATCAAAAATTTAATAGTAAAAAATGTTAAAAAGATTTATGCTATAGGATCCTCATCTCAAAAAGTGTACGACTTCTTCAGAAAAATAATTAATACCGAGATAAAAGAATCTTTAGAAGAGTGCGTTTCTTCAGCAAGAAATGAAGCAGGCGCCGGCAGTGTTGTTTTACTTTCTCCTGCATGTGCAAGTTTTGATATGTTCAATAATTACGAACACCGCGGAAAAGTTTTTAAAGATGCGGTTAAAAATTTGAATTAATGAATCTCTCAATTAAAATATTGATTGCAGTTGTTATAGGGTTTATTGTCCTTGGCTGCATTATAGTATTGACCGCAAGTGGGACGTACAGTTTTTGGCGGTTTAATAATTTTTACCGCCTATTCCAGTCCCACTTGTGGAAAGTTTGTGCTGCTGTATTAGGTATGATAATTTTCTCTTTCATTCCTTACGAAAAATACCGCGACTACACCAAACCCGCACTCGTAGGAATTATAATTGTATTAGTCCTAACATTTTTTATTGCACCAAAAGTTAAAGGTGCACAACGCTGGATTGATCTTGGCGTAATTCAATTTCAGCCTTCAGAAGCGGCAAAGGTAATTTTAATTGCTCACCTTGCTGTAATGTTGGAAAGAATGAAAGATCTGATTAAAGATTTTAAAAATGGTTTTATGTTAACGTTAATATGGATTGCAGCGGTAAGCATTTTAGTTTTGATTCAACCAAACATTAGCACAGGGTTAATTGTTGCTATTACATCATTTTCAATTTTATACGTTGCAGGTGCAAGGGTAAAACATTTAGCCGGTGTTATAGTTCCAACTTCAATTGTTGCTGGTTCTGCAATTATGCTTTTCAATCACTCTCGTGAACGAGTAATGACTTTTATTACAAGTTTAATTGAAGGCGGCAATATTAACAAGCAGGTACTTCAAGCAAAAATTGCTTTGGGCAGCGGTGGAATTTTTGGAGTTGGTTTAGGCCACAGCAGGCAAAGCGATTTATTTCTTCCGGAAGCTTACGGCGATTTTATTTTTTCAGTTGTTGGTGAAGAACTTGGTTTTATCGGAACTGTATCGGTTCTGGTTGCTTTCATTTTTTTATTCGTGGTTTGTTTAATTATTGCAAAAAATGCGCAAAACACTTTTGGTAAATTGTTAGTGATGGGTTTAGGATTCAATATCATAATAAGTGCATTAATTAATGCCGCAGTCGTTACCGGAATTGTTCCAACAACGGGCATCACACTTCCGTTTATAAGTTTTGGCGGCACGTCAATTATTTTATTTGCCGTGTCAATTGGAATTATAATAAATGTCGGAAGGCAAACTCTTGCAACGGATAATCAAAAGATGACGGTTCAAAAGTAATGAAGAACAATAATTTATATCGTTTTGTATTTGCAGGCGGAGGAACCGGAGGACATATTTTTCCGGCTCTTGCTGTTGCCCAGCAGATAAAAATGATAAAACCTGAATCTGAAATTTTATTTGTTGGTGCAAAAAATAAAATTGAATCGAAAGTTGTGCCGCAATCCGGATTTAATTTTAAACCAATTTGGATCAGCGGATTTTCTCGAAAGATCAATTTGAGCAATTTATTATTTCCAATAAAAGTTTTAACGGCAACAATTCAATCTTTGTTAATAAATATGAAATTCAAACCAAAAGTTGCTGTTGGAAGCGGTGCTTATGTTTCCGGTCCGGTTGTTTGGTCTGCTTCAATAATGGGTGCAAAAGTTGTTTTGTTAGAACAAAATAGTTATCCGGGAGTAACAAACAGATTGCTTGAGAAAAAAGCAAGCGAGATTCACATAACTTTTGAAGAGTCAAAAAAATATTTCAGAGAACAATCAAAATTAAAATTAACCGGCAATCCAATCAGAATAGATTTAAAGCTCGGTGATAAAACTGAAGCAATGAAAATTTTTGAACTTGATACAAGTAAAAAAGTTTTGTTTATCACCGGCGGTAGCGGAGGAGCGCAGTCAATCAACCTTGCTGTTGAACAAAATATCAAAAAATTAATTGAGAACAACATCCAGGTAATTTGGCAAACCGGACAGGTTTATTATGATCAGTATAAAAAAAATCAATCCGATACAATCAAAGTATTTCCATTTGTAAATATTTCTGCTGCTTATTCTGCATGCGATATTGTGCTTGCAAGGTCCGGTGCATCAACAATAACAGAAATATCTTACTTAGGATTGCCGGCAATTTTTGTTCCTTCTGTAAATGTTGCCGCTAACCATCAGTATATGAATGCAAAAGCTTTAAAAAGAGTCAACGCAGCCGAAATGATTGAAGACAAAAATATAATGGATGAATTTTTTCCAGTGGTTAACGAATTAATCAACAACGAACTAAGGCAACAAACTTATAAGAAAAATATTTCTGCATTTGCAAAACCATTAGCCGCAAAAGTGGTAGCAGAAAGTGTAATTAAACTTGCTGAAACTTTTTAAGAGAATTTTATGATTATGCTGTCGGTTAAAAATATTCACTTTGTTGGTATTGGCGGAATTGGTATGAGCGGAATTGCTGAAATTCTTCTTACGCAAGGATTCAATGTTTCAGGTTCCGATTTAATTAAAACCGAAGTTACTGATCGATTGGAAAGCCTTGGTGTAAAAATTTATGAAGGACATGCTTCGTCTAACTTGAAAGATGCTGATGTTGTTGTTTACTCGTCTGCTGTAAATCTTGATAACCCGGAAGTGATTGAAGCACATACCAGAAAAATTCCGGTTATCAAACGTTCGGAAATGCTTGCCGAATGTATGAGAATGAAATTAGGAATTGGAATTGCCGGAACACACGGCAAAACTACTACAACTTCAATGGTTGGATTAGTTTTAACCGAAGCTGGGATTGATCCTACAATTATTGTCGGCGGAAAGTTAAGCGGACTTGGTGGAACAAACGCACGGCTTGGAATGGGAGACTACATTATAGTTGAAGCCGATGAATTTGATAGAACATTTTTAAAACTTACTCCAGTTATTGCTGCATTAACAACTTTAGAAAAAGAACATCTTGATACTTACAAAGATTTGGATGATATCAAAACTGCATTTATTGAATTTGCTAACAAAGTTCCTTTCTTCGGATTTGTTGTTCTGTGTATTGATGAACCGGCATTACAAGATGTCATTCCAATGATTAATAAGAAAATTTTTACGTACGGCATTTTAGAAAATGCTGATATAAAAGCAACAAACATCAGCCACTCGGAAAATCATTCTGAATTTACAGTTATTTATTTAGGAAAAGAACTTGGAACATTAAAAATAAATATTCCGGGTATACACAATATTAAAAACTCTCTTGTTGCCGTAACAATTGCAACAGAAATGGGAGTTGAATTCTCAACAATTAAAAAAGCGCTTGAATCATTTTCCGGTGTGTACCGTAGGTTTGAAATAAAATACAATAATGATGTGATGGTGATTGATGATTATGGTCATCATCCAACAGAAACAAACGTTACACTTGATGGAATTAGAAGAGGCTGGAACAGAAGATTAATTGCAGTATTTCAACCGCATTTGTATTCGCGTACAAGAGATTTTTACGAGGAGTTCGGTCGTTCATTTTTAAATACCGATATTTTTATTTGTACAGATGTTTATCCCGCACGGGAAGAACCAATTGAAGGAATTTCCGGCAAATTGATTGCAGATGCAGCAATAAAGTTTGGTCACAAAAATGTTTTGTATGAACCGGATAAAACTAAAATTCCGGAATTATTGAAATCAATTTATAAAAAAGATGATATGATTATTACTATGGGAGCCGGAGATATTTGGAAGTTCGGAAATGCTTTTGTTGAATATCTAAAATCAAAAGACAAAAATTAAATAGCTATGGCCAGGATTCTTAACATATTGTTTGCAATAGCTGTACTGGGATTGATGATTTATCTTTCAGTTGGAATTGATGATATAAAAAATCAAAAAATAAATTTTATTTCTTTCGATGGTAATTATCATTTAACCAAAGAGCAGTATTTAGCATTTGCTAATCTTTATGATAAAAATTTATTTGAGAATCTATCAGTTCAAATAATTAAAGACAGAGTTGAAAAGCATCCATATATCCAGCATGCTGATGTAAGATATGAAGGAAATAATAAAGTATCTGTTCGTGTTACCGAAAAATCTTTTGAATCTTTGATAGTAGACAGCTCTGCTCAATTTATAATTACAGATAAACTTCAAGTACTTCCGGTTTTAGATCAAACAAAAAAAATTGATTATCCGGTCATTTCAAATCCGGTTTTGAGAGATGGTATTAAATCACTTTCAATCCAGAAAAAGAATAATGATATACTCACTGCATCAAAAATTATTTCCGCAGTAAAATTAATCAATATAGATTTATACAATTCATTATCATCCGTTGATATGCAAAATGGAGATGATATAATTCTCTATTTCTCAAATTTGAATTATCCTTTAATAATTGGCCGCGGTGGTGAAATTCAAAAAGTAGTTTACTTCAATAGTTTTTGGAAATACCTAAAAGGAAAAGAAATAAATAATTACATGGAATATGTGGACTTGCGTTTTGCCGGGCACGTATATCTTGGCATTAAAGAACAGAACAGCCAGGAGGCACAGAAGAAATCATGAAAAAAAATGTTATAGCCGGATTAGATCTTGGTACAACAAAAGTTTGTGCTGTAATTGCCGAACAAACAGAAAATAATTTGAACATTTTAGGTTTTGGAATTGCTCCTTCGGAAGGATTAAGCAGAGGACTAGTATCAAATATTTCTAAAACTGCCGAATCAATTACAGAAGCACTAAACATTGCTTCCAACCGCGCCGGTCTTTCTGTTAAGGAATTAAATGTTGGCGTTGCAGGTGAACATATTACAAGTCTTCGTCACAGAAATTATGTGACAATAAATAATCCTGAAAATGAAATTACACAGCAAGATCTTGAAAGATTACGAAATGATGTTCTTACAATTAGAATTCCATCCGATAGAGAAATTCTGCACATAATTCCGGAAGAATTTTCTGTTGATCATCAAGGAGGAATTGACGACCCGATAGGAATGTGCGGTTCGCGTCTTGAAGCTGTTAATCATGTTGTGCTTGCTTCAGTTCCTGCAATGCAGAATATCAAAAAATCTGTTGAGCGAGCAGGATATTTTGTGAAAGATTATGTACTTCAACCTATTGCATCAAGTTTTGCCGTGCTTGAAGATAACGAAAAAGATCTTGGCGTTTTAATGATCGATATCGGCGGTGGAACAACAGACATTGCAATATTTCACCGTAAAGCAATTAAGCATACTAAAGTAATTGGAGTTGCCGGAAACCAGGTTACTAACGATATCCGCGAAACATTGGGTATTGTTACTCCGGATGCAGAGAAACTTAAAAAAGAATACGGTTATGCAAGCGAGCATGCAATTATAAAAGATGAAGATATTTTTATCAAAGGAGTTGGCGGAAGGGGAAATGTAAAAATTCCACTTTCGCTCCTAACTCAAATCATCAGCGTTCGAATGAAAGAACTTTTTTCTTTGATTGATAATGAGCTTCGTCATTCGGGATTCAAAAATAAAATTAAAGCCGGTATAGTATTAACCGGCGGCGGCTCTTTACTTAAAGGTTGTACAGAACTTGCGGAAGAAGTCTTTGGAATGCCGGCAAGAATTGGTGTTCCACTCGATCTTGGTTCCGGGTTATCAAACGAAGTTGAAAGCCCCGAGTTTGCTACTGTTGCTGGATTAATAAGAGGAATCCCGGGAAAGTCTTCCGATCAATTTACAGTTGCAAAAACAAGCGGCACGGAATTAAAAATTAATCCGCTGAAAATTTTTAAAAGATTACAAGAATTCTTTGACAAATTATAAATAAAACCACAACAAGGAGGATGTATGTCAACATTAGAAAAGAGACCTCGATTCTTCACTCTTGAAACACAAAGACCTATGTCTGCACAATTACGAGTAGTTGGTGTAGGCGGCGGCGGATGTAACGCAATCGATAGTATGATTGAAAAAGGTTTAACTGGAGTTGAATTTATTTCAGTTAACACAGATGCACAAGTTCTTGAAGAAAGTTTTGCTAATCAAAAAATTCAAATCGGTACTAACGTAACACGCGGACTTGGAGCCGGTGCAGATCCTAATGTTGGCAGAAAAGCCGCAGAAGAAGACCGCGAAAAAGTTACACGCCATCTTGAAGGAAGCGATATGGTTTTTGTTACTGCAGGAATGGGCGGCGGAACCGGAACGGGAGCTGCACCAATTGTTGCTTCAATTGCAAAAAGTCTTGGCGCACTTGTTATTGGAATCGTTACCAAACCATTCTCTTGGGAAGGTAAACAAAGAATGAAAAATGCCGAAGAAGGAATAGCAGAGCTAAGGCAATACGTTGATAGTTTAATTGTTGTTCCCAACAGCAGGATTCTAAGCATAATCGATACTGCTACTGCTGCAAAAGCGGCATTCAATAAACCAAACGAAATTTTATTTGAAGCTACACGCGGTATCGCAGATATCATTACAGTAAAAGGAATTATCAATGTTGATTTTGCCGATGTTAGAACTGTTATGAGAGACAGCGGTCAAGCATTAATGGGATGCGGAATTGCAAGTGGAGAAAACCGTTCTATCGAAGATGCTCAAAAAGCTATTTCTTCCCCGCTGCTTGAAGGAATTTCGATTAAAGGTGCTAAGAATATTCTACTTAATGTTACAGGCCCATCAAGTATGACAATGCAGGAAGTTGAAGCCGGTAATAATGTAATATTCCAGGCTGCAGGTGAAGAAGCTAATGTAATTTTTGGAACAGTATTGAAAGATCAGATGAATGATTATGTATCATATACTGTTATTGCGACCGGGTTTGATACTAAAGCTGCTTCAAATACAATAAGTAATTTGAAAACAGAAAAAGCCGAAAGAAAACGCGAAGAGAAAAAAGTTGTTGGACTTGGAAGTTTTCCAACTAAACGCGGACTAATAGAAATCGAGAACAGCGATGATTTAAATGTTCCTACAATATTAAGAGTTAAGAAAGCTAATAGCATGGATTTATTTGATAACCCGGGAATTGAATCCGGATTTAAGGCAGAGAAAAACGATTATAACGAAAGCGACTATTACAAAAATAAAAATTGGGATGAAGAAGACAGTTCTTCATTCCTAAGAAAAATTATGGATTGAAAATTTTATCCTTTTAAAAACAATTGAGAAAGGTGAAATATGAACCCATTAATTTTATTGGCAGCCATGTTTCTATTCCTATTGTTGTTTTTATTTAAGGCGCTTAGACTGATAAATTTTTTCAGATCAGACGGCGAATAGTTAAGCAGTTATAAAGGCTGTAATTGGTTTTCTCCTTGTTGTGGTGAACAGAAATAGAAAACCGGTACAGCCTTTATTATTTTCATTTTGCAAATTGAATTACTAACTTTTGTCATCAAAAAACATAAGATTAACCCCTATGAAAAAAATCTTAGCACTAACTTTACTACTAATTTCATTTCAAAAAATAAATGCTCAGGATGGTGAAGATGTTGGTTGGGTATCGCGTTTTGGTGCTGCGCTGGGAGTTGCGCCGGCATATATTTTCCCCAATGTTGATGCAATTAATCAGCAGTTAACAAAATTCAATGTACCTCATCTTTCAAAAGGAATGTTTGTCTACGGCGGCGGCGGTTTTGCTTATGTTATGATCGTAGATAATCTTCGATTAGGCGGAATTGGATTATCGGGTTCACAATCAACAAACGCAAAATTGAGTGCGACATATCTTGGATATTCATTCGAGTTAAAACACAGTTATAGTTTCGGCGGATTAACTGTAGAGTACACATTACCTTTCATAAAAAATATAGCAGTTTCTGTTGGCGGGATTATAGGATTAGGAACACAAACAATAGAAACTTTTTTAAATGATGGAAAATATGATTGGAATTCTATCTGGCCTCCTTCTATAAATAATATTTTAAGCTATCGTCCTGCAATTAAATCTGAATTAATAAATAATTTTATTGCATTCACCCCAACATTAAATGTGGATTTTGCACTTAGTCGGTTTATCGCTATTCGTGTTGGAGGAGGATATGTTCTTCCGATTAAAGAAAAATTGGAAGTTAATAATGGACAGGAAATTATTGGAATACCGAGTGAGATGAAGGCAAATTCTTTCTTCATTCAGACTGGCATTTATTTCGGACTAATAGCTTTTTAACAATTATAAATGATAAATTAAAAATTATAAATTCATTAAATTGAAATGGATGTTGGATTAGGGAATAGATTATTCGAATTTGCTGTTGGAACAATTAAATATTGTAGAAGTTTACCAAGAAATAATGAACATCAAATAATAGTTTCTCAATTGATTAGATCGGCAACTTCTGCCGGTGCTAATTATGAAGAAGCACAAGGGGCGATATCAAAGCCAGATTTTTTCAATAAAATAAATATTTCGTTGAAAGAAATGCGGGAAACAAATTATTGGTTAAGAATAATTCGCAAATTAAAAGTCACTGACGATGAAATAGAATTATTATTAAAAGAATCAAATGAGTTAATGAAAATACTAGGCTCAATAAGTTCAAAATCTGTAAAAAGGAACAATTAACAAATTTTATCATTTATAATTTATCATTTAGCATTATGAAAGTTCTCGTTACAGGTGGCGCCGGATTCATAGGAAGTAATTTTATCAACCACATTTTATCCACTCATGACGATTACGAAGTTGTTAATCTTGATAAACTTACTTATGCCGGAAATCTTGAGAATTTAAAACCAAGTGAGAAAAAAAAGAATTATCATTTTATAAAAGGTGATATCTGCAATAACGAATTAGTTGATTACCTGTTTCAAAAATATTCTATTAACTACGTAATCAATTTTGCAGCAGAATCTCATGTTGATAGAAGCATTTTAGGCTCAGAAATATTTTATAGGACAAACGTTATAGGTACAAATGTATTGCTGGAAGCATCGCGTAGATATGAAGTTGAAAAGTTTTTACAGATTTCTACCGATGAAGTTTATGGAAGTTTAGATGAGCATGGATTATTTACTGAAGATACTCCGCTATCTCCAAACAGTCCGTATTCATCAAGTAAA
>Ga0233421_10000703_pt1 | contig 13212 bp, 15 predicted proteins | sample Watercolumn_Mata_3_FD_182725 | JGI IMG/M metagenome (GOLD analysis project Ga0233421, IMG submission 182725) | Freshwater microbial communities from Lake Matano, South Sulawesi, Indonesia - Watercolumn_Matano_2014_107_MG | ecosystem: Environmental > Aquatic > Freshwater > Lake | place... | reverse complement strand
TATATTTGAGTTATACCTTTCTGCGTGAATTAAATGTTCCATTCCTTCACAATATGAATCTCCATCACCAGAAAAACCAAAAATATCTAAATTAGGATTTCCAATTTTTATTCCAAATGCTGTCGGCAAAACTCTTCCGTGTAAAGCATTTATCCCATTCAAATTAACATAATCAAAAATTTTTCCATGACACCCAATTCCGCTAACTATTGCAAAATCTTCTTTTCTTTTTCCATTTTTTATTTCTTCATTTATAAAATTTTTAAATCCATTTAATATTTGAAAATTAAAACATCCAGGACACCATGTTATTTTTGATTTTGTATTTAAATTTGTCATTAGAACTTTAACCTCTTTCTAAATTCTTTAAATCTCGGAATGATTATTGCTAAACCAATTACAAAAAATCCAAGCATAATCCCCAATTCATTATGTTGATGTTCAAGTATTCTTTGTATAGACATAAATATTAAAATTACTCCAGATAAAATAAAGAAAGGAATTCTCCAGCTTTTATTTTGATCTACAAAAAACCAAATAAAATATAATCCAAATCCTGTCCATGCAACATGCGACGATGCATCGAATAAAATATCTTTTCCGTAAATATGCATTGGAATGTATTTAAAAATTATAAGCCCAATTACATTTAAAATAAAAGTCCAACAAAGCCATTTTATTTGTTTTTTAATGTGTTGATTCATTTTAATTTTACAATTGTTGAGTTTTTCTTTCCATACCTCTGTTGAGTCCATTTTTTAATATCTTCTAATGCTTCTTCTCCAAATTTATTTTCTGGAACAATTTCAATATCAAGTGCCCATTTTTTGTTCTTTTTTTCTTTTGTTTTTAATAATAAAATTAAATCTACATCAGAAGGTCTTTTTTTATTAGAACTAAAACTTCCAATTAAATATGCTGAAGAGATAGAGAGATGCTTTTCAATTTTTTTCATAATTTCATTTGAGTGTTTCCACATTTCTTTTCTGTATTTTGATTTGATTAATCCTTTTGGAATTTTTTTACTAATTGGAATTTCTATTTTCATCTGCACTTCCTCCTAATCTCTTCTTTTAATTCATCAGCTAAAAAAGGTCGTGCATCATATTTTAAAATCTTATTTTTTATTTCAATTCCAGTTTTTTCTTTAATTAAATTTCCTAATTGTCCTGTTGCATTATTTTCAACTAAAATTAAGTTTTTATTTTTTAAAAATTTCTCAACTTCTTTTGGAAATGGCTCAATATATTTTATCTGTAATGCAAATAATTTTGTATCTTTTATAGCATCGAGAATTGCACCTTTTGTAGACCCCCAAAAAACAATTCCATTTTTTGAATTTTTATCTCCATAAACTTCATATTGTTTAAACTTTTTCGCTTCTTTTTCAAGTTCCTTTTTTATTTTTAACCTTCTATTTGTATTTTTAATTATAATCTCAACATTTTCAGTAGAATTTCCAGATTCATCTTTTTCATAACTATTGTATCTTCCAAATTTTGTGGATTTTTCAATTTTTTTTAATAATGGTTTTTTGATTGAAGAATAATAACTTTCAGCCAAATGTTTATCTGTAATTATTATTGCAGGAATTTTATACTTCTGCGAAAAATAAAATCCTTGATTTGTCAATTCTTGTGATTCAACAGCGTCGCCAGGAGCTAAAATAATTTTGTTAAAATCTCCGTGCCCCCCATGCTTTGCAACATTTAAATCTCCTTGCAAATTATAAGTGGGAACTCCTGTTCCTGGCCCTGGTCTTTGCCCCAAAATAATAACCAAAGGAATTTCAGCCATTCCAGCCATACTCAATCCCTCTGTCATTAAATCAAATCCCCCTCCTGAAGTGCCGACCATAACCTTTGCTCCAGTCATTACAGAACCTAATCCTGCGTTAATAACTGCGATTTCATTTTCTAATTCCATAACAAAAATATTTTTTTCTTTTTGTTTTTCTGCAAGTTCATTCAGCAAGGGTGTTGTAGGAGTCATAGGATAAGCGTAATAAATATCTAAACCAGAATCAATTGCCCCGTCACTGATTCCTTGAATTCCATTTTGAAATAAATTTATTTTATTTTTCAAATTTTTTAATTTAATTCTTTCTTTTTCACCTTCATATCCTTTTTTTGCATTTTTTAAATTTTCTTTAAAATTATCTAATTCTTTTAATTCATCTTCAAGAAGTTTAAATTCGATTCCAAAAATTTTAAACAATTGCCCGAGATAATAAATATTTTGTTCATTTCCACTAAAAATTTTTCCATTTTTATTTAAATTTTTTTTATGAATTTTTGTAGTTTCATCATCAAGAGAAACCAAAAAATCAATTTTAGAATCATTGCTGAAAATTGGTTTGTCTGAAAAACTTAAAACATTAAAATTATGCCCCCCACGAATTAAAGATTGATAATCCCTAGAATAAAAAACACAATATCCTTTTTTTATTAAAATTTTTCCTAATAAATTAGTTAATATATTTGCACCCTGTCCTGCCTTGCCTCCAAAGAGAATGTTGTATTTCATCTTATTTAAGTTTTTAGGTAAATTTAAATGATTGAAAAGTTCTTATTTTCATTTCACCTCTAAGAAATTAGTAAAATTAATATTATAAATATTTGGGATTATTTAAATCCTTTAGCAAAATACTCTAATCGTAAGTCATTATTTATCCTTGCTAAATTTGGAAGAGTATATTCTTCTAAACTTTGTTCTCTTGCTTCTTCAAATATTCTTTTTGCTGAAGGAACTATAATTTGATTTAATTTTGAATTTGCAACATTTTCGCAGAAATTATTATACTTTGTCTCTATTTCTTCAAGAGAAATTAATCTTTTTTTATTCTTTTTAATCTGATTTCTTCTGGAAATTTCTTCTACTGCTTCTACACATATAAAGACCTCAATTCCTATTTTATAATCGATTGTTGTTAAAACCCCCCCTATACAGCTGCCCAAAACATCAGATAAACTCCCCCCTGTTAGGTGCCCCCAAGCACTTTTTTTCCAAAATTTGTGATAATTCCAAAACTTTAAATTTTCTAAATTTTCTTTTGTGGTTTCTAAGGAACTTATAACTTCACTAATTTGGGTATATTTATCATTATTTATTCCAATATTTGAAAGTTTATTTGCTGTTATTGCCAAATTTGTTTTAATATCATTCTCAGAAAATTCCTGAAATCCATAAAGATTTATAATTGGGTTTTCTTGTTTTTCTAAAAATTCTTGTTGATTTTTAAATAAGTAAATAAAATTAAAGTTATTATCTTTGATTAATTGGGCAACATTTAGCATGCTTTTTTGTGTTATTGCTTATTTATAAAGATTATTGTGCTTCAGTATATACTTCAGTTCCCGCAATTTTTATATATCTTGGTTTGATTAGTTTTTTATGGTAAAACCTGCTCATCTGAGATTTGTGAAAAATGAACTGACAAAATTTCCTCATCTGAGATTTGTGAAAAATGAACTGACAAAATTTCCTCATCTGAGATTTGTGAAAAATGAACTGACAAAATTTCCTCATCTGAGATTTGTAAAAAATGAACTGACAAAATTTGCTCATCTGAGTTTCGTTAGAAACGAAGAGGCGAAAATTTTGGAGAATGCAAAATGACAAAATTTGCGCACTTGGCTGATGTGCATCTTGGAGGATGGAAACAACCACAATTGCAAGAATTGAATTTTCAATCTTTTAAGAGAGCATTAGAAATTTGTATCGAGAAAAAAGTCAGATTTATTTTAATATCAGGAGATTTATTTGATTCAGCGTATCCTCCTATCGAAATTTTGAAAGAAGCATTTGCAGAATTTAAAAAATTAAAAGAAGCAAAAATTCCGTGTTTTATCATCGCTGGCTCGCATGATTATTCTGTTTCAGGAAAAACTTTTTTAGATGTTCTAGAGAAAGCAGGTTTTTGCAAGAACATTCATAATTTTGAAGAAAGAGAAAATAAGATTTATCTAAATCCAACAATTTACGAGGGAATTGCAATTTATGGTTATCCTGGAAAAAAGTCTGGTTTAGAAATTCCTGAATTAAAAAATGTAAAATTCAACGACGCACCTGGGTTATTTAAAATATTTATGCTTCATACAACAATTGATAAAGCAAAAGGAAGTTTGCCTATAGAATCGCTTGAAATAAAATCCCTTCCTCAAGCAGATTATTATGCTCTCGGACATTTGCACATTGATTTTCAATATGAAAATTTTGTTTACCCCGGGCCGATTTTTCCGAATAATTTTCAAGAGTTAGAATCTTTGGAATGTGGAAGTTTTTATATTGTGGATACTGAAAAAGAAATTCTCCCTGAAAGAATAGAACTTAAACTGAAAGAAGTTTTTTCCTTGAATTTTATTATAAAAAACGCGCTTGTTGCAACAAACCAAATTATCCAAGAATTAGATAAAAGAGATTTAAGAGATAAAATTATTTTATTGAGAGTTGAAGGAGAGTTAGATAATCAAAAAACTTCAGATATAAAATTTAATGAGATTGAAGATTTTGTAAAATCAAAAGGGGCATATTTTCTTCTTAAAAACACGCACGATCTTAAAGTAAAAGAAGTAAAATTAGATGTTGAGATAAAAAATAAAGAGAATATTGAGCAAGAAACAATTGAATTTTACTCTAAAGAAAATCCTTCAAAATTAAATGATTTGGTTTTAGGTTTAATAAATTCACTTTCAGTTGAAAAACAAGAAGGAGAAACAACAGAAACATTTAATTCAAGATTAATTGAGGAGGCAAAAAAAATTTTGGGATTTTAAAATGATAATAAAAAAAATAATCTTAGACAACATAAGAAGTTATAAACACGAAGAAATAAATTTCTCTGAAGGCTCGACATTGTTATCCGGAGATATTGGTTCAGGAAAAACTTCAATACTTCTTGCAATAGAATTTGCGTTGTTTGGTTTACAGCCAGGGCAAAGGGGCTCTGCTTTATTGAGAAATGGTGAAGAAGAAGGGTGGGTTTTAATGGAATTTGAGGTTGAAGGAAAGAAGATTGTTGTTGAAAGAACACTCAAAAGAGGAAAAACAGTTTCTCAAGGTTCTGCTTTTATAACTATTGACAGAGAAAAGAAAGAACTTTCTGTTACAGAATTAAAGAGCAAAATCTTAGATTTGTTGAACTATCCAAGAGAGTTTTCAAAAAAGCAAAATATTTTATACAAATTTACAGTTTATACCCCGCAAGAAGAGATGAAAGAAATTATTTTGCAGGATCCAGAAACAAGAATAAATACTCTAAGGCATGTCTTTGGGATTGATAAATACAAGAGGATTCTTGAAAACGCATCGATAGTTTTATTAAAAATAAGAGAAGAAAAAAGATTCAAAGAAGCGTTAATCTTAAATTTGGAAGATAATAGGCAGAAATTACAATTAAAAGAAAATGAGTTAGATTCAATGAAATCAGCGTTAGTGAATTTGGCAGGGGATTTATTATTAAAATCAGATATCAGAAAAAAAGCAGAAAAAGAAAAAGATGAAATTTATAAAAATATTGAGCAGAAAAATAAATTTCAGCAAGAAATTGAGAAAACAAAAATAATGTTCTTAAATAAAAAAGAAGCAATTGCAAATAACTTAAGAATGTTAAAGGAATTAGACTCTCAGATAAAAGAATTTCAAAATTTGAGTATAGATGAATCAAAAATAAAATTAATAGAAGATGAAATAAAAAAATTAAAAAAAGAAAGGGAAAGTTCTTATAAAGAAAATATTGAAATTGTTAGCAAGATAAATAGTTTAAACTTTAAAATTGATGATGCACTTTCTTTAAAATCAAAAATGTCAAAAATTGAAATATGCCCAACCTGTCTTCAAAATGTTGATCCTGTTTATAAAGCAAATGTTGTAAATAAGTCTGATTCAGATATTTCTAATTTTAAGAAAGAGATTTTTGAATTTGAACAGAAAAAAAAGACAATCCTTGAAAATAACGCAAGAATCGACGGAGAATTATCTCAAAAAGAAAAAGAATTAATGGATTTTAAAATATTAAAAACAAAACTTCAATCTGTAAATGAAAAGAAATTAAAGATAAGTGAAGTAAAAAAAACAAATGTTTCTTTAGAAAAAGATATTTCTCTTTTAGAAAAACACACCCAAATACTTAATCAATCTTTTATAGAATTATCTAAATTTGACAATCTTTATTCAATAAAACAAGAAGAATTGAAATCTGCAATTAAACAAGAAAGAGCAGCAGAAATAAAAGTTGCTGAATTAAAAAGAGAAATTGAAGTTTTTTCCAAACAAATAAAAGAATTAAAGGATATCCTCGGGGAAACAGAAAAAATAAAATTAAAATTAGATTATGTTTCTGAATTAGAAAATTGGCTTTCTAAAAAATTTATTCCTTTAATATCTTCTGTTGAAAAAAATGTCATGGCTAATCTAAAATCAGAATTTTCAAATTTATTTGCAGAATGGTTTTCTATGCTTGTTTCAGATTCCTTTAATATTCGCCTCGACGAGAACTTCACTCCGATTGTTGAACAGCAAGATTATGAATTAGATTATTCTTATCTTTCTGGAGGAGAAAGAACGGCAATTGCGCTTGCATATCGTCTTGCATTAAACCAAGTGATAAATTCAATCATTGCAAAAATTAAAACCCGTGACTTAGTTATTCTCGACGAACCAACAGATGGCTTTTCAGAACAGCAATTAGATAAAATGGGAGTTGTATTTGATCAATTGAAAGTCCGGCAATTAATCATTGTGAGTCACGAGCAGAAAATTGAAAGTTTTGTAGAAAATGTTATTAAGTTTAAAAAAGAAAAAGGAATAAGTGAAAAAATTTGAAACCAAAACATTTATAAAATCTCTTACATCAAAAAATATATAGATTCTATTGGAATTAAAATGGATGAAGATATTAAAAAAAACATTCTAAAAACAGGGACAACTACACTTGGGATAGTTTGTAAAGATGGAATAGTAGTAGCTGCAGATAAAAGAGGAACTTTTGGTGGTGAAGGTGGGGTTTCTTATATTGCTGGATGGGACCTGGATAAAATAGAAGAAGTAACACCAGAAATAATTGTAACAACTGCAGGAACCGCATCAGATACCAGAAAGAACATAAAAATTGTTAGAGCAGAATTAAAATTAAAAGAATTAAAATCAAAATCAAAACCTACGATAAAACAAGCAGCAAATCTTTTTGCTTCTTTGGCTTATCAAAGTCTTAGGACTCCGTCAATGATCCCAAGTATAGCACATTTTGTTTTAGCAGGTTATGATGATGAAGGCTTTTATTTATACAATATCTTTCCAGACGGTTATTTAGAGGAAGTAAAAGATTATACTTCTTCAGGAAGCGGAATGATACAAGTGAACCCTATTTTAGATTCAGATTATAAAAAAGATTTGTCAATAGACGAAGGTATTAAATTAGTAAAAAAATGTATAAACGCCTCTATGAATAGAGACCCTGCATCAGGTGATGGTATGGATATTTATATTGTTAAATTAGGGGAAATCAAACAAATTTTAAGTCAAAAAGTTGAAAGGGTCTTTAAAGATCAATAATCATATTCATAATTTTAAAATGGACATTTTAAAAAATATAACTGAAAGGTTAAGGTCAGAGCAAATTACAGACGCAACTTTTGAAGGAGCAAATATTGTTCTATACACAAACGATGCGAATTTTTTTAAAACAGGTGAAGGAAAAATAAAAGAAATTGTAAATGAAATTAAAAAAAGAATTGAATTAAGAGCAGACCAAAAAATTTTAATGCCTCAAGAGCAAGTTGATAAAAAAATTCGCGAGATTGTTCCAACCGACGCTGATATAACAAATATTTTGTTTGATTTTCACAGAAGTATTGTAATAATTGAATCAAAGAGACCTGGTTTGGTTATAGGAAAACAAGGTTCAATTTTAGAAGATATTAAAAAAGAAACTCTATGGACTCCGCAAGTTCAGCGTTCGCCTGCAATAAAATCACAAATCACAGAAAATGTTAGAAGTGTATTATACGCAAATAATAATTACAGGAGAAAATTTTTGAATGAAGTTGGAAAAAAGATTTATCAAGAATGGAATCCTGAAAAAACAAATGGTTGGGTTAGATTAACCTTTTTAGGAGGGGCAAGGCAGGTTGGAAGAAGTAGCATGATTTTGCAGACTCCGACTTCAAGAGTTTTAATTGATTGCGGTGTTGATGTTGCTTCTCAAGGAATTGATAAATTTCCAGTTTTCACAATTCCAGAATTTGATATAAGTCAATTAGACGCTGTAATAATTAGTCACGCACACTTAGACCATGTCGGGCTTTTGCCTTATCTTTACAAAATGGGTTACAAAGGCCCAGTTTATATGACAACTCCTACAAGAGATATTGCTGCTTTGCTGGCTTTAGATTTTATTGGTGTTGCTTACAAACAAGCAGAGGCACCTATTTTCTCGTCGCAAGATATTAAAGAAATGGTAAATCATTCTATTTGTTTAGATTATAATGAAGTTACAGATATTACACCTGATTTAAGAATAACTTTTTATAATGCAGGGCATTGCCTTGGAAGTTCGCTTGTTCATTTAAACATTGGAAACGGCTCGCACAATTTATTATATACTGCAGATTATAAATATGGAAAATCAAGATTATTAGATCCGGCTATAACAATTTTTCCGAGATTAGAATCAATAATTACTGAATCAACCTACGGTGCGAAAACAGATGTTGTTCCATTAAGAGAAAAATCAGAAGAAAATTTAATTGATGTTGTGAAAAAAACAATTGAGCAAGGCGGAAAAGTCTTAATTCCAGAATTAGGTTTAGGTAGGGCCCAAGAAACAATGTTGGTTTTAGAAGATGCAATTAGGACAGGAAAATTGCAAAAAGTTCCAATATATATTAACGGTATGATTTGGGATATTAATGCTATTCACACAGCTTATCCTGATTTTTTATCAAGCAAGGTTAGAACACAAGTTTTTCAAGACAATAATCCATTTACATCAGAAATTTTTTCAAGAGTTGGTTCTGCGCAGGAGAGAACAAAAGTTATTGAAGGGGGACCGTGCGTTGTTCTTGCAACCTCAGGTATGTTAGTCGGAGGAGCATCAGTAGAATATTTCAGAGAATTTGCAAGCAACCCCAAAAACGCAGTTATGTTTGTCTGTTATCAGGGTGTCGGCTCTCTTGGGAGATTAGTGCAAGAAGGAGCAAAAGAAGTTAAAATGATTGTCGACGGAAGAGAAGAAATTGTTAAAATAAATTTATCTGTAAACACAATATTTGGATTCACTGCACATTCAGGAAGAAACGAAATTCTCGCGTTTTTTAATAATTTAAAGCCAAAACCCAAAAGAGTAATAATCAATCACGGAGAAGTTTCAAAGAGTTTGGATTTAGCATCAGCAATTTACAAATTAAATCATGTTGAGACTAATGTTCCTCGTGGTTTGGAAACTTTGAGGTTGAAATAAATTTGTAAAATAAATAATCACTATCCCGCCAACCAAAAATTTCTTCTCATTTTATTCGAATTAAATTGCTCAGAAATTGATTTTATCAAATTTCTTCGTTGAAAAATTTTTAATGTGTAAATAAATTTTCATAATTAATTAATTTTATGCACATTAACAATTTTCTTAAGCAGAGCATCATGTTGGAAACTGATGCGAAGCATTTTATAAAGTGATAAAATTAAAAACTAAATTTTCTTAAATATTAAATAAAAGAGAATGAAATTAGAAACACAAAGATTAATTTTAAGAGAACCAAAAATAAGTGATTGGAAAGATATTGTAGAAGGAATTGGAAATTTTAATGTAACAAAAACAATGTCTTCTGTGCCGTATCCTTATAAGAAAAAAGATGCATTTTGGTGGATAACCAAATCAATTAAAGAGAAAAATAAAAAATCAAGAGAGAATTATTCTTTTGTTATTGAATTAAAATCAAAAAAAAAGATTATTGGTGGGATTGGATTGCATCATATTGATTTTAACAAGACTGCTGAAACAGGTTCATGGATTGCTCAACCTTATTGGAGAAAAGGATATATTACAGAAGCAAAAATAGCCTTAAACGAATTTGCATTTAATAAATTAAAATTAAGAAAATTACACTCTCCTATATTTTCTACAAATATGGCTTCAAATGCAACTCAAAAAAGAATGGGTTATAAATTAGAGGGTGTTTTAAAAAAGGAAAAATTTTGTAAAGCTACTAAGAAAGTTCATGATGTAAATATTTGTGGTTTATTTAAAGAAGATTGGAAAAAGAATTTGCCTTCAATAAAAAAACATCTTCAAATGAAAATTAAAAAATTGGAAGATAAACATTTATAAACTTGTTAAAATTTATTAACACATGTTAAATATATTTGACAATATTAATTTATTGGGTCCTTTTTTTGAAGATTGCTATTCAGAATTAGGAATTAGGGAATATTCTAAGTTAGTTAAGTTAAGTCCCCCGACTTCCTCAAAAATTTTAAAGGAATTTGAAAAACAAGATATTCTAAAAATGAGGAGAGATAGGAGATATCTTTTTTTTAGAGCAAACCAAGAGAGTAATTTATTAAGAGATTTATCTATAGTGTATTGGAAAAATAAATTTAAAGAAATAATCTCTTATTTAAATGAAAATCTATTTCCTGATACAATTATTTTGTTTGGTTCTTTATCCAAATTAGAGGCAAAAAAAGATTCAGATATTGATTTGGTTGTTTTATCTAAACTAAAAAAGGATTTAGATCTCAAAAAATTTAAAAATAAATACAAAAGAGATATTCAATTATTTATTTTTGGCTCATTAGATGAAATAAATAAAGAATTGAAAAAAAACATTCTGAAAGGGATCTTTTTAGTGGAGGAATCAAAATAATGGACTGGAAAGACTGTAATTTAAATAAATTCGTAAAGAAAATTAAACCCGATGAAAATTTAATAAAATCTTTAATTTTGTCAAGTGAAAACAAATTAAAATCTGGGGAACTTTTAAAGATAAACAATATCACAGCATCTTCAAAATTAAGTTTATTTTATGATTCATTAAGAGAAATTTTAGAAGCAATATCTATAAAAAAAGGATTTAAAATCTACAATCATGAATGTTTTGTCGGTTTTTTAAAAGGGATTTGTCACGAAGATGAATTTTCCAAATCCTTTGATAAACTTAGAATAGTAAGAAATCAAATTAATTATTATGGAAAAACATTTCCTGTTGAAGATATAGGCTATTTAATAGATAAAACAAAAGAATTAAGATCAAACTTAATTAAAAAATATTTAAAATGAAACATAATTTAAAAATAACAGCAATAATTTTAAGCATGTTTTTATTAACGCAGATAATAGGAGTTTTTGTTGTTGATTTTTACTTGGGGAATTTTCTTCCTTATGGGTTGGGGGCATCTTTTTCAGGACAGCAAAATTATACTCCGAGCTTTGTTTCTATAATAATCTCTTTCGTAATTGCAATTTCTTTGTTCTTTATTTTAACAAAATATAAAATTAAACACGCATTAAGAATTTGGTTTTTTGTCGTCGTTTTAATTGCATTAGGCGTGACTTTTTCTGCGTTTTTATTAACGATTTTTCCAAATCTCGGCTCACTTAAAATAATTTCTTTGTTTTCTTTAATTTTAGCTCTGCCTTTGGCTTTAAGCAAAATTTATTCACGAAATATTTTGATTCATAATATTACAGAATTATTTATTTATCCTGGTATTGCAGTTTTGTTTGTCTCTTTGTTGAATGTTTTATATCTCGCAATTTTTTTAGTTTTAATTTCTGTTTATGATATGTGGGCTGTTTGGAAATCTAAAATTATGCAAAAAATGGCAAAATACCAGATTAAAGAATTAAAATTATTTTCAGGATTTTTTGTTCCGTATTTAAACAAGCAACAAAGAAGAGAATTAATTAAAATTAAAAATTCAAAATTGAAAAATAAAAAAATTAAACTAAATGTTGCAATTCTCGGTGGAGGAGATGTAATTTTTCCAATAATTTCAGCAGGAATTTTGTATAAGACTTTTCAAAATCCTTTTGCACCTTTAATTGTAATTCTCGGAGCACTTTTAGGATTAGGTTTATTGCTTTTATTCTCGCAGAAAAAGAAATTTTATCCTGCAATGCCGTTTATTTCAGTAGGAATTTTTTTGGCAATAGGAATTTGTTATTTAGTGTTCTGATTTTTAGATTTTAATTTTATCTTAATCCAGCAGTTCTTCTTTCAGTATATGAGGGGGATTTTTCTCTTTCAGTTATATTAGATAATTCACAATATTCTTTTAGATAATCTTCTGTGGTTTCTGTTAAAGATAAATTTGTTCTTGGATTGTTAATTGTTAAGATAAATTCTTTATTTTCTAATGTTTTTTTCCAAAATATTCTGCTATCTTCTTTAATTAGTTCTGATTGAACAGTTGGATTAAAATGAAAATCATTTCCTTCTATTTTTTTTAACAAACCACTAAAATTTCCTTCATTTGTTCCTAAATGAACATATTTCCCAATCCATTTTTCGTATTTCTCTTCATAATTTAATTTCATTTCCATATTTTATTAGATTTTCATGGGTTTATAAATTTTTCTATATGTCCCCACTTATAAGAAACAACATAACCGAAAGATTTATAAAGTCACTAATGCGTAGTAAATGTATGAAAAACATAGATATAAATTTGCACGGAGAAGAAATAAATTTACAAATGGAAAAATGTTTGTCTAAATGTGAGAGAATTACAAAATATTTTGAAAAAAAACCAATCCAAGAAAAATATTCTGTTTATGGATTAGAAAAATTTGTTCAAGAAATTTATGAAAACTTTTTAATTCCAGTGTATAATGCTCTTAGTCACAATAATATGAATATAAATAAAAAACTTTTTAACAATTTAATGGGACATATTGGTTTTTATGAATCTATTATTGATAAGCAAAAACAATTAAATACTGGTGTTGCACATGCAATTAATTCCTGCACAATTGGTGATTCAACTGGAAATTTTAATTCATGGCATCCTATTGAGCCGCAAAATGATAGAAAGGTTTATCCAAGAAATCCAAGCATAGAACCCTCATTCCACGATTTCACTCAGTCCAGAAGTTGGGACATGAGGGATAGTCTCGGAGATCCTTCTGGAAACCAAGCAACTCATATCCAAGAAATTAAGATAAATGAAAAAGGAGAACAAAATTAAAATGAAAAAAACAATATTAAGTTTATT
>Ga0233421_10000702_pt1 | contig 13215 bp, 8 predicted proteins | sample Watercolumn_Mata_3_FD_182725 | JGI IMG/M metagenome (GOLD analysis project Ga0233421, IMG submission 182725) | Freshwater microbial communities from Lake Matano, South Sulawesi, Indonesia - Watercolumn_Matano_2014_107_MG | ecosystem: Environmental > Aquatic > Freshwater > Lake | place... | reverse complement strand
GCGCGCGATCTGGCGGCTCAGCAGGATTTGCCCACCCTGCTCGACACCATCGCGGAGCGCGCCAGACAACTGCTCGGTACATCTATCAGTGAAGTCTGCCTCTACGATCCCACCCGAGACGATCTAGAACTCGTGGTGGCGAAGGGGTACACCCCGCCAGATGACCGGCATCTGCAGATGGGAGAAGGGATGGCGGGCAAGGTGGCGCAGACGCGTCAACCTATCATTATAGACAACTATCATACTTGGTCGGGACGCTCATTAAAGTACGAAGATACGCCCGTGTCCTCAAGCGTGCAAGTGCCGATGCTCCATCGCGGTGAACTGGTTGGCGTGATTGGCTTGGGTGACATCGCCCCCCAGTCCCATCAATTCGCCGATGCCGACGCGCGCCTCCTGTCGCTCTTTGCCGCGCAAGCCGCGAGCGCGGTGCACAACGCGCGTCTCCTCGACGAAACGCGCCGCCACCTGGCGGAACTCGAAGCCGTGAGCAAAATCTCCTCCGCGCTGCGCTCCGCGCAAACTCTCGACGAGATGCTGCCGCGCCTGCTGGACGAGACACTCGCTGTCCTTGGCACCCCTGCCGGCGTGATCTGGCTGCACGATGCGCCAAGCCATGCATTGCGCCAAGCCGTGGCGCGCGGCTGGTTTGCTCAGATCCGCGAATCACCCGTGCAGCCCGGCGAAGGAATTGCGGGCGGCGTCTTTGCCGACGGCGAAGCGTACCGTTCGCGCGAGTTTGCGAGCGACCCACGGGCGCGCGCGTCCACACGCCCACAAATCCAGCCGGGTTGGGGCGGTGCATGTGTTCCAATTCGAACCGCGCAAGAAATCATCGGTGCCTTTTTTGTCTCCGTGCAAATCCCGCGTGAGTTGACGGCAGATGAAATGCATCTCTTGACCACCATCGCCGAAATTGCCGGCAACGCGATTCACCGCACGCGCCTGCACGAAGAGATGGAAAAACACATTCAACGGCTCGCCGGTCTCCACACCATTGATCAAGCCATTGCGGCGAGTCTCGACCTGCGTCTCACGCTCGACGTTCTGCTCAATCAAGTGGTTGACCAGCTGCGTGTGCATGCGGCTGCCATCCTGCTGCTCAAGCTCCCCACGCAAACCCTCGAGTACGCGGCAGGACGCGGCTTTCGTTCCAACGCGATGGCGCACGCGCGGCTGCGCATAGAAGATAGCTCGGCTGGGCGGGTTGTCCGAGAACGCCGGATGATCAGCTTTTCCGATCTGCCCAACGCCGCCGGCGCGTTCACACGCGCCCAGCTCCTCGCCAGCGAGCAAATCGTCACCTATTATGGCGTGCCGCTCATCGCCAAAGGACAAATCAAAGGCGTCCTCGAGATCTTTCATCGGACGCCCCTCCAACCTGATCCAGAGTGGCTGGAGTATCTCGAGACCCTCGCGGGGCAAGCTGCCATCGCGATGGACAACGCCGAGATGTTCGAGACTCTCCAGCGCTCAAACGTCGAACTCATGCTTGCCTACGACACGACGCTGGAAGGATGGGCGCGCGCGCTCGAACTGCGCGACTATGAGACGGAAGGGCACTGTCAGCGCGTCGTCGAATTGACCATCCGCCTGGCACGTGCGCTGCAATTCACCGACTCGGAACTGGTGCATCTGCGCCGCGGCGCGCTGCTTCACGACATCGGCAAGCTGGCAATCCCGGATACCATCTTGCTCAAGCCCGACCCGCTGACCGAAGCGGAATGGGAAATCATGCGCCAGCACCCGATCCACGCGCACGACTTGCTCTCGCCAATCGTCTTTCTGCGTCCGGCGCTCGACATTCCCTCCTGCCATCACGAAAAGTGGGATGGCTCGGGCTATCCACGCGGCTTGAAAGGAGAAGGGATTCCACTGGCAGCGCGTCTTTTTGCGATCGTGGATGTCTGGGACGCCATGCGCTCAGCGCGTCCGTATCGGCAGGCGCTCACAGACGCTGAGGTACAAGAATACATCCGAGCACAGGCAGCCAAACATTTCGATCCGCAAGTAGTGGAACTGTTCCTGCGCCTCATCGAGAGCAAGTAGAAATCAGCAACCCCGTTTTCCCGGAGAAAACGGGGGTCTTCACACTTGCACCTGCGGTTATCGCGGAGCATCCTGTAAGGACGCAAGTGTAGGTGTCTCAACAGATCCGCGGCAACTGCTCGCCGCTCAGCATGTCCACGACACGCATCCCGCCGATACGGCTCCGCAAGTATACCTTGCCCGGATGCTCCGCGACCACTTGCCCAATGATCGCCGCACGCGCGCCGAGCGGATGCCCGCGCATTGCCGCCAACACCTGCTCCGCGCGCTCGCGCGCGACGATGGCGAGGAACTTGCCTTCGTTCGCCACGTAAAGCGGATCGAAACCCAGGATCTCGCACGCGCCGCGCACCGGATCCTCAAGCGGGATTTGCGCCTCGTCCAAACGAATGCCGACGCGCGCCTGCGCCGCGATCTCGTTCAACGGACTGGCGAGTCCCCCGCGCGTCGGATCGCGCAAGACATGGACGTGCTCGCCCGCCGCGTCGAGCACGCGCGCGACAATGTCGTGCAGCGGCGCGGAATCAGAGCGCAGCGCGGTCTCGAATTCCAATCCCTCCCGCACGGACATGATCGTGATGCCGTGTTCCGCGATCGCACCGTTGATGAGGAGAACATCGCCAATTTGTGCACGCGTTGGCGCGACGTGTATGTGCGCGGGAATGACGCCGATACCCGCCGTATTGACGAATACGCCGTCTCCTTTGCCGCGCTCAACGACTTTGGTGTCACCCGTAACTATCGGTACCCCGATCGCGCGCGCGGCGCTTTGCATGGATTGCACGACCCGCCACAAGTCCTCCATCGGCAATCCTTCTTCCAGAATCAACGCCGCCGATAACGCGAGGGGGCGCGCCCCGCACATCGCCAGATCGTTCACTGTGCCATGCACGGCGAGCGAACCGATGTCGCCACCAGGAAAGAAAATCGGGTGAACGACGAACGAATCGGTTGAGAAGGCGAGGCGCGCGCCGGGAGTCTCGAGAATCGCGCCGTCGTGCAAGGTTTCGAGCGCGGGATTCGCAAAGGAGGGCACGAACATCTTCTCGATAAGCATTTGCGTCAAGCGTCCGCCGCCGCCGTGCGCGAGCGTGATGTGCGGATAATCGCTGATGGGAATGGGACACTGCTGATCCATCACGTTCTCCCAAAACTAAAGTACGCCGCGCACGCACCTTCCGCCGAAACCATCGGCGCGCCGAGCGGACGCTCCGGCGTGCACTGCTTACCAAACGCGGAACAATCGTGCGGTCTCTTCAGCCCTTGCAGGATCTGCCCGGCGATGCAGAGCGGCGATTCCTGCGCGGTGAGCGCGCCGACATCAAAGCGCTGCTCCGCGTCGAACGCGGCAAATTCGTCGCGCAGACGATAGCCGCTGCGCGGAATTTCGCCGATGCCGCGCCACTTGCGATCCGTCGCTTCGAAAACTCGAGCAATCAATTTCTGCGCGGGAAGGTTCCCCTCACGCCTGACCGCGCGCGTGTACTGATTCTCGACTTGCGCGCGTCCGGCTTTGAGTTGTCGGAGCGTCATGTAAATCCCCTGCAACAAATCAAGCGGCTCGAATCCGGTAACCACAATCGGCACGCGATATTTTGCCGAGATCGGCTCGTACTCCCAATAGCCCATCACCGTACAGACGTGACCCGCCGCGAGAAATCCTTGCACGCGGTTGTGCGGCGAACCCAGGATCGCTTCCATCGCAGGCGGCACAAGAACGTGCGACGCGAGAATCGAGAAATTCTGCAAGCCCAATTGCTTCGCCTGCCATACCGCCATCGCGTTCCCAGGCGCGGTCGTTTCAAACCCAACCGCGAAGAAGACGACTTGGCGCGCCGGATTCCTCTGCGCGAGTTTCAGCGCGTCGAGCGGTGAGTAGACTATCCGCACGTCACCGCCGCGCGCTTTGACCGAAAGCAAGTCGTCGCCCGAGCCCGGCACACGCAGCATATCGCCGAACGAGGTAAAGATGACTTCCGGACGCCGCGCAATCGCAATCGCCTTGTCAATCAATTCGAGCGGGGTGACGCATACCGGGCAGCCAGGTCCGTGAACGAGCGTAACTCGCTCCGGCAACATGCGATCAATGCCAAACTTGATGAGCGTGTGTGTCTGCCCGCCGCAGATTTCCATGATCGTCCACGGTTGCGTGACGACGCGCTGAATCGCCGCGACAAATTTCTGCGCGTCCGCTTCACGGCGATATTCGTCAATGTATTTCATTTTCCATCGCCACCAACCGTCAACGACGAAGGCAGAAGGATGAAGGATGAAGGATGAAGAAAAGCCTTCTGCCTTCACCCTTCTGACTTCGTCCTTCACTTCACAGTTGCAGAACCTCCAATTCCGCCAAATCGTCAATCTGTTTGAGCGTCTCAAAAACCTCCAGCGCCTCTTTTTCGCCCAACGTGTTGATCGCAAAACCCGCGTGGGCAATGACGTATTCGCCGACCTTCACTTCGGGCACGTAGGCGAGGCAGATTTCTTTGACGACGCCCGCAAAATCCACCCTGCCCATCGTCACGCCCGCCGCGTTGGGCTGAATCTCGATGACTTTGCCTGGAACACCAAGACACATATTTTCTCTCCAAGTACGACCGCCGACGGAAGATCGCCGACCGCCGCCAATTCAACTTCCAATCCATGTTTATCGCGAAGCACGCCTGCGGTTACCGCAAGTGCAGGTGCGCTTCGCGATAAGGACTGTCCCACTGCCCGACTGACCCACTGTCCCACTGGCAGACTATCCACCGATTCGCGCCGCGGCCACCACTACCTGTCCCAAACTGATACACCCGTCATTCGGCGGAACAGCGCGGTGCAACAGCACGCGGAACCCTTCAGCCGCGAGTCGCGCGGCGGCGCGTTCGGTCAACCAGTGGTTTTGGAAACAACCGCCGCTCAATGCGACACTCGGCTCACCGATTTTCTGCGCGACCGCGACGATGGCTTGGACGAGCGCGTTATGAAAGCGCGCTGCCATAATACCGCGTTCGACGCCGCGTGACAAGTCCGCCAACACAGATTCGAGAAGCGGCTGCCAATCAAGAACAAAGGATGAAGGACACTTGCACCTGCGGTTACCGCAAGTGCAGGTGTGAAGGGTGAGGGATGAAGATTTTTCATCCTTCATACTTCTGGCTTCCTCCTTGAGCAAAAAAGCATACGCTGCAGTGGTATTCACATCTGCCAGATATTCGAGCGCCATCGCGGCTTGACCCTCAAACGAAACTTGCTGATGCATGCCGATCAGCGCGGCGATGCCGTCGAACAAACGCCCCGCGCTGGTGGTGATCGGCGCGTTGACGCGTTTGTTTAGCACCTGCGCGAGGGTTTTGCGTTCCGCGCGATGGAAGGCGCGAATCGGCGCGAGGTCGTCGCGTTCGAGCGCGGCATCGCCGTACAATTCCCAAAGGAGCGCGAGCGCGGCGCGGCGCGGCTCCCGGATTGCCGCGTCGCCGCCAGGCAAACGAAACGGACGCAGGTGCGCGACACGCGTAAACCCTTGCGCGTCGCCGAGCAAGAACTCGCCACCCCAAATCGTGCCGTCGGTCCCGTAGCCCGTGCCATCCCACGTCACGCCGAGCGCACGTGCGGCGCGATTCTCCGCGAGGCACGCGCCGAGGTGCGCGTGGTGGTGTTGAACCGCAAAGAGCGCGGGACGCGGGTCAAGCGGCGTAACAGAACTACGCCCCGCGCCGCCTGCCCCTTGCGCCCACTTGGTCGAAAGATAATCGGGATGTAGATCGTGTGCAATCGCAACTGGCGTCGCCTCGTACAGGCGCAGAAAATCCGCGATCACGCGCTCGAATGCGTTCATCGCTTCGGGCGTTTCGAGGTCGCCAATATGCTGGCTGATGAAAACCTGGTTGCGCACGCTGAGTGCGATCGTGTTTTTCAAGTGTGCGCCCACGCCCAGGATGGTCGGCCTCTCGCCCGCGCGCATGATCGGCAGCGGCGCGTAGCCGCGCGCGCGGCGCAGAAAACGCGGCTCGCCGCACATCATCGTCATCACGCTGTCGTCCACGTGGCGCGCGATCGGACGATCGTGAACAAGAAAGAGGTCCGCGATGCCCCCTAGTCTCTGCGTTGCTTCGTTCTCGTCAGTGCAGATCGGCTCGTCGCTCAGATTGCCGCTCGTCGCGATGACCGGGAATTCGATCTCGCGCAAGAGCAAATGGTGCAAAGGTGTGTACGGCAGCATCACGCCAAGATACGGGTTTCCGGGGGCGACATTTGCCGCGACCGGCGCGTTCGGTTGGCGCCGCAACAAGACAATTGGCGCTTCGGGTGACGCGAGCAGCGACTCTGCTCCCGCATCCATCTCGACGAGCGCGCGCGCTTGGGCGAGATCGCGCGCCATTAGCGCAAACGGCTTGTCGCGGCGCGGCTTGCGTTCGCGCAGGCGCGCCAGCGTCTCCGTGTTGCGCGCATCCGCCATCAGCAAAAATCCGCCGAGACCTTTCACGGCGACAATATGCCCCTCGGCGAGCAGGCGTGCGGTTTCTGCAATCGGTTCAAAGTTCGAGGTTCGAGATTCAATGTTGTCAACTTTGAACTTGGAACCTGTAACTGGAAACCTCGAACCTGCAACCAGCCCCACTCGGGGACCGCACACCGGACAGGCGTTGGGCTGCGCGTGAAAGCGGCGGTCGAGCGGATTCTCATACTCACGCTGGCAGTTGGGGCACATGAGGAATCGGCGCATCGTCGTGTGGGGACGATCATACGGCAGCGCCTCGATGATCGAAAAACGGGGACCACAATTCGTGCAGTTTGTGAATGCATAGCCCGCGCGGCGATCCCGGGCATCGAAAACCTCGCGCAAGCAATCGGGACAAGTCGCGATATCGGGCAGGACAAGAACAGTCTTGGCGCCCGCCGCGTCGCTATGGCGAATCTCGAATTTCGAATCTCCTATCGGCTCAATCCAAACTGAATCGAGCGAGTGAATGATCGCACGCGGTGGTTTTTCGTCTGGCAATCGTTCGAGAAACCGCGCAAGGGTTGCGGCGTCCCCTTCGACCTCGATAAAGACGCCGCGCGTGTCGTTGATCACCCAGCCCACGAGCGCGAGTTCGGTCGCGAGACGATAGACGAACGGACGAAAACCGACGCCCTGCACCGCGCCGTGAATTTCGACGCGCAGGCGCATTTTCGCTTTATGATTTTTGATTTTTGTTTTATGGGTCACGCTTCACGTTTCACGATTCAGTGGTGCGGTTCACACGACAATAGGTTGCTTTCGATCCTCGGTAAACAAGCTTTGTTTTTCCAAGAGCCAATGCAGCCACGCGTCCACTCCCGCGCCCGTGCGGCATGACAATGGAAAGAATGGCACAGCGGGATTCAGCATTTCGATGCCGCGCCGAAAATAATCCACGTCGAACTCGAACACCTGAAGCAAATCGGCTTTGTTCAGAATCACCGCGTCGGCGGCGGCGAACATGCCGGGATATTTGTACGATTTGTCGTGACCTTCCGGCGCACTCGCGACGACGACCGCGAGATTGGCGCCCAGTTTGAATTCGGCAGGGCAGACGAGATTGCCGACATTCTCGATGAACAAGAGGTCGATCTCCTGCAAAGGCAGTTCCGGCAGCGCGCGGCGAACCATCGGCGCGTCGAGGTGGCAGCCGCCGCCGGTATTGATCTGCACGACGGGGATGCTGCGGGCGGCAATCGTATCCGCGTCAATGCGCGACGCAAGATCGCCTTCGATCACGCCGGGGCGCACCGGCTTTGGCAGTCGCTCGGCTGTCGTGAGAATAACACTTGTCTTGCCCGCGCCCGGCGACGCCATCAAATTGACGACGAACACACCCAGTCGGTCGAACAGGGCGCGATTGTCGGCGGCGATTTGATCGTTCGCGCTCAAGATATTTCTAGCGACCGGTATCTTCATCCTCGACCTCGATACTTTCGATGAAAAATTCACGACTCCCCTTCACTTGCAGGCGCGCGCTGCCGCACTGGGGACAGTGAGGTTCAAGCGGCGCGCGCGCGTCGAATTGATGCGCGCAATCAAGGCAGATCGCGATGGACGGCTCGCGGCGAAACCGCAACGCGGCATTTTCCGCCAGCGTACCCTTGCTCAGCAGATCGAAATAGAACTGGATGGAATCATCTACGACGGAGGACAATTCGCCAATGACCAGATTGATCGCGGTGATCCGGCGCGCGCCATTGCGTTCCGATGCCTCGACCACCGTCTTGAGGATGCCTTCCGTCACAGGGAGTTCGTGCATTGTTGTTCTATTGTATCCGATTTGCCGCGAATCTCAAAAAAGGCGTTTGACATTCCCACCCGCCGATGTAGAATAACGATCAAAGAACACGCGAGGAGAACCATGGAAACACGACGATTCGGACGAACGGGGCATTTCAGCACGGTCGCGATCTTGGGCGGCGCGGCGTTTGGCAAGATTGACCAGGCGACTGCGGACGCAGCGATGCCGCGCGTGCTCGCGGCGGGTGTCAATCACATTGACATTGCGCCCTCGTACGGGAACGCGGAGGAACGGCTGGCGCCCTGGATCGCACGCGAACGCCAACGCTTTTTTCTCGGATGCAAAACGACGGAGCGCTCGCGTGAGGGTGCGGCGGCAGAATTACATCGCTCACTCGAGCGTTTGCGCGCCGACAAGTTCGACTTGTATCAGATGCACGCGGTCAAGACGATGGAGGAACTCGACGCAGTCACGGCGCACGGCGGCGCGCTTAAAGCCGCCATCGCCGCGCGCGAGCAAGGACTGACGCGCTTCATCGGCATCACGGGACACGGGCTGCAGGCGCCCACCGTATTTCTCGAAGCGCTGCGCCGATTCGATTTCGACACCGTCTTGTTTCCGATCAACGCGCGGCTTTTCGCGAATGCCGATTACCGGCGAGAGGCGACGGCGTTGCTGCACGAGTGCCGCGCGCGCGATGTCGGCGTGATGGCGATCAAAGCGGTCACCAAGGGGCCGTGGGGGGAGCGTCCCAAGACCCATACGACGTGGTACGAACCGTTTACCGACATGGCACACGTTCAACGCGCGGTGAATTTCGCGCTCTCGCAAGACATTACCGGCTTGTGCACAGTTGGCGATGTCACGGTGCTGCCTCTGTTTCTCGACGCGTGCGCGCATTTCACACGGCTGAGCGCGGCAGAGCAAGAAGCGATGATTGCCGATGCGCTACAGTACGAGCCGTTGTTCGTGTGATGAAAAAAGACCTTCCATTTCTCTGAACGCTGGAAGGTCTTTGGCTTCTTTGACCAAGATGTAGCAAGATATAGCAGAACAAGTGTTCACAGGTTATCCCACACAAACCCACACATATCCCACACTCTATCCACCAATTGTCCACAATGACGACTGTCGCCTTGCTTGCGCCGCGAGAAACCCAACCGCCGACAAGCGGCAAGCAAGTCCCGGCAATCCGACTGCGCGCGAGTCGAATGTCCGTCCCATTGGCAGGATCGAGAGCAAGGTCACCGCTGTCCTATTGTGTGCTCCCTGTGCTGATGAATCTGTCTATGGCAGTCACAAACTCTTCCAGTCCCTTGGGGATTTCACCATCGTGGAACTTGATGGCATTTTCCTTACTCCCCGCACGAAATCGGATCGAATATTGAATATAGTCGCAGCAAGGTGTTGGTTTGTCACTGCCGCGAAGGACAAAGAACTGGGCTTTGTCCAAAATCCCCGGAATATCCTGCAACATTACGCTGGGCATAGCGCAATTCGAGATCTTCTGTTTGCGCGTGAGCAAACACTCGCCTTTCTGATTGACCGTCAGGCGATCCTCCCATCCAGCAAAGCCTCCTTCCCGCCCATATTCTAGCTCCCACGCTCCACTGGCGGGAGCAGGCACGGAAGCAGCAGAGAGTACACGCGTCGGCGTAGGTAAAGGCGCCGAAGTAGATGTCGGGGGAAGCGCCGGCAAGCCGTCACACGCGACTAGCAGCGCTAGCAAGAGACAAGCTCCCGCAAGTTGGAGAGCAGACACGAATTTCCTCCTTGGCGCTCTGGCGAGCCTGATTTAGCACAATGTGCGAAAACGACCACCCGGAGAACAAAGCAGCCCGATTCGCGATGCGTCATCGCGGTTCCCATGTGATCAGATGGCTAGCGCGATGACGCATCAGTCCCGCTACGATTCTTCAAATCGCGGTCTACCGCGTGATCAAAGGCAAGTGAATGGTTCCTGTCTGAGTGACTTGGAAGCCATCATACGTCCCTTCGCTGTTATCGGGATTAACGACACGTGCTTTGTATGTGTCGGGTTTGAACCCTGCCGGGATCTTGATGATCAACACTGTTGAGTCAACAAGGACCACCTCTTGCACATTGATATTGCTACCTCCTGCCTGCAAGTACACCTTGGGTGTAGCGGCAAAATCGGAACCCAGGATAGAGACATAGTTGTCGCTGTTGGAAGCAACCGAAGTAGGTTGGACTTGGTCAATCTTGGGTGCGCCCGCGCCTGTCGGCGCATAGAGCCAGAGCGTATGGGTGTTGAATGCGATCGGTCTTCCACTCTTGTCCATGGCGGTAACCTGCACAGGTATCTTTAGACCAGTGGATCCAACCGGAGCGACAACCTCCCAGCGGAACTGAATTGCAGGCAATTGGGATTTGCTGTTCAAGCCACCTGATGGCGCATATCGCGCTGAAGCCCGACCCGCAATGTTAGTATCCGCCAGCCATCCTTGTGCGACACCTACACCCACGCCGGCACGCGCACCCGCGCTTGTGGCGGGCGTTACGTCCAGCAAACGGAGGTACGCCGATTTGAAGGTTGTGTTGGCTTTGATGGCAGTCGCATCGCCGGCTGCATAGACTGTTAGAGTGATTTCATCTCCTTGTCGCGCTTGCTTCGTAGAAACGTCTATCCGACTGCTAAAGGAAGTGTCGCTCAAGAACGCAGTGCCCGTCCGGACTCGCAGGTCGTAGTTGGTGCCAGCGCCGAAGGCGCTCGAGTTGTAGTGGCGTACCTTGGCATAGTAGACGCCTGAGCTGGTTGGCGTCCAGATGATCCTTGAAGCATAACCTCCTCCACCATCATCGTTTTGACCCAGGAGGGTTGTGCCATCTCCCGCATAGAGATAGAGATACGTGTCACATGAACTGCCCAGATTGAGCGTTTCAATAACGTAACTCGTACCGCTCGTGGCAATGAGTTTCGCCCAGTCAACGTCGCCGGCAACGTGAAAGTCGTGGGTTTGCGCGCTGCCATTGACCGTCAGGGTGGAAGCTTGGGCGGCTGAACCATCCGGCTCATAGGCATCCGCACCGGCACTGGTACCAGTCACCCGCAGGTCGTAACTCGTGCAGGAGCCATATGCACTGCTATTGTAATGACGCACGCGCACATAGTACACTCCGCTGGTGGATGACGACCACATGATGCGAGAAGCCAGACCGTCGCCGCTGTCGTCGTCGCTGAGCAACACGGTACTGCCATCCGTTCCGTAGAGGTACAGATAGGTGTCGCCGCACGAACCGAGGTTGAGCGTTTCGATCACGTAACTCGTGCCGCTCGTGGCTGTGAATTTCGCCCAATCGTTATCGCCTGCCACGTGAATGTTGTGCGACTGGGCGCTGCCATTGACTGTAATCGTTGACGCCTGCGCCGCCGAGTTGTCTGGCTCATACGGATCGGCATTGGACGCCGTGCCGGTGATTGCGAAATTGTAACTCGCGCAAGAGCCGCCGGCGGAGGAACTGTAGTGGCGTAGGCGAGCATAGTAGGTGCCGCTCGACGTGGGCGTCCAGACGATGCGGGATGCAAGTGAGCCGCCGCTGTCGTCGTCGGATGCGATGAGCGTCGAACCATCGGTCCCGTAGAGGTAGAGATACGTGTCGCTGCAAGAACCGAGATTGCTCGTCTGCAAGGTGTAACTCGTTCCAGGGCTAGCTGAAAAGTAGACCCAATCGTTGTCGCCCGCGATGTGAAAAGTATGGCTCTGCGCGCTGCCATTGACCGCAATCGGCTTTGCCTGCGCGGCCGAGTTGTCTGGCTCATACCAATCCGCGGCGCTCCCGGTGCCAGTCACCGCCAAATCATAACTAGTGTTTGATCCATAGACCGTGCTGCTATAGTGCCGCACGCGAACGTAATAGGTGCCAGTTCCTGTTGCCGTCCACGCAATCCGTGAGGCGAGACCTCCACCACTGTCATCATCTTGCGCGATTAAGATTGAGCCATCCGGTCCGAATCCTCCGTACAGGTACATGTACGTATCACTGCTCGAACCAAGATTCTGAGTTTGGATCACATAATGGGTACCGACGGTTGCGCTGAAGCGCGCCCAGTCATTGTCTCCTGCAAAGTGAAAGTTATGACTCTGTGCGCTTCCATTTACGCTCAACGTGCTGGCTTGAGAGTAGACGTCATCTGGCTCGTATGCATCTGGCGTCCCGCTTCCGGATATGCCTGTGACGCCCAAGTTATAGTTGGTCGTGCTGCCGGACGCACTGGCGCTATAATGGCGCACGCGCGCATAGTAGGTGCCATTTCCTGTTGCCGTCCACACAATCCGTGAGGCGAGACCTCCACCACTGTCATCATCTTCCCTTAGGATTGTTGAGCCGTTGGTGTCATAGAGGTACAGATACGTGTCGCTGGTGCTGCCTAGATTCGAAGTGGAAATGGTATAGACATTGTCAGCCACAGCAGTGAACTTGACCCAGTCGTTGTCACCGGCAACATGAAAATTGTGGGTTTGCGCGCTGCCATTGACGGTAATGGTGTTGGCTGCGCCCGCGGTGTTGTCTTGCTCGTACGCATCGGGCGTGGTTGTGCCGCCGCAGTTGATGGGAATGTTCATCTCCGTCGCTTGCAGCGCAAGCAAGGTGTTTATATACGTAGACGAATTGAAGCCATAGAGGTCGGTAGCAGAACTTGCCAGAGCATTGTAGGCATCGTTGATGCTCGAACTACTGGTCAGGTAAACGGTCAGAGCGCGATAGAAAATGCGCTCGGTAGGTCCGCGTCCAAACCCTACAATATTCCGACCATTGTACGATCCGCCCTCGGACATTAGATAGGCGGCATGATTAGCGATACCGCTGTTCGTGTGGACGCCGCCATAATCGCTCGTGGTGCAACGGAAATCGCTCGCTTTTCCTGGGTGTCCATAAATAGTTGGATCTGCCAAGCTCCGGAGCGCGCCGCCGG
>Ga0233421_10000701_pt1 | contig 13215 bp, 9 predicted proteins | sample Watercolumn_Mata_3_FD_182725 | JGI IMG/M metagenome (GOLD analysis project Ga0233421, IMG submission 182725) | Freshwater microbial communities from Lake Matano, South Sulawesi, Indonesia - Watercolumn_Matano_2014_107_MG | ecosystem: Environmental > Aquatic > Freshwater > Lake | place... | reverse complement strand
TACGGAGAAACAGAATTGAAGTTATCTACCCTGACAAGTTGATACAAAAATATCACGAGAAAATAATAAGAAACGTAATTGCCAATAGGCATAAAACTAACAATCTAGAAAAACTCACAAGAGATTTTATTGGAATAAATAATTTAGATGGCGTAGTGCTGGGTTGTACCGAGTTACCACTAGTTTTTCCCACGAGTAAATTTAACAATGTTGTCGATTGCCTAGATGTCCTGGCTAATGAGTTGTTATTTAGGTATTATTAATATTAAAAGAGGGAAGTATGAACGAATTTCCAAAGCTATTTATCACAAGAGAGGTCAAGGAAAAATATCCAGAGCTGGAAGAAGTTTTAATGCCGGTTTTTGGAGTGAGTGTCCATAAAGATGAATCTATTCTGACTGAGAAAGATTTTAGAACCGGAGATGTCTTAAATCAACCAGAAATAATAGCTTTCAGAGAATTTTTCCAAAGTTTTAATGTGGATATCAAAAAAACGCCGCCGTCGGTAGAGCATCTTTACCAAAGATTTGTTAAAACCGGCCGGATACCACACATTAACAATGTTGTTGATATTTGTAACAAGGTGGCCGTTGAAACACTTATCCCTACCGGAGTTTTTGATTTGGATAAAGTAAAAGGGGATATGGTGATGCGCTATTCTTTTGAGAATGAAGAATTTCATGAACTTGGTGGGGACATTGAAAAGCTTCCGGCTGGTCTGGTGGTAATTGCCGACGAAGAGAAAATTTTGAATTTATTCCCGGCCCGCGATTCAATTTACCAAAACGTCACTGACCAGACTAAAAATGTCATGATTTTAGCGGACAAGGTGGCAGGCATTGATTTACAGAAAACTAGAGCGGTCGTAGTGAAAATTGGCGAAATGCTTGGTGGGCAAAAGGGAGATTTGTTTACGGCGCAAATTATAGATGAATCCCCAAAAATTTATGCCCAAGCAGTTAAAGACATTCCTAAAGATGGCAAAAAACACCGGGTTTACGCCGGCATGCGGCCGACGGGATTTTTGCACGTTGGCAATTATTTAGGTGCGGCCAAGGGATTTTTGGCTTTGCAAGACCGGCCAGATTTAGAGTGTTTCTATCAGGTAGTTCAATATCATGGTATTACGACTCCATATGACCCAGAAACTTATCAACAAAACATCCGAGGTGTGTTTTTAGACTATCTTGGGGCCGGTCTTGATCCTAAAAAATGCCACATCTCTGTGCAGCTGGATGAACACATTCAATTGGCCTATCTTTTGAGTACTATTTACCAAGTTTCTCGGCTGGAAGATCTACCTACCTATAAAGAAAAAAAAGCCCAACACCCAGAGTATGTAAATATGGGCTTGCTTTACTATCCAGTTCTAATGGCGGCAGACATCCTGTGTTACAAAGCGGAGTTGGTGCCAGTGGGAATTGACCAGGAACCACATATTGAAGTGACTAGAGAAGTTGCGAGGAAGTTTAACACAATGTTTGAAGATACTTTTCCGGAGCCGAAAAGATTTGATACTCCTGGAAGATACGTACCTAGTTTACTTGGCGAAGGCAAGATGAGCAAAAGTGTGGAGGGCAGCTATATTACTTTAACGGATGATTTAGTTACGATTAAAGCAAAGTTAGCCAAAGCCCCCACAGATTCCGGCCACGGGGAGAAATTTCCGGAAAGTGGGCCGGTAGTTAATTTAGTAACTTTTGTAGAGTTGTTTGAAGGGCATGATCGGGCGCAACAATATAGAAGCCTGTATAAAGAATCAGGAATCAAGTATCAAGAGCTTAAAAACGAGCTGGCAGAAGCTATTTATAAAGAGTTACAACCGATTCAGGAACGAAGAAAATACTACGAAGCTCACCCTGAGCTTGTAGAAGAAATTTTGGCTGAAGGCAAAGACTACGCTTCCAAAATTGCCCGGGAAACTTTAACCGAAGTTCGCGCCAAAATGGGGCTATCTCCATTTTCTAATTAACCAGCCAATACTGATGCTTAAGGCAATGGCCCCAACAACTACTCCCTCTCCACTTCTTACGGCAGTTGCCCCAAAAAGCAAAAGGGTGGCTATTGCCGTGGGGCCAATTTCTTGAACAATTTCTCGCGTTCTCATGGCTAATTTTATTTCATTTGTGATAAGATAACCACTATGGCTGGAAAAAACGGGAATGGTCACATAAACGGCAATGGCTCGCCTCGCGGCGAAGCGGGCTCGCCTCGCGGCGAAGCGGGCTCGCCTCGCGGCGAAGCAGGCTCGCCTCGCGGCGAAGCGGGCTCGCCTCGCGGCGAAGCGGGCTCGCCTCGCGCCAGCGTCGACACAAGGCGCGGCGAAGCAAGCAAAAATGGCTTGCCTGCCGGCAAGCAGGCAAATGGAAAAAATGGCAAGAAGCTAGTCAAGGCTTTCAAGATGGAGTTGCAGTTGGACTTAAAAAGTTTCTTGCTTTATTTTTTAGTTTTCTTTTTAGCCTTAGTTACCCTTTCCAGTTTTTTTAATGGCCGTCCAAAGTTGGAAAACCGGTCAATTTCTACTGTTTTATCTGACGCCAAAGCAGGGAAGATCTCTGAAATTACCGTTTCCCAAGATTATTTAACTATTAAATATAAAGACGGGTCACAAGTAGAATCCCAAAAAGACCCCAACCAAGATTTGTCCCAAACTTTGTTTTCCAAAGACGAGTTAAACCTTGAGCCTAACAGTATAATTTTAACCAATAAAGACGATCTAACTAAGAACTTCTGGGTAGATTCTTTCCTCCAATTTGGGCCAATAGTCTTATTTTTCGTCCTAATGGCTTGGCTTTACAAGCGGCAAATGCGGGGGGCGGACTCGCTTTTTTCTTTCGGCCACAGCCCGGCCAAAATGTATTCCAAAGACATGCCCAAAGTCACTTTTGCGGACGTGGCCGGGGTAGATGAGGCTAAAAAAGAGTTGGAAGAAATTGTGGACTTTTTGAAAAATCCTAAAAAATACGCCGCCGTGGGAGCGCGCACCCCTAAAGGCGTGTTGCTAGTTGGCCCATCAGGAACGGGTAAATGTGTTACCGGAGAGACAATTGTTTGGACAAATAAAGGGCTGATGCCAATTGTAGACATTCCTAGATACTACTATGTTGACGAAGAAACCGGCCAAGTGTTTGGAGCAAAACTGGACTCGTTAATGATGGGTAAAATTAAAAACAATGACCAACTAGCTAGCCATTGGTATTGTTTGGGAGAGAGTGAAACTCTAAAAATAGAGACCACGCAGGGGTTTACCTTGGAAGGAACCCTGGAACATCCGGTGGCAGTTTTGGATGACCGGAAGTTAGCCTTTAAAAAGATTTCTGACTTAAAAATTGGAGATGTTGTAGCTATTCGGTTTAACGAACAAAGATTCGGGCATGATAAAAGTATTGATCAAGATACAGCGTACCTTCTAGGTCTTTTGACTGGAGATGGAAATATGAGTATTAGTAGCCGCGTGGCTTTAACCAGCGCTGATGGCGAGCTGGTTAAATTTTATAGAGATTATCTTAAAAAAAGATTCCCCAACATTAAAATTTACGAGAAGAGTAAATATGATTATGTAGTCTCCTCGTGGGAATTTAAACGGTATTTGTATTTGTGCGGGATCTCATATCTTCTTTCTTTTGACAAACAAATTCCGCCAGCAATTTTGCAATCACCAAAAGAAATTCAGGTGGCTTTTTTGCAAGGGCTTTTTGATACAGATGCTTCTATAGATAAAAAAAGGCCGGTCTTTGAATATACAACCGTTTCCGAAAAACTGGCGCGGCAAATTCAGGCGTTACTTTTAAATTTAGGGGTTGTCCCCGGGTTTAATGTTAAAGGAAAAGTAGCCCACGGTTATCACCGGCCGGTGTACAGAATTAACATAACCGGAACTTATTTACCTGTTTTTGCTCAAGGAGTAGGGTTTAGACTAACCAGAAAGAAGAAATTACTAGAAGAGAAAATTGCTCAAGAAGGTCAGGGGACTAACACGAATGTAGATCTGTTTTACGGGTTAGGTTTGGTGGTTGATGGAGAATGGCGAAAAATTTCTCGCGCGGGAAAATCTAACGAGTATTGGTCGAAAGTTATTCATCATATCCGGACTCGGAGAGACATTTCTCGGCTAATGTTGCAAAAGTTTTTAGCTTTTTGCCATGAGACGGGGCATAAGTCCGTGGAAACAATGTTTTTGACTAATTTGCTAAAAGCAAATTTATATTTTGTTAAAGTTTCCTTAAAAGAAAAATCCAAAAATATTGTTTATGATTTTACTGTTCCCCAAACCCACAGTTTTATTGGTAATGGGTTTATTAACCACAACACTCTTCTTGCCAAAGCTGTTGCGGGTGAAGCCGGTGTTCCCTTCTTCTCTATGGCCGGTTCGGAATTTATGGAAATGCTGGTTGGGGTTGGGGCCAGCCGCGCCCGGGATCTTTTTCAAACAGCAAAAAAAAGTAAACCAGCAATCATTTTTATTGACGAAATTGACGCCATTGGCCGGACGCGGTCGGTGGGAATAATTGGGGGACATGACGAACGGGAGCAAACCTTAAACCAAATTTTAATTGAAATGGACGGGTTTGAGCCCAATGAACAGGTGATAGTTATGGCGGCAAGTGTGGTTGGAGAGACTCCGGTGATGGTTCGTCAGGCCGGAACAACAAAAATATCCCCTATTGGCCAAGTGGTAGATGATTACTTTTCTGATAAGGAAACGGAAGGAGAAATGGCCACTCCGGGGTTGGAAACTCTGGGATTTGAACGAAAAATTGTCAGTTACCGTACCCCCAACAATGTTTATTTTGATCATAGTGCCTTTAAAGCTGTCAAGAGTGTTTTTCGCCACCGGGTTCGCGAAATTTACCGCGTAAAATATTTAGGGGGAGAAATTCTGGCGACCGGTAGTCATTCAGTATTTGTCCGCGACCGTTTTGGGTTACACCCAAAACCAGTGGACCAGTTGCAAAAAGGGGATGTTTTAGTTGATTTACCGCTAAAAGTAGCGGTGAAGGAAAACGGTCGGGAATACCGGGGTCACAAGTTTGCTTCCGATTGGAAATTAACCCTGCCTGTTTTTGATAAGGAAAGAGACGAGGTTTGGGGAGCTAAGTATTTATACGCCACTATGGACGCGCCAAATTTATCTCAGAGGACAATTGCTGAAGAAATTGGAGTTGCCCAAACGACAGTTTCTTTATGGCAAAGAGGGATTGGTTGTCCTAGAGAAATTTCTCGCAAATATTTTAAACACAATTTACCGGAAGAAGTAGCTGTTACTCCCCAACTTTTGCGGCTCATGGGCTATTATGTAGCCGAAGGATATGCCCGTGACGAGGTTGATTTTTGTTTTGCCGAAAAGGAAAGAAATCTATTTTTTGACCTGACGGACTTAATGAAGACGATTTTTGGTTTGGACCCGGATCACATAAGACGGACAACCCCCAATGCTGTTAACATTGTTTATAGCAGTTCACCGTTGGCTGATTTTTTGACCAGACATTGTGGTAAGGGGGCGAAAAATAAACATGCGCCGGAGTTTTTATTTACCGTTCCTAAAGAATACTTTTTAGAATTTTTGAAGGGAGTTTATTTTGGGGACGGCAGTTTGGATAAGCGGGGGAAAGGAGAAATAACTTCGGTTAGCCAGCGGTTAATTTTGGAGCTAAACTGGCTTTGCCGGATGCATGGCATTAAAAGTTATTTAGGGCAATTTAAAACAGTTGAAGGGAGGAAAATTAAAAACGGGAAACCTTTGGCGTCGGGAGTGGCCTACCGTCTGGGGTTTGGGAAAACGCAAAATCCTTTTGCAGTTACTGCGGTTCTTAAAAGAAACGCCACCAAAAGAGCGGTGGTTCAAGAGGTTAAGAAACTTCCTTACAATGGTTTTGTTTATGATTTATGTGGGGTGGATAACGAGGCATTTTTCGGTGGGGAAAGCCCGGTGTTATTGCACAATACTAACCGCGGAGATCTTCTTGATCCGGCTTTACTTCGTCCCGGCCGGTTTGACCGGCGGGTGGTTTTGGATTTACCAGACAAAGAGGGGCGGTTAGCCATTTTGAAAGTTCATCAAAAAAATAAACCCTTCGCTGACGCTCAGGGTAAACCCGCTGACGCTACCAGTGAACCCGGAATGGTAAATTGGGAAAAAGTGGCCCAGCGAACGGTAGGGTTTTCGGGGGCGGATTTAGAAAACATGTTAAACGAAGCGGCTATTGAAGCGGCCCGGCACAACCGTCCAAAAATTATCATGGAGGATTTAGAAGAAGCGGCCACCAAAGTCAAAATGGGCCCGCAAAAAAAGCGGATCCAGACGGATTTAGACAAAAAAATTACCGCCTATCACGAGGCCGGTCACGCTCTGGTTACTCACTTCTTGCCCCACATGGACCCGGTTCACCGCATCTCGATAGTTTCGCGCGGCATGAGTTTGGGCCACACTTTAATTCCTCCAACGGTTGATCGTCTCCACGAAACGCGCAGTCATTTAGTGGAGGAGATTGCTTCCATGTTAGGTGGGCGAGCCGCCGAGAATTTAATTTTTAAAGAGATGACCACGGGGGCTTCGTCTGACATTGCTCAAGCCACTGCAATTGCTCGGGATATGGTCATGGAGTTTGGCATGAGCCCGCTTGGCCCCATTAATTTTTCGTCCGAAGCCCAAATGATTGGTGGCCGGACTTATTTAGAGCCGCAAAAATTGTCTGATGACATGGCGGCCAAAATTGACGAAGCGGTTAAAAAATTGATTGATGAAGGGTACACCTTGGCCTTAAAACTTATCAAAAAACACCGCAAAACCTTAGACAAAATTGTGGTCAAACTTCTGGAAACCGAAACCTTGGAAGCAGAACAGTTTGAAGAAATTGTAGGACACAAGAAGGCAAACTTAATGCCAAATTCCTAATGTCTAATTTCTAATAAAAATCCAAATGACAAATGCCAAATTTGACTTGGAGGAACGGACGGCAAAATTTGGTGAGCAAATAATTAAATTTGCTAAAAGTCTTCCCAGAAACATTGTCACCTTGCCCCTGATTGACCAGTTGGTTAGAGCGGGGACAAGTGTTGGGTCAAATTATTGTGAAGCTGATTGTGCCGAAACCAGAAAAGATTTTGAACACAAAATGGGAATTAGCAAAAAAGAGTCAAAAGAAACAAAGCACTGGTTAAGAATGATTGCTTGTGCCGAGCCAGATTTTACAGAAAGATCAAGAGAACTTTGGAAAGAGGCCCACGAACTAAATCTGATATTTACCGCCATAATCAAAAAATCTCGTCTGAAAAATTTTGAAATTCGGAATTGAGTATTTTGTTAGACATTAGGAATTAGAAATTTGAAATTATGGAATTGGTCTTAATAGACGCTCACGCTATTTTGCACCGGGCGTATCATGCCCTGCCGCCCTTGACGAATAAAGAAGGGGTGCAAACCAACGCCGTTTACGGGTTCGTTTCTATGTTACTACGGTTACTTGAGGAACTTAAGCCCACCCATTTGGCGGTGGCTTTTGACATGCCCGGGCCGGTGTTTCGTCAAAAAATTTGGACCCAATATCAGGAAAAACGGCCGGAAGTTTCTTCTAATTTGATTGACCAGTTTCCCTTGGCTCACGAACTTTTAGACAAGTTAAATATTTCCCATTATCAATTATCTGGTTATGAAGCGGATGACATCATAGGCACCATTGCTAAACAAGCCGTTGGTCTTCAGAAAATTCGGAGAACTCAGAAAATCAGAAAATCAGAAAAATCTGATAAATCTGATAAATCTGAAACTCTGACCGGTCAGAAATCTGAGTTTTCTGAAATGTCTGACGGTCTGGAAGTAATTATTGTTACCGGCGATCGGGATTTGCTCCAATTAGTTAATGATCAAGTAAAAGTTCTGGTTCCGGTTAAAGGTTTTGGGCAAACAAAAATCTATACCAGAGAATTAGTCAAACAAGAATTTGGGGTGGAGCCGGCGCAGTGGGTGGATGTTAAAGCTTTAAAAGGTGACTCTTCAGATAATTACCCGGGCGTGCGAGGCATTGGGCCAAAAACGGCCCAAGATTTGATTGCCAAATTTGGAAATTTAGAAAATTTATATAAACACTTGGACGAACTGCAACTTAAACTTAAACTGAAATTAGCCGAAGGGGTCGAGGATGCGGGACTTTCTAAAAAATTAGCCACGATTGTTGCAGGCGTGCCGGGGGTAAAGTTGCAGTTAGATAAAGTTGCCGTTGCAGAGATTGACTGGGAGGCGGGGGCTAAATATATGAGGGAGAAGTTGGGGTTTAGGAGTCTTGCTGACAGAATTCAAAATTTAAAATTCAAAGGTCAAAATTCCAATTCAAAAGTCAAAAGCGAGGATAAGAACGAAGCCGCCTCCGTCGCGGACTCCGGCGAGCCAAGGCAGTTGGGGTTGATTTAACGATAATTTTGTTTTACGCGAAGCGATAGAAGGGAATCTTCATACAAAACATCCACTTGCCGATCAAATGGTAAGGCGAGTAAGTTCGTTCGAACACAAATAGTTTTTCTCCCGGGCCATTCTTGTTCGCACCAGTCAAAAAAATTTGACCCCTCTTTATTTTCAGCTCTTTTCCAAAAAGCGCTGGGGATGGGGCTGGCCATAGTTAAAAGTTCGCGAGCTTGAGATTCTAGAAACAATTCACTGCCGCCAAGGGCCGCAACGATCACAAACAAACCAGTTAAAAAAAATGAACGCGAAAGCATGAATATGGATTATAATACAGTTAAATGAAAATTGCCTTGGTTCATGATTACATAAAAGAATTTGGGGGGGCGGAGAGAGTGCTTATGGCTTTGCACGAGATGTACCCAGAAGCGCCAATTTATACGGCGTTTGTAACCCCCGGCAGTACTGCCGCCCGCGCGTTTGCCGACGCCAAAGTTATCCCTTCGTGGGCAAATTTTATTTTAAAGTACGGCAACCTCCATAGCCCGTTGCGGTTTTTAATTCCTTTAATTTGGGAAAGTTTTGATTTTAGTGGCTATGATTTGGTGATTTTGTCCAGCAGTGGGTATTTGACTAAACCAATGGGGGTTTTGGGGCACTTGCGGGGTGTGAGGGTAGCTTGTTATTGTCACACGCCGTCAAGATTTTTGTATGGGTTTGAAACTCAAGCCGAATGGCAAAGATATTTACCGGTTAAAATTTATGGCTATTTAGTGGCCCATTTTTTAAGATTGTATGACTGGTTGGGGGCGCAACGGGTGGACCAGTTTATTGCCAATTCTAGAAATGTGGCCGGAAGAATTAAAAAATTTTATGGGAAAGACTCGGTCGTTGTTTATCCCCCTGTTTACCTTCAAGAGACCACCCCTCTTGAAGCTGGCAAGGGAAATTATTATTTGATAGTTTCGCGGATTGTGGGGATGAAGGGGATCGATTTGGCTATGAAAACGGCGAAAAGATTGGGAGTGCCGCTAAAAATTGCCGGAGAATTTGCGGGCCTGAAATTTTTAAGCCAAGATTTAGAAAAATTAAAAGCGGACAACATTGAATTTTTGGGGCCGGTAACCGAGAAAGAGAAGTTTAAACTGATGGTTGAGGCTAAAGCGTTTTTGGCTTTGGCACAAGATGAAGATTTTGGGATAACGCCGGTGGAGGCCATGGCTTGTGGGACGCCAGTAATTGCTTTTAAAGGTGGGGGGTATTTGGAGACGGTGATTGACGGAAAAACAGGAGTCTTTTTTGAAGAATATAGTGTGGAAAGTTTGATAGAAGCGATCGGGAAAATTCAAAAAATAAAATTTGATAAAAAGGTTTTGCAAGCCCATGCCCAGAAGTTTTCCAAAGAAGAGTTTGTTAAAAAAATAAAAAGCTTGGTGGGAAAAACAATGATTTACCTGTAGTATTTTAAATCTCCCGTTCGCAAGGGGACGCCTTGCGAAGCTGGAGGCACGAAATTGGTTTTGTTAAAAATTAATGCCAGAATTACCTGAAGTTACCACCATTGTTAATCAATTAAAAGAGTCTTTAGTAGGCAAAACTATTAGCGGGATAGATGTTCGTTTAGCCAAAAGTTTTATTGGCCAAAAAGAACAAGTTTTGGGTTCTAAAATTCTTGATATTCGCCGAAGAGCGAAGATGATTATTATTAAGCTAGACAATGACAAGAATTTAGTGGTGCATCTGAAGATGACGGGACAACTAATATATGGAGAAAGTAGAAATGAGAAAGCAGAAAGCAGAAAGAGCGAAGAAACATTAATCACCTTTCCTGATCCAATTCCCTTTGCGGGAACAACGCTACCAGGGAAAACGACGCATGTAGTTTTTACTTTTAATGACGGATCAAAATTGTTCTTTAATGACATGCGCCAATTTGGGTGGGTACGGGTGGCGACGGAAGACGAATTAAGAATTATGAATTATGAATTAGGAATAGAAGCATTAAGCCCGGAATTTACCCCAGAATACTTGGCAAAGATTTGCGAGAATTGGGGGAGACCAATAAAATTACTTTTATTGGAACAAAAAAAGATTGCCGGTATTGGGAATATTTATGCTAATGAGGCCTTGTGGTACGCGGGGATTTCACCTATGAAACGAGGCCGCGAATTAACCAATAACCAAGTAACTCAGTTACACAAATCAATTAAAGAAGTTTTGGAAATGGGGATTAAATATCACGGGTCAAGCGCGGGGGATGAAGCGTATGTGGATGCTTTTGGCAAAGCGGGGGAAATGCAAAATCACACGGTTGTTTATCAAAAAGCGGGGAGTGACTGCCTGCGGTGCCACCACAAAATTGTGCGGTCAACTATTGGGGGGAGGGGGACATTTTTTTGCCCTAAATGCCAAAGTTAGGATCTAAGATTTTTCTTTTGATAGTTGGCGCAACCCGCTTATTGGCACATGAAACTTTTTTATTATATTAATAGCCTCACGAAACCTACCCCCCCCCTATTATACGGAGTATCTCGAAAAACAAAAATCTCCTAAATCCTTCCTCCGCACCGGCACTTGCAACGGTTCCTCGAAGAACTTCTTTCATTGGCTTATTTTCTCTCTCTTCCTAAAAAGTCAAGTTTGACGCTACAATGGACGGATAACGAGAAGGCTTCTTATTCACGCATATGCGTCAGTAAGGTACCGTTTTGGGGAAGTGTTACAATTGCGGGATGGAGAGCGGGATGGAGATTAGGAAATTAATTTTACAAAACTTTCGCAATTATCCTAAAAAAGTTTTTGAATTTAGTCCCCAGACAACTTTGATTGTTGGGCCAAATGCGAGCGGGAAAACCAATATTTTGGAGGCGGTTTATGGGTTAGCGATTGGAAAGAGTTTTAGAGCGGAAAAAGAAGATGAGGTCATTGGTCAAATTAGTCAAATTGGTCAAATTAGAGGGACGATGAAGGAAAATGATTTAGAAATAATTTGGGACGGCAGAAGTTTTTTTAGAAAAATTTATAAAGTTAACGGGGTGGGGAAAAGACAACAGGATTTTGTAGGCCAGTTTCGCGCCGTGTTATTTTGCCCGCAAGACATTGAAATTATCACAGACTCTCCTTCAATTAGACGAAAGTATTTAGATTTAGTTTTAACCCAAATTTTTAAGGATTACCGGGTGGCGGTTCGCATTTATGAAAAGGCGTTACGGCAAAGAAACAGGTTGCTGTGGCAAATTCGAGAGAAGCGGTTAGCGGTTAGAGTAGAGCAGTTAGAGTATTGGGATAATTTATTAATTGCTAATGGGAAGATTATTCACGAAAGGAGACGGGAATACTTAGGATTTTTAGGGAGTTTGGTCCGCCTGCCGGCGAGACAAGGGGGGTTGGGGATTGAATATGAACACTCTATCATTTCTACGGAAAGGTTGGAAAAATATGCGGCGGAAGAAATGGCGGCGGCAACCACACTGGTGGGGCCACATAGGGATGATTTCTTTGTAAAGATACAAGAGACAAATTCCAAGAAACAAAGAGACGTTAAACATTATGGTTCCAGAGGCGAGCAAAGATTGGCAATTTTTGATATTAAATTGGGAGAGCTGGCTTACATTGAAAAAGTTACCGGGGAAAAACCAGTGTTACTTTTGGATGATATTTTTTCGGAATTAGATCACGCCAATCGGCATAAAATTTTAGAAATAATTCCCAAACAGCAAACTATTATGACGACCACGGATTTGCATTTGGTGGAGAAAGCCCGCTTGAAAGATTTTACACTTTTAAACCTGCCGTGATTGGCAGAGCATTGAACATATTCCAAACAAAAACGGCGAAGAAGTAAATGTATTCCCAAAGGGCGTACACTGTTCTAGTTTTTAGAAACTGCCACAGAAATAAGAATAAGACAACAAGAGTCAATGAGCCATTTAAAATTGCCACTACAGGAGAAAATAAAAACTGATAAAATGCGAAGTTTAAAGAGAAAATGAAAGTTAGAGAAAAGCCGATTGCGGCCATAAGATAATGAACGTGCGGAAACCGTTTAGTGGTAAAGATAGGGATAAACAGAAACTCTAACATGGGAATAAAGAGGGGAATAATAATATGGGGCTGTTGGGTTAATTTGTAAGTGTAAACAAGTAAGAGGAGGAAAAGAATTTCAAGGATAGAAAACCCTACTACCGCGCAATGAAACATCCGGCTCGTCTCTCTCTCTCTCCTCCTAATAGACTAAGTTGCATGTTTTGAATGTTAAAATTAGGAGTTCTTTTAGTGAGAAGATAACAGGGTAAAATAAAGACCCACGGGGCAACTACCCCACAAAACAACAACAAAACTTGCACAGATAGTTTATATCATGATAATCCGAACTTTTGCAAGCAAAAACGGGCTTTTCCTTCGGCTTGGCCAAAGAAAAGGGTGTGGCACGAAATATCCACAAAAGGAAAGGAACTAGTGCGGCTTGATCCTTCGGGAGCCAGCGAGCAGGGCAAATATGACAGTTCCCCCTATTGTTCCTAGTAAAATCAGGTCGCTCCCAGGGTTTTGGTCAAGAAAGTTTACGGCTTCTACGGCTTTTTCTGGAAGGAACACCCCTCCGGCACACAGAGTCAGGATAACGAAAGCGAAGGCGGCTGTCAGGTGGGGCGCAGGGCTCTCGTTAGCCCTCTTTTTTGTCGCAAGCCGTTCCTCCCGGTTTCCATACCAGGGTAGGGCGGATTGATGGGAAAAGCATCATAAACCTCCTCATCTAGAAATCTTTCTACGCTTTGAGAAGAAGTAGCCATGACTAATTATACCCTAACTATAGGATAGTT
>Ga0233421_10000700_pt1 | contig 13222 bp, 10 predicted proteins | sample Watercolumn_Mata_3_FD_182725 | JGI IMG/M metagenome (GOLD analysis project Ga0233421, IMG submission 182725) | Freshwater microbial communities from Lake Matano, South Sulawesi, Indonesia - Watercolumn_Matano_2014_107_MG | ecosystem: Environmental > Aquatic > Freshwater > Lake | place... | reverse complement strand
GAGCGTGACCCGCGGCACTTCGATCAAAGCCAATCTCGCGGACGTCGCCGTCGCCGGGAAAACCGGCACCGCCGAATACTACGGTCCCAAGGTAAATGGGCATTTGCCGACCCACGCCTGGTTCACCGCGTTCGCGCCGTACGAAAATCCGCAGATTGTCGTGACTGCCTTCGTCTACGGTGGCGGCGAAGGCTCCGAGGTTGCCGCACCGCTCGCCGCCGACATTTTACGCGCCTACTTTCAACTGCCTGCCGATTCGCCGCTCGCCAGCGCGTCTGCGCCCTCCGCCGCGCCGCCGGTCGTCGCGCCACGCGCCGCGCCGGCGCCGGGAAGTGCCCCCGTCGCCTCGCACAAGTACGTTGGGAAATTGCTCGGTGTGGATGGCTGGAACAATGAACAGCCGGGTATTTTCGGTACTGCGATCGACGCAAGTGGGCGCGGTGTCCCCGGTATGCGCGTCGTCGCCGACAAGTGCGACGGCAATGTCGTCTTCTCCGCGACGACCGATGCGAATGGCGCGTTTAGTTTCAATGCGCTGTATTGGAAAGATTCGGCACGCTGGTGTGTGCGCACACTTGCGCCTGCGAGTTCGGAATCATTTGGGGTGGAAGTGGTGCCGTACAAAAGGTATACGGTGCAGTTTGTCCCAACCCAGTGACCAGAAAAATGGTGGGACAGTAAACGACGCACTGTCCCACTGTCTGACGGTTCGACTAATCGTACCTTCTTCCGGATCCCTCCAACTGCAACTCCCGGTGCCGGAGCAGCACGCTTTGCACGACACCTTGCGCAGCGAACAGCGTGATGAGCGAACTGCCGCCGGAACTAACGAACGGTAGCGGAATACCCACGACCGGCATTAATCCCAGGTTCATCCCAAGATTCACGTAACTCTGCACAAGCAATGCAGCGACAACGCCCACGGCGATCAGTTTGCCGTACGGCTCGCGCGCCAGCATCGCGATGCGGATCAGCCGGAACAAAATGAACACGTAGAGCGCCATCACGAACAGCGCGCCAAAGAACCCCAGTTCTTCGCCAATGACCGAAAAGATGAAATCAGTCTGGCGAATGCGAAGAAAACGCAGCTGGCTCTGCGGTCCGCCGCAAAAACCCGTGCCCCACCAACCACCTGAGCCAATCGCGATCCGCGCTTGAGTGACATTGTAACCCGAACCCAACGGATCGCGCGTCGGGTCAACGAACGTCAAGATACGCTCCTGCTGATACGGACGCAGATTCGTCCAGATGAACGGCGCCAAGACGACGACGATTGCCAAAACAATCAACACGTCGCGCAGACGCATTCCCGCCGCCAGCGCCATTATCCCCCACGTCGCGCCAATAACAATCGTCGTGCCCAGGTCCGGTTGAAAATACACCAAGAGCATCGGCACAAAGACAAAGACAAACGAGATCGCCAGGTGACGCCAGCGCGTCATTTCTGCGGCGTGATCCGCCATATATTTCGCGGTGACCAGAATCAACGCAAGCTTGCTCAACTCGGATGGCTGAAACAAAAAGAACCGCAAATCAATCCAGCGCTGCGCGCCATGGGTGATTTGACCGATGAGGAAAACCGCCACGAGCAAGCCAATGGTCGCAATCCATATGATCCAGCGCAGCGACGCGTAGATCCGGAAATCGAGCGCGGTCAGGACAAACATACCGACGATGCCGACGAGCGCATATATGCCTTGCCGGACAGTTGGGCTTGACCAATCGAGCGGCTCACCGGTAATGCACTCGGTCGCGCTGTAGATCATTAGAAAGCCAATCGTCGTAAGCAACAGCGTCGCCCCGAACAGCCAGGGGTCGAACAGCCAAAAACGCGGACGAACGATCCGATCCATCGTGAAGATCTGGTAGGGATGTTCAATAAAGCATCCCTACATACTCCCGCACGTTCCTACGCCCGCGCCCCGCGCGTGCGGCGCGCGGGCGCGCGCCGCCGTTCCGGCGTCAGCCGCGTCGGCGCGCACGCGCCGACGACGGGGATATTCGCGATCAGATGCTCGCCCCGGTTCGTGTGTGTCATTGAAACCTCGACGCGCGCGCGGTCAATCTCAACATACTTGGAAATCACGCCGATCATTTCGTCCTTCAGAACGTTCAGAGTTTCGGGAGAGATATTCGTGCGGTCCTGCGCCAGAACCAACTGCAAACGCCGCTTGGCAACCTCAGCGCTGTCTTGGTCCGGCTGGCGATTAAGAATGCGCGAAAGAAAATTCATGCCGCCCCCTGTGCCAGTGTCCCGTGTTCAGGATTCAGGATTCAGACTGCCCGCTGAATACTAAACACCGAAAACTGATTCGCAGTTCACTGCTTTCGGAACAAATCCGTCAAACGATTCAGCCACCCTTCCGAATGGTCAAACGCCTGGAACGGCACATTCTCGCCGAGCAGGCGCTGCGCGATACGCGTGAAGGCTGCGCCTGCCGCCGTCCGATCCTCCAGCGCGACCGGCTGCCCCTTGTTCGTAGACGTGATGATCGTCTCGTCCTCCGGCACGATGCCGATGAGTTCGATGGCGAGGATTTCGAGCACATCCGCGGTGTCCATCATCTCCCGGCGCCTGACCATTGCCGGACGCAGACGATTGATGATGAGTTTAGGCGAGCGCTTTTCGCTTGCTTCCGTCAATCCAATGACGCGATCGGCATCGCGCACTGCCGACACCTCAGGGGTGACAACGATGATCACTTCATCGGCGGGGGCAAGCGAATTCTTGAAGCCGAGTTCGATTCCTGCAGGTGAATCAACCAGCACGAAATCAAATTCCTTTTTCAGGTCGTCGCACAGTTTGATCATCTGCTTTTCGCTCACCGCCGATTTTTCGCGCGTCTGCGCGGCGGGGAGAAGCACCAATTCTGGAAGTCGTTTATCTTTGATCAGCGCCTGGCGCAGGCGCGCGCGCCCTTCTACCACATCCACCAAATCGTATACGATGCGATTCTCCAAGCCCAGCACCACGTCGAGGTTCCGCAGACCAATGTCCGCATCTACGCACGCAACGCGCTGACCACGGCGCGCCAGAGCGACGCCGATATTCGCGGTCGCCGTCGTCTTACCAACCCCGCCTTTGCCTGATGTGATGGTGATGACTCGTCCTGGCATTGATCTCCTCCGTGTAGGTGGAGGAACGCTTGAGCAAACGCCCTCCAACGCCCCTACCCCGTATCTATGTTCCCATCCACGGTTCCACAATGATGTGCCCATCGCGCACGCGGGCGATTTCGGGAAACCGCCGCGCGCGTGGGCCAGAGGCATCCGGAGCGCGCGCGATTTGCTTGCCAATCCGCAACTGGGTTGGCGCGAGAATCAGCGCGCCCACCATGGCGTTCTCGTCGCCCGCGGCTCCGGCGTGAACGACGCCGCGCAATTTGCCCCAGACGATCACATCCCCCACCGCGATCACTTGCGCGCCGGGGTTCACATCGCCGAGGACGACCACCGTGCCGGCGTAATTGATATTCTGCCCGGAACGCACAGTTCGCTCGATGAGCAGGGCGAATTTCTCACTCGGCGCAGGAGCGGGTGCGGGTGGTGCGCTCGGCTCCTCCGCCAGGGCTTCTGGCGGCGCGGGCATCGCCGCGCGCACCTGATCGAACGCTTCTTGTGCGCGTGCCGCGCCGCTGACCGCCGAAAGCGTCATTTGATGCTGCGCGAGGAGTGCGATCAATTCCTCGATCTGCGTCACGTTGAGCGCACGTCCACCGGTCTCTAGGAAAACGCGCGCCCCCTGAAAAAACGTTTGCGCGCCGGGACGGTTGAGCTGCGTGGTCAGTTCGTGCAATACGTCGTGCCACGCGCCGCCGCCCAGCGTGACTGCCACTCCTTCACGCGTGCCTTTGAATGTGACGATGCTCATACGCTCAAATCATACAACCGATACCGCCGCGTCAACCTGTGCGTCCACCACGTCTATTCTGCGAGTGAGCGCGTCCGCGCGCGGCAAACGCGTACTCCTTTGGCAGTTCTGGTATCCCTTCCACAAGCACGACGATGGCATCGCGCCGCCATGTCTCCCCCCATCCGCGTCTGCGTATCGGCAGCGCTCTGAACTTGGACTGAGCCCGCCGATCTTCGAAAGCGGTCTGCTGGACCAGGATTCCAGTCCTACACCCTGGATACATTATAACCGCAACTCTAGGAATTTACAATTGCAGACACACAAACACACAAACGGGGCTATCCCAACAAGTGCCCCCCGCGGCTTGCTCTCCCCCTATCCTCTGTCCACCGTCCACTCTTCACTGTTTACTACTCACCAGCCACTCTGCGTACAATTTCTCCATCCGCCCATCGCGTTTCATTGCGTCAATCACCGCGTTAATCTGCGCGAGCAGCGTCGGCGCGTCTTTGCGCACCGCGATCACCATCAACTCGTTAACGAGCGGCATGCCGACCTGCTTGATGCCACCTTCGAGGCGCGCGAAATCATTAAGAGCGACCAGATCCGTGAAGACCGCCTCCACTTGACCGGCGCGCAACGCGCGCAGCGCATCCACCGGAGCATTGTATGTCCGCAGATCAAATTTCAACCGCCGCTGCCATCGCCGCGCGAACGCGTCGCCCGTCGATCCCAATTCCACGCCGATGGCTTTGCCCTGTAAGTCGTGATATGTCTTCGTCGCCGCGTCGCTCTCGCGAATGACGATGTGCGGTCCGCCATCAAAGTATGCGTGTGAAAAAAATACGTCCTCCGTCCTTTTCGGATCGTAGGGCAGCGCGGAAATGATCGCGTCGAACTGTTTCGCTTTGAGCGCATCGTATAAACCGTCGAACCCCGAATAGACATACTCGACGCGAATGGGCGTCTCGTTCGCGCTTGACCATTCACGGACGAGTTCGTCTGCCAGCGCGATGTCGAGTCCGGACAGGTTTCCTTTCGCATCATCCGATTCAAATGGGGGAAAAGACGGATCAATTCCGACACGCAGCACCCCCTGCTCCACAATCTGCATCCAATTCGCGTCCGGCTTCGCCGGCGGCTTGGGGAACCATGTGACGAACGCGTAGATGGTCATCACAATGAAAATGAAGACAACAACCGGGAGCGTTCCAAAACGAGGGAAGGAAGGGTGAAGAGCCTGCCCTGAGCAAACGGAAGAGATGAAGGATGAAATAGTCCTTGCTACTGCCGCCTGCCTTCTGCTTTCTGCCTGCGCCTGTTGACCGCGGACTGTGAAGGGATGACTACTTTGCATACTTTTGCACTTCCCAATAGATCGGCTTTGGATCGAACTCGGGTGTGACGAAGGTGAAATAGTCCAAATACGTTTGGGCAGGAAACGGATAGCGAAACGCCCACAGCGCGCACGCGTCGAGCCAGTCCCAGTCCCTGCAAATCTCGTACGCGCGCACGGTGTTCGCGATGCGTTCAGCCGGATGCACCGCTTTGGTCCAGCGCGGATGATCGTTCCAACCGCCTTCCGTAATGAACGCGCCTTTGGCAGCATCGCCATTCCGCACCATGATCTCGCGCAACAATTCGGCGCGGCGAAAATTCACGCGCCGGGCGGATGGCGCCTCATCGGCAAGCGCGTTCCAGCCGTAGGCGTGAATTGCAAGAACATCGAAATAATCACGCGCACCCGCGTCGTACATTTGCTGCAAATAATCCAGGTCGTCCATCGCGTCCACGCTCCCTGGCGGCGCGAGGGTGGGCGCGAGCGCGCCGGCGAGAATTCGGACTGACGGCTCGGCTTCTTTCGCGCGCGGATAGACCGCTTGCAGCATCCGCGTGTAACCCGCCGGATCAACGCCGCGATACCCCCACTCGAAATTGAGGTTCGGCTCGTTCCAGATGACGATGTGCTGAACGCGTCCCGCGAAATGCCGTGTGAACGCGGCGACAAAGTTTGCGAACGCGGGATAGCGCGCCTCATCGAGAAAACTCGTCACCGCCTCCTTGGGACGCGCCCAGCGCGGCACATAGCCCAAACGCGCGACCACCCCAAGCCCTTGCCGCCGCGCGTGATCCACGACGAGATCCGCGTGGGTCCAATCAAAGTTCCCTTCGTCGAACTCGATATACTCCCAGGGAAAATACTCGATGACCCAGGACGCTCCCATTTCGCGTACCATCTCGAAATTCTTTCTGATCTTCCACTCTTCCACTTCATCGGTCACGCGCGTATGCACGCCCACTTTGGGATTCGTCGTGCGTACGGTGTGCTGCGGACCCAGCGTCACGAGAATCGGCGGTGGTGCGGCAAGCGCGTAGAGGAGCGCGAGCAGCGCGGCAGCTTCGAGCACGCGAATAACTCGCGATAGCAAAACACGGAGCCCTGGAAACACAGGGACAGGGCGCATAGCTTCGCTCGGGTTTCCGCGTCTCCCCGTCTCCTTGTCTCCATGTCCATTGCTTGGCACTATGCCGCCCATTGACAAATCACCCATACCCGCATTAGAATACCTCTGCAACTGCACCTTATCAACCACATGAAACTATCGTCCGCGCGCTTCGCCGCTCATCTTTACTTTGACCAGGAGGATATTGAAAAATGGAAAATGGCGAAGTCGCGTTATTCATTGACTTTGAAAACGTTCGTTATGGCTTGAAAAACAACTTTGGACGTGAACCGGATCCGCAGACGCTGATGGGAAAAGCGCGCAAGTACGGCCCCGTCTCGCAGGCGTTTGCCTATGCCGACTTTACCGAGCACCCGGATTTCTTTCGGCGTAAACTCGAAGTCGCCGGCATCACGCCGCGCGATATTCCGCGCCGCAGTCCGGACGTCGCGCACAAGTCATCGTCGGATATGGCGATGCTGATGGACATTATTGACTGCCTGCTCGACCGCCCCAATGTGTCTACGCTGATCCTGATGACAGGGGACAGCGATTTCATCCGCGTCGTCGCGCGCGCCCGGCATCGCTTTAGCAAAAAGGTGATCATCTCCGGCGTGCCTGGTAGCGTCTCGAACGACCTCATCGCTTCTGCCGACGCCGCCGACCCGATCGTCGAACCGGATGAGGCGCCCCTCCCCACTGCCGAACCGCTGGCGCCACCCCCGCCGGTGTTCGAATCGTCTTTGACCCCGGAGATTCTCAGCAGCGACGCGGCAGAACTCTCAGACACTGAACGCCACTTGATCAAACTGATTGACTATCTCGCCAGGACTCGACCCTACCTGACATTTCTGTTTGTCAAAACCCATGCACTTGCCCCGACGAGTCAACTCAATTTGAGTCCGATGCAGGTGGATCTGATTCTCGGCAAGTTCAAAGAGCGCGGCATCTTGCGCGATGAAGTCAAAGAGCAAGATGGGCGCACGTTGCGTTTCCTCTATTTTATCCGCGATAACCCGCTGGTGCAAAATGTGCTGAAGGAAACGGCTAGATCGTTGTGATGTTTGCGCGGCGTTGCGCGCGCGATAGTTTCCTGTGGGGCACTTGATTCGACGTTCCTCCCCTGTGGCGCTTCAGCAACGCTATTTTCGCGGATAACTCGCTGGGACTTTGGACAAATCAATATCATACCTCCAGACCGGACCCCATTCACCCGCCCACGCGGCATCAAACGCGCTGCAGTGGTCTTTCAAGTTCTGGATATACGGTTTGATCAGTGATACATTCTCCATGTAATTCGCAAACGCCGCGGGGACATCTTTCACTAGCAAATCTTCAGCTTGCTGATAGAGCGCGAGCGCCTTTGGCTGATCGCGTTCTTGATCTGCCTTGGTGAACAGCGCGTCCAGTTCTTTGTTACAGTAACCGAAAGGTGCGGCAGATTCGGCGCCGCACATCCAGAACATACTCAGCCAATTGTGCGGATGCGGGTACTCCTGCCCGTATCCTTGCAGCGAAATCAGCGGCTTTGGTTTCGCGTAGCGCGGCAACTGATTCGCCGGGTCAAGCAGAACCGGACAACCAAACACCTGCGCGAAATTCGCGGCGAGAAACGCAAAGCGCGTTTGATTTGTCGGCGACGCGAGGTACGTCAACTTGATTTCGCCTAGTTTCGCACAATCCACTCTCGGATTGTCACGCGTGCTTTCTTTCGCCGCGTACCCACCATTGATGAGCGTCTGCACTGCGCCTTTTGGATCATACCTGGGAACACCGGGCTTGTCCGGCTGCGCGCCTGGAATGCCTGGCGGCATCCACCGTGCGTATGGCTTGCCGATTCCTTTGAATGCCTCGCGCACCCAACTCTCACGGTCGAACGCCTGCGCGAACGCGACCCGTACATTCAGATCGTCGAATGGCTTGCGCGCACTGTTGAACGCAATCGCGTAGACGACCGCTGTCGGCATCTGCGTCAATTCACTTTTCAGCGCGGCGTCCGCGTGGATTAGGTTCCAATCAGCCGCTGAAAGATTCGTCGCGAGATCGACGTCCCCCATTTTGTACGCGTCAAGCAAACCCCTGCCGCCGGAGAAATAAATCAATTCAAGGCGATCCAAGTTGGGCCTGCCGCGCCAATAATTAGGATTCGGCGCAAGAATGATCCGCTGGTTTGGTTCGATGGACTGGATCACGAACGCGCCGGTGCCATTGTGCGCCTCGGGACGAAACCACCAATTGTCAGGATCGCGATCCACCGACTTTTTGTCCACTGGAAATGCAGCGAGCGTCGCGGCGACGGCTTGCAAATAGCCATTCGGCTTTTTGAACGTGACGACCAGGTTCTGATTATCCGTCGCTTTGATACCCAGATTGCTCAGCGCTTTATCTACATCTTCCGGTTTGGTTTTCGCCGGATCGAGTTGGTCTGCTTCCGCCGCGCCCTTGATGTCGTACAGCAAAGCGGCGTCGGTCTTGTTGGTGATGCGCGGATCGAGCGCGCGCTTGAGCGCGTATTCGTAATCACGCGCGGTCACTCCAGTCCCGTCAGCCCGCCTCAATCCTTCTCGAATGTGGAATGACATCTGTACCCCATCCGGCGATGATGTCCATTTGTCTGCGCCGCCTGGGACAACGTTCCCTTTTTCGTCAATTGTCGTGAGTCCTTCATAGACGAGTTTGAGCAAATGCACTTCGCTGCCGAGCGGCGCACGCTGGGGATCCAACACATCGGGATAACCTGTCAAACCGACGCGCAACACCTTCGTGGTCGGCGGGGGTGTTGGCGATGCTGGTGCTCCTATCGGTGTCACAACGGGCGACGGCGACGAGACGGCGGAGGATATTGAATCCGGATTACACGCTGGAAGACAAACGAGCGCAAGCAGAAACCCGACGGTGATCTGTTTTCTCATTCCAATGAAAGACACGCTCCTCGCCTAAGTACAAGACAAGGAGCGCAATACTTTTTCAGTCCCCAGCGAGCGCTTCAGCGGCACAGAATTCGCACAAGCTCCCGCTAAAGACTCTACTTTGGCAACAGGGCAATATCAATGTCAATCGTCATCGGAGTCGCGTCGCCAGGGAACCAGCGATTCTGCGAAGTGGATTTGTAATCCTTAACCCAGGGCTTGACCAGATACGCGTTGACGCTGTTCCAGATGAAGGCGGCTGGCGCGTCCACCATCAACAGGTCGTGTGCTCTGCCGTAGAGTTCTAGCCGCTTTCTGGGGTCCACCGTCGCGTCTGCTTCGTTGAGAATCTGGTCGAGCACCTTGCTCGAGTACTTGATGCGATCGGCGACGGTGCCGGTTTTCCAAAACAAACTCAGCCAATACTGTGGATCCGGATAGATGCCACACCACCCCTGGAGATACACCTGCGGCGCAGTCCTGGGATCACGCGCCAGGTTGGCGTACGCGGCTTGATCAACTGGATACAATCTGGCATCCACCCCGAGCACTTGCTTCCATTGCTTCTGCAGCCACTCAAAACGCGCGCGGAGGCGCGTATTTTCGACGAACGTCAATGTAATCGGCGGAAGTTTGTCCGCGCTGACGTACCTGGATTCGGATAACGCTTTCTGGGCGGCAGATGGATCGAACGCCCATCGCTTTTCGTCAACCGGAAAACCGGGGAACCCTTTCGGAATCCAGGTCAGGGTCGGACTGCCTGCGCCGCGCAAGACCTCTCGTACAAACGCGTCACGGTCAATCGCCAGTGCGAACGCCTGACGCACTCTGAGATCAGCGAACGGTTCTTTATCGAGCGCAAACATCGCGGCGAAGGTGCAGGTTGAATTCGTCACCAACTGCTTGGCGATTTCTGCGTCCGCCTGAACCTTTTCAACATCCTCCGGCGTTAGGACGACCACATCGAGATCGTTTTTCTTATATGCTTGCACTGCTGCGGCTGAATCGGCGAGGTACGAGTATTCGACGGCAGTCTTGGCTTTGGCACCCCAGTAGTTCGGATTTGCCTCAAACCGCACTCGCACCCCGGGCTCAATACTCTTGGCGACAAACGGTCCGTTGCCACTCAATGATTTGAGAGTGTTCCAAGTATCCCTCACCGCGCCAAGGTTCTCTTCTTTGATGGGATACGCGACCCAGGTTCCCAGCACGACGTGAAAATATGGCGCCGGCTGCGCGAAGGTGAGTTTCAGCGTCAAGCAATCATCCTGGCTGTAACCCTCCTTGCCGATTCGACAGGGCTTGCCAGCCGCGTCCAAGGGCTGAATACTTGCTTCCACCACGCTTTCGAGTTTCTTCGCGTCATCCAGTTTTGTGTCCGGACGCGCGTTACGCCAGTCCAGCGCGCCCTTGACTTCGTCGGTGAGCGCAGCGTATTCCCCCGTGGACTTTGGGTTGATGTTGCGCTTGAGCACGTACGCATAGCGCGTCGCATTGAGTACCGCGCCATCGCTGTACTTCAAGCCCTTGCGGAGTGTGAACACCAACTCAGTCGCGTTGGCATTGTATTCCCATTTCTCCGCTGCCGCGGGAATCGGCTCCAGATTTTCGTTAAAACGCGTCAAACCCTCGTACAGGAGTTGCAGGTGCGCCCATTCGCTAACCAGAGTGGATCTTTGCGGGTCCAGCACTTCGGGCAGCGCACCCCCGTTGACGCGCAGTACTTTGGGACGTGGAGACTCGGTGGGATTGGACACGAGAGTCGGAATTGGGGAAACACTCTTGCTGGTGGGGCGGGGCGTACTGGTCGGACTCGCCTGCGTCGCGCTGCTGGTCGGCGACTCAGGTGCCGGCTCCGGCGCGCTGCACGCGACGAGCAGTGCGAGCACGCTCGTCGCAAGGATAATGAATAACGTACGGATGGTGACTTGCCTCCAGAAGATATGGGGGATGGGAGGTCGGAAGTTGGAAATCGGATTGCAGCCTCCACTTTCCAACTTCCCGTACTAAACCTCCAACATCCAATCTCTAATCTCCCCTAAACCAGATCACATGCGACCCAGTGTCCGCCTCCCATGTCACGCCAGGCGGGGTCTACGGCCTTGCACTTGTCAATCGCGATGGGGCACCGCGTATGAAAATGACAACCGCTCGGCGGGCGCACCGGCGACGGCACATCGCCGACCAAGATGACGCGCTCACGTTTTTCCTCGACCACCGGATCCGGAATCGGCACCGCCGACAGCAGCGCTTTGGTGTACGGATGCAGCGGGTTCTTATACAACGAATTGCGGTCGGTCAGCTCGACAATACGCCCAAGGTACATCACCGCGACGCGATCCGAAATGTGTCGCACCACCGACAAATCGTGCGCGATGAACAGGTATGTCAGGTGGAATTTCTCCTGCAATTCCTCCAGCAGGTTGATGATCTGCGCCTGAATCGAAACGTCAAGCGCGCTGATCGGCTCGTCGCACACGATGAAATCGGGATTCACGGCAAGTGCGCGCGCGACCCCGATGCGCTGCCGCTGCCCGCCGGAGAATTCGTGTGGATACCGATTGACAAAGTACGGATTCAACCCGACAATCTGTAGGAGTTCCTGCACGCGCTCTTTCTTCTCTTTCCCCTTGGCGATGTTATGCACTTCGAGCGGCTCGCCAATGATATCGCCAACGGTCATGCGCGGATTCAGCGAGGCATACGGGTCCTGAAAGATCATCTGCATGTGGCGGCGCATCTTGCGCAGTTCTTCACCCTGCAATTTGCATAGATTCTTCCCTTTGAAAACCACATCTCCAGCGGTCGGGCGGTACAATTGCAGAATCGCGCGCCCCGTGGTGGACTTGCCGCAGCCGGACTCGCCAACCAGGCCCAGCGTCTCGCCTTTGCGAATAGAAAAATCGAGACCATCCACTGCTTTCACGTCCGCCACTTTGCGCTGGAAAATAATCCCCTGGGTAATCGGGAAATACTTCTTCAACCCTTTGACTTGGATCAAACTTTGATCCTGAGCGGTATCAGCCATTTTGGATAACTCCTTGTTCTGAAATCAGCAGTCAGTAGTCAGAGGTCAGTAGTCAGATTCTTCTGACGACTGTCTACTGACGACTGTCTACTGTCTACTGTCTTCGCAGTTTCTGCACGTCCTGCCAATTCCAGCACGCGACCCAGTGGCGCACCGCGCCGAGTTCCAGCGCAGGGTTTTCGTTCGCGCATTTCTCCGTCCGATAGCGGCAGCGATCATAAAACGGACAGCCCTTGGGCATTTCGATCAAATCCGGCGGCAACCCTTCGATCGGCGTCAGTTTGGACTTGAGCGCGGCATCGAGGCGCGGAATCGAGCCGAGCAGACCGAGCGTGTACGGGTGCAGTGGATTCGCAAAAATCTCCTTGTTCGACGCCGACTCGATCACGAAACCGGCGTACATCACATTGATCCGATCCGCCAGCCCGGCGATGATACCGAGATCGTGCGTGATCCAAACGATCGCCATCCCCAGCTCGCGCTTGAGCCGCTTGACGATGTCAATGATCTGCGCCTGAATCGTCACATCGAGCGCGGTCGTCGGTTCGTCGGCGATGAGCAACTGGGGTGAACAGGAAAGCGCCATCGCGATCATAACGCGCTGCCGCATCCCGCCGGAGAACTGGTGCGGATAATCGTCAATCCGTCCTTCCGCTTCCGGAATGCCGACCATTTTCAACAGTTCGACGGAACGCTTGCGCGCTTGCTCTTTCGTCATCCCCAGATGCAGTTCCAGGGCTTCGGAGATCTGCGTGTTGATCGTCAGCACCGGATTGAGCGAGGTCATCGGGTCTTGAAAGACCATCGCGATCTTGTTGCCGCGCACCGAACGAATTTCTTCGTCGTCCACCTTCAACAAATCGCGCCCCTGGAACATCACTTGTCCCGCGGGGATCTTGCCCGGCGGCTGCGGAATCAAGCGCATCACGGACAACACCGATACGCTCTTGCCACATCCCGATTCGCCGACCAAGCCCAGGGTTTCGCC
>Ga0233421_10000699_pt1 | contig 13229 bp, 10 predicted proteins | sample Watercolumn_Mata_3_FD_182725 | JGI IMG/M metagenome (GOLD analysis project Ga0233421, IMG submission 182725) | Freshwater microbial communities from Lake Matano, South Sulawesi, Indonesia - Watercolumn_Matano_2014_107_MG | ecosystem: Environmental > Aquatic > Freshwater > Lake | place... | reverse complement strand
TCCACAGCACGAAGCCGGTTTGCCGTCCCAGGTAACGGCCGAAAATCTTGGCCAGCGACTCCACCGCCAGAAAGGTCTTGCCGCCGCCCGTGGGCACCTTGAACACGACATTGGGCACAGACCGCTCCGCGCCATCCTGCCGCGGCGAAAAGGGGGTTTCGGCTCTCGATGCCGGCAGCGTGTCCGCCGCGCGCAGCGCCTCCCAGGTGTCTCGGGCGAAATCGGGGATGGGCAAGCGGAGATTGGGATTTTGCCGGGCCAGCTCCGCGATCTGGTCGGCGTTCGCCTTTTGCTTGACCAGCTCGGTCAGGTAATCGTCCAGCCGCGTCAGCACGCGGCGTTGATAGTCCAGTTCTCGTAGCGCCATGTCAGCCGCGCTCCATCCGGTACAGCGCCCAGGGCAGCGGGGCGTATTCCACCGGGATGTTCTCGGCAGCCAGCAGTCTTTGCGACACGAACCGGGCGGGGGCGAACACCAGATGCGGCTTGCCCGGCTTGCTTTCGGCCAGCGCTTTCGCCTTCGCCAAGGTCAGCGCCGCGTCCCGCGACTGCAAAAAGGCCATATCGGGCCTGTAGATCAGCCAGACGTGGTAGGCATCCGACTCCCCCAAGTAGCCCAGGCCGTCGCTATCCGGTTCCGTCGCCTTGGCCGGGTCCAGCGGCGTGCTGGTCGCGGTGTGGAACAATAGCGCGCCCAGCGAGGCGAAACTCGGCAGGGCCTCCCCGGTCAGCAGCTTGTCCATGTCCACCGGCTCGCCCAGCGCGCAGTAGGTGAAGGACCCGCCCAGTCCTTCGGCCTTTTCCTGTACGGTTTTGATGCCTTCCACGGTCAACACGCCATCCTTGACTTTCCTCTCGATCCTGTCGAAGCGGTGGGCCTCCAGATTCTCGATGCCGATAATCTGGTGCAACAGGGCGTCGGCTTTCTTCAGGTCGGTGTAGGTCAGATTTTTCTTGAACAGTTCCTCGCGCTGGGTACCTGTGTAGGCATAGCCCTGGATGACATGCCGCACCCGCTCGGCGGTTAGTCGGTCGGCATAGTCTTCGCACTCGACCAGGATGAATCTGCGGTCGCCGCCATCCTTGCGATTGGCGGCCAGCACGGCATGGGCGGTGGTGGCGGAACCGGCGAAGGAGTCGAGGATAAGGGAATCGGTGTCGGCAGCAATTTCCAGAATCCGCTCAATCAGGCGGGAAGGCTTTGGCGTGATGGTTGCCTCAGCCCCTGATAAGTCGGGAAAGATGTCGCGCAGTTCTTTCCGCGCCTCGTCGGTATGCCCGGCAAAACCGTGTGTCCACCATGTGCCGGGAACGGTGCCCCCGCCTGTTTTCAAAAGATGCCGGTAACGTTTGTAGGCAGGCACTTTTCCTTTGCCATCTTTGCCCCAGTAGATAAACCCTTCAGCAATATGGCGACTGTGCTCCTCCTGTGAGTAAGCCCAAACCCGCTCCTTATCGGGATAAATTACTTCTCCCGTATTCGGATTGGTAATTGAGTAGTACAGATTTGGCCTCTCATCCGCCGTCTTGTTACAAGTGTAATCACTGACCCTGAATACCCCTAAGTCATCCTTCAGGCGGTACTGTGAGTCGTTCTGCTCAGTACGCTCCAACAGGTTCCGGTTCCAGCCCGCTTTCTGATAGACCAGCAAATAGTCGTGCATCGGCGCAATGCCTTTTTGATCGTTAGCGACTGCATATTTCTTTTGCCAGACAATGCAGGCTGCGAATGCTCCCTCCCCGAAAATCTCATCCAGCATGGACCGCGCCCGGTGCATCTCGTTGTCGTCCAGCGTCACCCAAAAACTGCCCGCATCGCTCAGCAGTTCATGCAGCAATCGCAGCCGGGGCCACATCATGGCGCACCACTTGTCGTGCCGCAGGCCGTCCTCTATGCCCACCGGGTTTTCCTTGAGCCAGGACTGCATCAGCGGGCTGTTGACGTTGTCGTTGTAACACCAGCCCTCGTTGCCGGTGTTGTAAGGCGGGTCGATGAAGATGCAGTCCACCTTGCCCGCATAGAGCGGCAGCAGGCTTTTTAGGGCGTGCAGGTTATCGCCATGGATGATGAGATTGCCGTCCAGCCGCGCTTCGCCGATACCCTTGTCCGGATCGGGCGCCAGAGGCCTGTGCGGTACGGCCAGATGATGATTGAAGACGTATTCCTTGCCCTTGAATGTCAGTTCCGTCATGGCGTGTGCCTTCTGGTTTGATGTCGAATGGTCGTCGGTTGGTTTGGGCTGATGCCCCATGGCCGGCGGCGCGAAGGCCAGCCGCCGGAATCTTGTACGGCAAATTCGCGTGTCCACGAATATCCGCTCTTCATGTGCACCGAAAAAATTCCACCTTTTTGGAATGCCCGGGAGTATGACGGAGGCTTATGCAGAAGCTAGCGAACAGGCGCAAAGCTTCGCCGTTGCTGGGTTGTTCTGGTTCCAGTCTGTAACATGGGCACAATCTTGGGCACACTTTTTGAAGTCATGCCCCTATTCTGGCAGATGCCCGCCCCGCCAGCGCCGACTTTATGATTTTGCGAAACAGATTCAGCGGCCCAGGTCATCAAGTGATTCAAGCCCCAAGCTTGCCAGCCGCCGATTCATCTGCCCAAGCCGTTCGGCCATGCCTGCCAATGAGGCATCGGCCCGCGTCGCGAAACGCGACATGGGGGTAGTTACCGGCAAAACCATCGACGGTTATGCGGTCGGCATCATAAAAAAGCCCCGATAATGGGGCTTTACGAGGGAATTACGAGCAAACTACGAGATAGTTACGAGATACCTACTAAGGGTGTCTCGACCATTCGGTAGAGATGCCGGCATCGACAACAAGGCATCCATCCGCAATTTGAAATTGCACCAAGATGGATACACCCCTGTTTTCAGGGCGGTTCTTCCGCAAGGCTTTTCTTTCTCGATGACGAAGGATTGCCAGCCGGTCCCCGGTAATCCACGGATGGTCTAGCCTTGGCTTGTGGGCTTTCGAGCGCATTCTATTTCCGCCTACTTTATTCAGGAACAATCCTTTCCAGCAGGTCGACGACCGCCGCGTTGGGTGCGTATCGCGGCATTCGGGGTCCATCAGCGGATACAAGGCTTCCCACAATTTCGGGTCAATCCAGGCATCCAGCCGCCGGTATCCTTGCCGTTTCAAGTTCTTCCGGTAGTCGCGTTGATATTGGCGTCTAAACGCTGGATTACCCCAATCGCACTGCCTGTAGTCATCAAGCATATCGCACCCCTCAAAAAGCGCCCTAATTACTCATGTGTCGCTGTGTTCACAGTATACGACCTCGATGGCCTGCCCACCTTCGGCCCTGGGGATTGATTACGGCGGATGTAATGGCGCTCTTCCAAAACCATCAGCACGGGCGTCAATTCGGTTGCCAGTCGGAAATGATGTTTGTGGGCATAATGACAGTCGCGAAAGGCGAAACCTTCCAGCCGTTCAGCTCGTATCCAATCCCATCCGCCACGGCCCGCACGCGCACGGATTCCGCACCATTCAGAATCCGGGGCGGTCGTCGAACTCGTAAGCGCCATAGTCGCGCTGTGGCGTTCGTTCCTGCTTCGGTGGACTGTCACCGATACCGCGTTTCTTTCGCAAGTCATAGGCGCTCAAGATGGCGTTGGCAATGATCTCTAAGCCGTGTCGAGTCTCACCGTCCTTCTGATGCTCGGTCGGCTTGAGATTGCCTTGCACCGATACCGCGTCACCCTTGGCCAGTCGAGACAGTTTGTCGGCTACATCGCCAAAACAGACGATGGTGATGAATGCCGCTTCGGCGTCACCTTCCTTGGACTGCCCGACATTGCATCTGATGGTGGTATTGCTCCATCTGGTGCCTGATGCGCTAGTTCCTGACTTGGGATCGCGGACAAGCTGCCCGCTTGCGAGTGCGTTAAGCATTGGGTTCATCCCTCTTGCCGCAAAGGTGTTTATCCGTCGAAAACCATCCATTTGTTGCCGCGCCCGATTCCATGCCCACGCCACAATGGACGATTCCCGGATGGTGCGGACTGGGTGCGGCATGGCTGCATCCTGAACAGGTCACCAGCGCCGGTATCGGTCGCCCTGGCGGTGGTAGCTGACCCTCGAAGTGCGCGGTCAATACGTCCCAGTCCTTTGGGTCGTTCCAGGTCAGGTCCACGAGCATTTCCTGAACGGCCGCGTCGTCGTCGTTGTGGATTTCCCGGCAAACTCGGGTTGCCGCCGTCACCAGTCGTTCGGGTAGCTGCTCGATGGTTGCGCGGGGTCCTGCCTGAATAGTGGCCGCAGGGGTCGAAGCTTCAATTTCCTGAAAACGTCCACCCTTGGTACTGCAAAAACTGTAAAAAGGGGGTTTTTGCAGTTTTTGCAGTTGTGAGGGTTGGCATTTTTCCGAATCCATGCCCTTCAGACGGTCGAGATAGCTCATCATGCAAACCCCCTCGGGTTCACTTCATACACGGTGCCAGGCCGGCCGCCGGTGTCGGTCTTCGTGGCCGCCAGCCATCCAAGCTCAGCCAGCAGCCCCAGGGCGTCGGCTGCCTGTGCCCGGTCGGAAAGTTGCGTCCAGCCCGGCCGCCATACCTGCCAGCTTGCGAACGTCCGGGGCAGGTCGCCCTTGCGGATGCGGGTAAGGATGGCCTTCGCCGCGCCCACCTCGGGTATGGTGACGCTGGCATAGGCCCGGCAGGCATGGGTTTCCAGGTACTCAGCCCAGGCCAGGGCTTGCAGGGTGGCACGTTCCGATACCGGCCCGGTGCCCCCGCCAGCCAGGTGCAACACCAGCGCCAGGCCGGGAACCAGCTTCCGGTACTTCGCCAGGTGCGATTCCATCGCCGGATGCAGATCGCCACCACGCAGGCGGGTTTCCAGGTCGGTGCGCCATTCCAAAAACAAGCTGCCTGCCTCATGCGAAAACCGCAAAAAGGGTGCACCCTCGGGCTCCCCGTCCATGCCGGTATCGCGTTGCGCGCCGATGGCGTCAGGGTCGAGGGCGTCCAGGTTCTCGAACACCTTGAAGGCCGCGCGCTTGGCGTCGCTATCCGGCCAGCGGTCCACATTGCGCCAGTCGCCCACGGTGTCGGGCCATACCAGCAGCCCGAAACGCTGGATCAGGCCATCGTCGCCCGCGCCTCCCTTCACCGCATGGCGGATGTACTCGGCAATCCGGCCCGGTTGGGTGGAACCCAACAAGGAGAGACAGACGGCGGGAATGTGCAAGTTCAGGCCGCGCCCGATTCGGTCGAAGGTATAAGAGCTATCCCCGTTCCAGCCGGTGAGATAGAAGCCGCGCGCTTCGGCCTGGTCTTCACGATCAAGGTTCTTGAGCAGGGAAACCATTTCATCACGGTGCACCAGCAACCCATTCTGATTCTGCCGGTGCAACTCCCCCAGGCTAGCCGCGTTACTGTCCACCGCGATGAATCGGCGCAGTGTCGGGGCTTCCGGTTCCTCGTCAGCCAGGTAGTCGGACACGTCAGCCCCCGGCGTCTTGGACAGCACCTTGCGCGCCGCCTTCTCGCCTTCCTCGGCCTTCAGCTTGGCCAGCTTCACGGCCCGCGCGTAGTCCTTGGCTTCGTTCTGTTGGGTTTCAGCGGCCAAGGCCGCCAGGCGCTTGATGGGCGACAAGGCCGCTTCCAATGCCGGGGACTTCAACGCGCCAGGACGCCCCACCACCAGCGCCCATTGATTCGGCGTCACGGTCCAGTCGGTGCGGGCTTGGGGGCGGATACCCACCTTGCGGCCAATGATGGAACCTAGGCCGGCCATGATCGCCGCCGCCACGAAGTCGGGGGCGCATTGAACCCGCTCGCAGATGTCGGCAGCCCAGGGGCGGATGGTGTCGGGCAACAGGGCCAGGTCGAAGGCCGCCACGGGAGGCAGGCCGTCGGGCAGTGGGTGCGGATCAGGCCAGACGTTACCCTCTGAACCGCCCGCTGGCGCATCATCATTGCCAGGTTGATACACACCCCTTGCCGGTGCCGTTGCGTTCGCGATGCAGGCAGCCACGGCTTCCAGGCCGCGCAGTGACGCCAGGTCGTTGAAGTCGGTCAGCTCTGGTACGCGGTCGTCCCCAAACTCGGGAACCGCCAGTACGCCGCCCACGGCCCGCGCCGCCTCAATGGCGTGGGGATCGGGCTCGCCGGTTGCCTTCACCAGATCAGCCAGAATCACCAGCGCCGCCGCCGGGTAGCGTTCGCGCATGGCTTTCGCCACCGCTGGCAGGTTGCCCGACGATAGTGCCGCGATACCGGGATGTCCGGTCGCTTCCTTGGCGGATAGCACGGTCGCCACGCCTTCACCGGCCATTAAGGTCAGGCCCGCGCCGTCGCCATCGGGCAGGCGTTCGGTTGCCCAATACCCGCCCACCTTGCTACCGCGCCCGGCCAGCGCTGCCTTGCGCTTGTCGCCGTCAATCAGTTCCAGGGTGGATAGGCCAGCACCTTGCTTGACGGGAACCGCCAACAAACGCCCGGTCAGTGCATCGCCGCCCGACTTCGGGGAATAGCCCAGGATCGCCGCCGCCGCGCCCGCGTCAATCTCTCGCAGGGTGGCCACGGGTGAAACCCGCTTGCGTACCAGATAGGGATGGTCGGCTTTCGCTTCGGTCGCTCCGTCCCAAATAGCCTTTGCCTTCCGCGCCGTGTCGGCCCGCTCGCGGGCTATCTCGGCTTCCTCTGTCGCGGCCCGTTCCGCCGCGATGCGCCGCCGCTCGGCAAGCTCTTCGGCGGTCGGTGTCTGGTGCATCCCCTCATCGCGCCAGCCGTTCGCCTTGGCCTCATGGAACAGCGTCCCGATAGTCACCCCGCCACCGGCCCGGATGCTCTTCCATACGTCGCGCGCATCCTTGCCGTTGAACGAATCGGCTTGCTGGCTCCAGGCTTCCCACAGGTCAAAACCAGTGTCGGCAAGTTCGGACTTAATCGCCATACACATGCGCAGCCAGGTTTCGCGGTCGCTGGGATCAATGAATGCCAGGGCTTCGCGGATGCGGTCTGTGTCGATAGAATGGCTTGTGTAGAGTCTTTGCAGGGTCGCGCCGTGCCAGCGGTCGCGGCCCTTTGTTTGGGTAGTCATGCCGCCCCCTTATGCCTTGCGGCTTTTCTTGATTTGGGCGGTCAGCCATGCCTCTATCTCGGCTTCGATCCAGCCGACGGCTTTTGCGCCGACAGAAATCGGCTTGGGGAAAGTCGGGTCGTAGTCGCCCGGCCTCTTGGGGTTTTGCCGCAAGCGGGCATAGATGCTGGAACGGGAAAGCCCGGTGCGGGCTTCAACTTGCTTGCGCCGAAGGATGGTTAGCGCGGTTTGGATTGGTGCGGCCATGTTTCGCTTTCTCCTGTTGAAGGTGAAGCGTCCCGGAATAGCCCGGAACATGACACGCTATTATTTACATTTCCAGCGGGATAGCTGCCAGTGTCCGCAAAGCTCCCGCTTTGCGCATGGGTTCCGTCATGCGCAGACAGGAAACAATCAAGGCTGCTTCTTCTTTTCCGCCGCTATCACTTCGGCAAGTTTCTTGTGCGACAAGGGAACCACTCGCACCAGCTCATTCGCGGCCTTGGATGCTGAAATGGTTGGGTCAATTTTTTCGTGCCAGTATTTCAGGGCGTCCTCGATCAGGGCGTAATTTTCAGCGTGCCGCCTCTTCGCCAATTCAACAGCCGGTTTTGTGCCGTGCATTTTCTCTGCCCATGATGCCCACAAGATTCCCGCCCAATACTGGGCGTCCACCGCATACGTCCACGCCTCATCATGCTTGTCGGCTTTCTCGGCTTTCATTGCCTGCACGGCATAAGCAACGACGGCGAACATCGCTTGCAGCAATGCAAAGGGAGCGCTTTCTGGATCGCGCTTACCATAAAGCGACAGCCCGATTTCTTCTACTGCCTCGTCCCCGTTTGTTGCAGGATCGTCCCATGCCTCACTTATTGTGCTCCAGAAAAATGATTCCGGGTCCTCCAAATAGTCACGCTCGGGGTTGTCTGCCATCAGCTTGCGGCTCATTTCAACCCAAAATTCCCAAGCGACATTCAAGGCTGAACCCGCCTCGGTTATTGGCGTGCGCAACTCACGTGGCACACGTTTTGTCATCTCATCCATAGCGTCCCTTTCACGCATTGCCCCTGAATCAGAAGCCGCGCCAGCCGGGCAAGGGTTTCCCGGTTTTCGCCCTCGGGGATCAGCCTCGGGCTAGGTGCGGCAAACCATTATGCCGCCGACTGGTAAGCCTTGCCGAAAGGCCCGATGATGACCTTGCCGCGCCCGTCCTGAATCTGGCTATCCACGAAGTCAGCCCACCATTGCAGCATTTCCCGCCGTTGGTCGGCATACTGCGCCCGGTTGTAGACGCCCCGGATGCCCTTGGTTTCGTGGGCTAGGCATTTCTCGATCCAGTCCGAATTGAAGCCCGCTTCATGCAGGTGCGTTGATGCCGTCCGCCGGAAGTCATGAATCACGAAGTCCCGCACATCGATTTCCAGCGCCCGCACGGCGACATTCAAGGTGCTTTTCGCTATGGGTTGTTTCAGATCGCCACGACTCGGGAATACCCATTCGGAACCGCTCGCCAGTCCCTTCAATTCCTCGAACATCGCCACCGCTTGCCGGGACAATGAAACAAGGTGCGGCTTGTCTTTCTTCATGCGCTCGCCGGGGATCGCCCATTCCGCTTTCTCCAGGTCAAGTTCCTCCCACTTGGCTTCGATCAGTTCCGATTTCCGCACCATGCACAGAATCAGCAGATGGATTGCCAGCTTGTAGGCTCGTTTGATACTCGATTGGTAGATTACCCGCAGCAGCTTGCCGACTTCCTCCGACGATAGGGCTACGTCCCGGCTTCTGGCACTGGCAATAAACTTGGCTTCGATTGCTGCCGCCGGGTTGAATTGGGTTTTCTCCCGCGCAATGGCATAGGCGAATAGACGCTTCAGCACGTTGCGGGTTTGCAGCGCCATTTGATCGGCCCCGCGATTCTTGATCTTGTCGGTAATCGCCAAAATGTCGGTCACGGTCACGTCGGCAACTTGCTTGCTGCCAATCGCCGGGATCACGTCCTTATCCAATACCCGTTTGATATTCCGGGGGCTACTGTTCGCCGGTTCCACAATCTCGGCATACCAGCGCCGGGCAAAGGCTTCCACCGTGTCGGCTTCCCTCGCCGCCTCTTCCTTGGCCTTGGCTTTCTCGCGGGTTTTCAAACACCATTCACGGATGAAGGCTTGCGCCAATTCCTTGACGGCGTGGGCGGCATCCTCGGGAATCGTATCGCCGCGCCGCAAGGCCATCGGGGACAAGCCACGCCCGGCCAGTATCTTGCAATCGTCCCGCCATGATCGGGCTTCGGCCAGTGAATAGGTCGGGTAGTCGCCTAGCGTGATTTTCTCTTGCTTGGTTCCACGCCGGTAGCGCATCCGCCAAACCTTCGCACCGCCGGGCATGACTTCCACGAACAGCCCGCCCCCGTCCGATTCGCTAAACGCCCTCTCGCCAGCTTTCAGGTTCCGCAGCTTGGTATCCGACAGCGCCATGATTCACCCCTTCCGCAGTGCGTGTTCCCATGAAAGCCCGCTTGATCTTGGGAACACTGTTTCGCCTTGGGAACACAGCCTGAAAGCCTTTACTGGCGCGGCATTCAGACGATTTTCCCGCCTTGTGTGCCCATGAAGAAAGTGATTTCTCCGCTCTCTGAAAAGTTGTCTAGGGAACACCACAGCATCGCCTTGGGAACACAACTTTTCATTTTGGGCACACATATGGGAACATATTTAAGCGGATTGCTGCGGAACATGCAAGCCGATAACGGAACAAAAAGCCCGCAATTACGCGGGCTTATGGGGTGTTTTGCGGAAGGCTTTGGACTACGCCGGAAGGCTTGTTATTTTCCTATGCAAAAACTGGCGAAGATGCGGCCCAGGAGGTCGTCGCTGGTGAATGCGCCGGTGATCTCGGCCAGGGCGTGCTGGGCGAGGCGGAGTTCCTCGGCGAGGAGTTCGGGTGCGCGGGTGGCGAGCCGTTCGGCGGCTCGGGTCAGTGCGACGCGGGCGCGGTCGATGGCGTCGAGGTGGCGGCGGCGGGCGGTGAAGACGCCTTCGGCGTGGTGGTCGTAGCCGACGCAGCGCTTGAGATGGTCGATCAGCAACCCGGTGCCCTCGCCGGTCTTCAGCGAGAGACGGATGAGCGTCTCCCTGCCGTTGTCCTCCAGGCCGGGACGATGGCCGGTGAGGTCGATCTTGTTGTGGATGCGGGTGACCGGCAGGCGTTCGGGAATGTCTTCCAGCAGGATCTCGCTGCCGGTGGGATCGTTGTCGTCGATGAGCAGCAGCACGCGGTCGGCGCGGGCGATTTCGGCGCGGGCGCGGCGCATGCCTTCGAGTTCCACGGGGTCGTCGCTGGCGTCACGCAATCCGGCGGTGTCGATGACATGCAGCGGCAGACCATCGATCTGGATCGTTTCCCGCAGGGTGTCGCGGGTGGTGCCGGCGATGGCGGTGACGATGGCGGTCTCGCGCCCGGTCAGCCAGTTGAGCAGGCTGGATTTGCCGGCATTGGGACGGCCGGCGATGACCAGGGTCATGCCTTCGCGCAGCAGACAGCCCTGGCGGGCGCTGGCCTGGATGGCGTCCAGCGTCCGGGCGAGTTCGTCCAGCCGTTCGCCAATGGCGCCTTCACCGAGAAAGTCGATGTCCTCGTCGGTGAAGTCGATGCTGGCCTCGATGTAGAGCCGGAGCTGGATCAGGGCCTCGACCAGCGCATCGATGCGCCGGGAGAATTCGCCCTGCAGCGAGCGCTGGGCGGAGCGGGCGGCCTGTTCCGTGGCGCTGTCGATGAGGTCGGCGATGGCCTCGGCCTGGGCCAGGTCGATCTTGTCGTTGAGGAAGGCGCGCTCGCTGAATTCGCCCGGACGCGCAGGGCGCGCGCCGAGTCGCAGCAGGCGGCGCATGAGCAGGTCGAGCACCACGGGGCTGCCGTGGGCATGCAGTTCCAGAACCGCTTCGCCGGTGTAGGAGCGCGGAGCCGGGAAATACAGGGCCAGGCCATGATCGATGGGCTGGCCGTCGGCATCGAGGAAGGGACCGAAATGGGCATGGCGCGGCGGCAGTGATTTGCCGAGCAGCGCGAGCATGAGGGTAGGTACGGCATCGCCCGAGACCAGGATGACGCCAACCCCGCCGCGTCCGGGCGGGGTGGCGATGGCGGCGATGGTGTCGCCGGAGGCGGGCGCCGGTATGGCTACCCCGCCCATTGTCGCGAGGAGGACCTCAGGCCTTGGCCGTAATGGCGGCGCCGATGGTCTTGTTGATGTACCACTGCTGGAGGATGGACAGGACGTTGTTCACCACCCAGTACAGCACCAGACCCGAGGGGAAGAAGGCAAAGAAGCCGGTGAACATGACGGGGAAGAACTGCATGATCTTCGCCTGCAGGGGATCGGCGGGTGGCGGGCTGAGCTTCTGCTGGATGAACATGGAAACACCCATCAGCAGGGGCAGCACGAAGTAGGGGTCCTTGGAGGACAGATCGGTCAGCCAGCCGATGAAGGGCGCCTGGCGCATCTCGACCGTCTCGATCAGCACCCAGTACAGGGAGATGAAGACCGGAATCTGCACCAGGATCGGCAGGCAGCCGCCGAGCGGGTTGACCTTCTCCTTGCGGTACATCTCCATCATGGCATGATTGAGCTTCTGCTTGTCGGCGCCGTATTTCTCTTTCAGCTCGGCCAGCTTGGGCTGGAGTTTGCGCATGTTGGCCATGGAGCGGTAGCTCGCCGCCGAGAGCCGGAAGAACAGCGCCTTGAGGGTGATGGTCACGAAGATGATGGCCAAGCCCCAGTTGTCGAAAATCTTGTGGAATTGCTCCAGCATCCAGAAGATCGGCTTGGCGATCAGGGTCAGCGAGCCATAATCGACGGTCAGGTCCAGCCCCGGCGCGGTGGCCTCGAGTACGCGCTGCAGCTTGGGACCGGCGAACAGTTGCGCCGTGACGGACGTGCTCTCGCCCGGCTTCACGTCCACGCTGGGCGAGTAGGTGCCGATGACGAAATGATGGTCCGAGAGCGCCTTGGTGTAGAAGCTGTTTTCCTGGCCGGCGGCTGGAATCCAGGCGGCGAAGAAGTAATGTTGGATCATGGCGATCCATCCCTCGTTGGCTTTCGCATCGAGGTTTTTGTCGGCCATGTCATTGAAGCTGATCTTCTTGTACTTCTCCTCGGGTGTGTAGAGGACGCCGCCCGTATAGGTGCGCACGAACTGATCCTTGTTCTTGTCGCCGGGATCCTTGCGCTGTAACTGGAGGTACTGGCGGGCCGTCCAGGGCGCCTGGCTGCCGTTGGCGACCTGCTGTTCCAGTAGGATGTCGTAGCTGCTCCGCTTCAGCACGTAGGTCTTGGTCACGGTGACGCCCTCCGGGGTGGTCCAGTTCAGAGGGACGCGCAGTTCGTTCTGCCCGTCGGCCAGACTGTATTCATCCGCCTGAGCTTGCCAGAGGCTGTGATGGTTTGGCGCGGTGGCCTCGTCGCCGATGAAGCCGCTTTGGGCGACGAAGACCAGATTCTGGTCGGTGAAGAGCTGCACGGGCTTGTCGGGCTCGTCCTTGTTAATGGGATATTGCAGCAGTTCGAGCAATCTCAGGTCGCCGCCCTCGGTGTCGATTTCAAGGCGAACCACATCGGTCCGGACCTTGACCCGCTGCCTGGAAACCAATTCGTCGCCCTGTGCGGGAGCGGCCTGGGCGGTCGCGTTGCCGCTGCTTGAAGAGGGCAGGTCCGGGCTGACCGAGGGCTTCGTCCCGGCCTGACTGGCGGGCGCCGGGGGCTTGGGTCCGTAGTCGATCTGCCATTGCTGGTACAGCATGACGCTCAGAAAGAAGAAAAAAACGATCAGTACGAACCTTGCGTTATCCATGGTTGATTTCCGGTTTTTTGTCGGGTACGGGATCGATACCGCCTGCGTGCCAGGGGTGGCATTTGGAGAGACGTTTCACGGCGAGAATGCCGCCATGCAGGGCGCCATATCGCTCGATGGCGGTAAGCGCATAAACCGAGCAGGTCGGTTCAAAGCGGCAATGCTGCCCCAGCCAGGGACTGATCAGGTAGCGGTAAAGCTGGATGAGGGCGACCAGAATGGTTCGCATTGCTTCAACAGGCGCGACCAATGTTGGCGCAATGAGCGTTTGAGGGTTTCATTATTTGCCTGGATTGCGGCGGTTTTGGCCATTACCACGAAGTCGAGCCCGGCCAGGTCATGTTG